>Ga0207660_10001263_pt1 | contig 16970 bp, 15 predicted proteins | sample KBSC73BmetaG_FD_184335 | JGI IMG/M metagenome (GOLD analysis project Ga0207660, IMG submission 184335) | Corn rhizosphere microbial communities from Kellogg Biological Station, Michigan, USA - KBS C7-3B metaG (SPAdes) (version 2) | ecosystem: Host-associated > Plants > Roots > Rhizosphere ... | reverse complement strand
TGTTTCCAGATGTAATTCCCGGAATTTCGCGGCATAAAGTACACGCGCTGCACTAGTGGCCCCAGAAAGACGGATTTCTCAAGCACGGTGTCATTCAATTCGTAGGCAAAAATTGTCCGTTTTGATTTTGGGGGAACTTCTCGGTTCGCTAACAGACGAACACAAGCTGATTTAAACGACCGAATTGAAATCCTACGCTCCTTGCCACTTCAGAGCCTCGGTATTTGGCAACTTGGAATGTGGGATGAGGCTCCGCAGGAGCTTGTATTGCAATTTTGGGATGCCTTCCATCCTCTGCCCGGCGGTGACGAAAGGAATCAGTCGCGCTGCCTTTCGCACCAGACGTTCACGTTGCTTCCGAAATCTGCGCCCGTCCGTAGGTCGGTACTGCGACCATCCCATTGAGTAGCTGAAGCCGGCGGGGCCGAAATTGTCTGACCGGAGAATATCTTCCACAAAGACTCGAATTGGACCGTCAAAGCTTTTATTGAGAGTATCGTGAAGTGCGACGATTGCGCCATCCACCAGGTGCGGAGCGAAAAGATCGAAGTCTTCTTTGGCGCCCTTATATGTGTGATCGCCATCAATCCATAGCATGCGGATTTTACGGTCCCATCGTGCCGCAACTTGCCGAGAAAATGCGCGATAGACTTCTACCTGGTCCTCCAGATTCGCGGAGTGTAGCGTAGCCAGGAAATCATCGAAAGAAGAGGATTTGCCTTTAAGATCGGGATCAGTAACGGAGGGCGCCGTATGAGGATCAATACTGACAACTGGGCCGAGCCCGTAGCGTCGAGCCACTGATGCAAGCGCGAGTGTGGATTTGCCCTTAAAACTTCCAATTTCTACGATCACGCCGTCGTTGGGTGCGCAGTACCCCAATAACGCCAGGGCGCGAAATTCCAGCTCGGCGAGGAAGCCTGGAACAGCACTGGCCCGCTGCCATGCCTGGCTTACCACGGAATTGAAGTCGTTTGGTAATTCCACTACCGCCACACTCCTACCGGTTTACCGAACCCGGAATAACCCCAAGAGATCATTTCGCTCGATAAGCCCTCAGCCTCACAATCCCACATTTCGAGATTACAATCCTATGCGAGAACTCATCGTCGTAGATTGCTCAGTGAATTCGAGCCCGCTGCTCTTGCGGAGGAAGTTGCTATCCAGCGTTGGTTCGACCCAATGAGCAGAGCTTCATCGCCGCTTGCTGCTGGCTGACCGCGACTTTGGCTTCGGCCGTGCGCTTGCCTTCGGCTGAGGCTTTGGCTTGGACTTACTTTTGCCCTGAAGGTTGAGCGCCACTGCCGCGCGGATCAGATCCTTCAAGGCCGCCTCATTGATCTTATCGCCTTCGTGGATGTCGATGGCGCGCCTGGCATTCCCTTCAAGGCTGGAGTTGAACAGACCTGCAGGGTCCTTCAACGAAGCTCCCTTCGCAAATGTCAGCTTGACGACGTTCTTGTAGGTCTCGCCCGTGCAGACCATGCCGCCATGGGAAAAGACGGGAGTCCCGGGCGAAGTCGCCTTGGCCCACTTCCACTCTTCCACAATCTCAGGGTCGCCTGCGTGGATGATCGCGCGCACCTTCGCCAGCGTCTTCCCGCGCCAGTCGCCGGCTCCGGAAGAAAGCTCTCTTATCTTTGCGTCGATTCGTGCAGAGGCAGATTCCACCATTGCGCTTCCAACTCTCTGGCTATTTTAGCGCGTACAGGTACCCGATCTGTTCGCCATAGATTCTGGCTCATGGTGATGAGGCAGCGGTTGCGGCCATCATTCCACCAACTCACCATTTTTACTTCGCGGTAAACCTTAGAAGGGGGTACCCCCTCCCCCGGTCATCCCCGGAAAATAAAGACTTAGCGAAATCCTCCCCGGCGTTGATCGCGCGACTTTTCTTGACGAGGACTCCGGTCCGTTTTAGCAAAAATTACCATTTTGCTAACAGGCCAGCCAAGGGCTGATTGCTGATCGCTGAGTGCTATCGCTGATTGTCAAAGAACATTTCTGATCCACCGCCTCGCGGTGCACCATCCGGCCTGAGCCGAGAACGGTTTGGCCAGCCGCTAGAAGCTAGTCGCCAGCAGCTTCTGGCCAAAACCTACTTACGTTACCATATCTTCGCCCACGAAACAAGCGCGAAAACCGCTTCGGAATGAGCGAGATCAGAGCGGAACGTTTCGCCCGCCACGGCAACACCGGGCCCGCGCGTTCCAACCAGATTACGCCCGGAGAATTCAGAAGCTGCGCAAGAGGAAGTCCCTTGTGCTTGCCAGCAGTTTCTCGCGCGCGGCAGGGTCCGGCAGCATGCGGGCAATTTCAACTGCGCCGGCCATGGTGGAAAAGATCACCCAAAATGCGCGCTCCTTGTCGGCAGCGCGCCTGCCGGGCATGAATCGCAACATCCGCTCCTTGTAGCTGGTCATCTCGGCAAGGATCTGGCCTTTCATCGCTTTGCCTGTCCGCGCCAACTCTGACGCCAGCGCCGCCAAAGGGCAGCCGCGCTCGGGATGGCTGCAGTGCCCGGCGCTCAGGTAGGTCTTCACAATCGCCTTCCAGGCGGATCCGGGTGGCGTCTGCTCCGCAGCCTCCACCAGCAAAGCGATGGCTTCCTCGAAGGCTTGATGAAGCGATTCCCTCAGCAGATCATCCTTGCTGGCAAAATGCTTGTAGAAACCGCCATGGGTCAGGCCGGTGTCGCGCATCACGGCCGTAACCGCTGCGCCATTCAAGCCCTCTGAGCGGACCCGCCGCGCGGCATCCTTCACAATTTTCTGGTGAGTCTCCGTTTTGTGACCCGGGCGATAACGCATGGCTCTGTATAGGATGCTCCCAATCATCCCATGTTGCAACTCTCGCCCGAGAAAAATCTGAATCGATAGGATGATTGATATAATCCTATGGGCAAATTGATCTCAAAAGGAGTCAAACCAATGTCGCCGGAATACATCTTCGACTTACATCTTGTCCTGGGTTATGTTGCGTGGCTGCTTTGCTTCAGCGTCTATGCCTGGCCCAGGCTCAAGGCCATGGACCCATTCACAGCGCAACGCGCCATCGCCACGCTGCACAGCTTTCGCTTCTTTGGGCTGGTTTTCATCCTTCCTGGAGTTGTTGGTCACAATCTGCCCGCCGGCTTTGCCACGTTCGCGGCATACGGGGACTTCGCCACCGGAATCCTCGCACTCCTTGCGCTTATGACGGTAAGGATTCGGCCGCTCTTCTGGTCGCTGGTCGTCGCATTCAATGTGGTGGGCGCCATCGATATCATTGTCGATTACTATCACGGCGTCACGCTGGGCCTTGGAGCGGCTCCAGGGGAACTGGGCTCAGCCTACGTGATTCCCATCATCTATGTGCCCCTACTGATGATCACGCACGTGGCCGCGTTCTATATGCTCCTGCGCCGTCAGCGCGAGACGGCTCCGGCGCTGGCCCGAAATTTAGTCGCATCCTAGACCGGATACTCGCGGCCTCATGAAAACGGGAGAGCCTGAACGAGATTTTCGTCACGCGGAAATCGGGAATCCATGCGCAAGAAGTGCGCAGGTCAGGCTGCCCGTGTTACTGAACTCCCGAAAGCGTGCCCCAGCCGCCCATCTGGCCTTCGTCAGAGAGCCCCAATCAATCACTGCTGATGCGCGATTGCTTTGTCACGCTGGCACCATTTGCGCAGCATTGAGATTATCTGCCCCTGGGCAGGGTCGGTTTTCAAGGTCCCTTTCGCTAATTCCAGAGCGGTTTCCCCGTTGTCGTTCGACGCGCAAGGGTCAATCCCTTTTTTCATGAGGAAGTCGACGGCCTTTAGATTGTGTGCCCAAGCCGCAAGCATCAATGCGTTGTGACCGTCGTGGTCGATCGCCTGGACATCTGCTCCAGCGTCGATGAGCGTGCGCAACATACGCGTACCATCCGCATTCCCGGCTGCATTAAGGAGGGCAGTTTCGCCATCCTTATTTTCATCATTCACGTTTGCGCCGTATTGGAGCAAAAGGCGTGCCGACTTAAGATCATCAAGAAACGCAGCATCCATCAGCGGTGGATCGTCATTCGGCGCAGCAAAATTAGCAGAAGCTCCGCGATTCAATAAAAAAGCTACGATGTCCGGGTGCTCGGAAGCGACGGCTAACGCCACCGGGGAAAGTGCTACTGCCGGTCCTGATTCTCCCTCTTCATGGGAATAATAAACCCAGTCGAGGTTTTTCATTCCTGCTGCAATTTGCTGAACAGCTTTGAGGTTGCCGTCACGAATCGCGATCAGGAATTTCGGCTCTTGAGGATCCTTCCCTCCCCAACCGCTTCCCTTATATTCATGGTGTTTTGCGGGGTGCCCCGCGTCGGCAGTTGAGATTGGCATATTCTGAGAACAAGCGAGGCAAGCGGCGGTTGTAACTGACGTGAGAATCAGAAACCAGATCCGGGCCCCAAGGCGTCTCATCGTCTATTCGAGTCTCCCGCCTTTTTTCGATGCTGATATGTCCAGAGAAGATCCCTCGCAGCCCGCATCGAGCACCGCTCAGGCGAACCGGCCTTCCTAAATACCAGAAACGTCGAGTTTGGCCTGAGTCTTCCGCCAGATTCCGGCGCTAGCCCGCAATTTGGTCGCATCCTAGGCCGGATACTCGCGGCCTCGGGAAAACGGGAGAGCCTGAACAGATTTTCGTCACGCGGAAATCGGGAATCCATGCGCAAGAATAGGCGCTGTTCAGGCCCATCTCTTTTCCCGAAATGGGATCACCTACTCCGGAGTGTTAGGTGAACAAAGTCTCTGCACGTTGGGATTGAGCAGCATCTCAGAAACCACGGTCGAAACATCCCCTGGCGACCTGCGCGGCATGGAGGCCGCTACGGCAAATGAACGTATCCAGAATGTCTACTCTCGTATGCCTTCTCAGCTTTCTGGTTTCAATTTCACACGCGCAGCTCACTTTTGATCACACCAGCGCTCCGGGTTCAATGACCATTCTCGCCGACCTGAACGACGACGGCATGCCGGACGCCATTGGGGTGCCAGGCCAGGAGGTAGTGGTTCAACTGAACGGAGGCGGGCATTTTCTTGCCCCGGTTACATACCCCATGAAGGACAACAAAGCAATTTCCGGCATCACGGTCAACGATTTCAATGGTGACGGCCTTCCCGACGTGCTGGTAGCCACCAGTTCCGATTTCGAGTTCTTCCCCGGGCTCAGTGATCCAAACGGCAACCCCAATGGAATGCTGAAAACGCCTTCGCTCACCGTAACCGCGCCGCATCGCAATTACATATTCCTTGCTTCCATGGACGTGAATCATGACGGCAAGCCTGACCTGATCGCCATTGATACATTCCGCGTAGCCCTGAAACTGGGGAATGGCGACGGCACATTCCAGGGCGCAATCACCGTGTATGACAGCAGCGCAGGGGACGTATTTGGCATGGAGCTCGCGGCCATCGGAAATTTTGATGGCGACAGCAACGGCGACATCGCCGTTTATGAAGAGCAGCTTCAGGCAGACGGTGAAACAACGATTCCGCGCTTGACGACCCTCTATGGCAATGGCCAGGGGGCGTTCACTCCGGTTCATACGCTGTTGAATACCCGATTGCTCTCCAGCCAGACGCTCACAGCTGCGGACGTGGAATTCGACGGGCGCAGTGACGTGATTGCCTGGGGTGGCGGTGGATTGGACACTCCCCCGGACACTCCCACGCTGGAAATCTTTCATGGCAAAGGATCCCGGACCGTGGTGGAAGAGAAAATTCCCATCACCTTGGCGACGGAACACCTTGGCCCGGCGCCGCTGTTGGCCGATTTCGATGGCGATGGTCATAATGATCTTGCCTACCTGGCGGTCACCCCAGACTTCTCACGATTTGACTTCACTTACCTCTTGGGACAGGCGACCGGGTTTGCGGCGCCGCAAAGCATTCCGCTGACGCCCCAGGGCAACAATCCGCAACATCCTCCCGCGGTGGGAGACCTGAACGGCGACAACCGGCCGGACTGGGTGCAATACACGACTGACCTTTCAGGATCGAACGCTCTGGACCTGCTGCTCAATACCAATTTCGCCGGCAAGCACATCCCACTCTGCGGAATACAAGGCCGCGGATCGAATCGAGTAGTCATCTGCAGCCCGCTCGACGGAGGGGTGTCCGTCCAGAATACCCGGTTCAGCATCAACTCGCATGCATTCATTCCCATCACGCGGCTGGAGATCTGGGTGGACGGAAAAAAGGTCCACCAGACCGAGCAGGCGTGGAGCGAAATCAACCTGCCACTCACGCCCGGCCCGCACCGTGCGGTGGCTGTGGCGGTGACAATTGACGGCGATACCCTGCGCTCGGTAGTGAATTTCACCGTGCAGTAAACATCACTGAGTAGCAGCAACACGGGCGGTTCCGCGCTTTCAGCGGAACCCGCCCGCGAATACGCCCTTACCGAGGGTTGGTATCCTAAATCGTGTGGGCTGGCAATTTCTCTCGCGCTCCGCACCGTTGCGCGCGCGGGTATTCTTTTCACGTCCCTGCCTACTCGTGCCGCAGTGCAACCACGGGGTCCACGGAAACAGCGCGACGCGCGGGGATGTAACAGGCCGTAACGGCTACCAACAGCAGCACAATGGCGGTAAGCATAAACGTCTCAAGGTCGGCGGCGCTCACCTGATAGAGCAAGCTGGACATCAGACGCGCCAACCCAAGCGCAGCCAGAATGCCGATGACAATGCCTGTGCCCGCAAGCTTGACTCCCTGGCCAATCACCATGCGGAACACACCTTCACGAGGCGCTCCCAATGCCATGCGAACCCCAATCTCGCGGGTGCTCCGCGCCACAGAGTAGGAAATAACTCCGTAAATGCCGATCGCGCCCAAGATCAGCACCAGCGCGCTGAACCGGCCCAACAGCGCCAGCGTCATGCGGCGGGTCGCAATGGAACTGTCGACTAGCTGCTTCATGGTCGCAACGGAAGTGATCGCCTGGTCTTTATCCAACGAGTAGACGCCAGAGCGCATGGCCGAAAGTTTCAGACTTCCGGTTCTTCCCATGTTGCGTCATCGTACCTGATGAGCGTGCGTCGTCGAAGAGCTCGTTCTTTCATGAGCACGAAAAAGACCGGAACCAGGATGAGCACATGAATAGTTGAGGTGATCATCCCGCCGACGATGGGAGCGGCGATGGGCTTCATCACGTCCGAACCGATGCCGCTTTCGGCGAGGATGGGCGCCAGGCTGGCGATCACGGCGGTGACGGTCATCAGTTTGGGCCGGAGACGATGCACCGCGCCCTCAACCGCTGCGGCATGGATTTCATCTCTGGTAATGGGCACACCAGCCGTGACTCTGCGTTGCAGCGCCTCGTGAAGGTAGACGACCATCACGACTCCAGTCTCCACCGCAATTCCAAACAGCGCGATGTAGCCCACCCACACGGCCACGCTGAAGTTGTAGCCGAGCAACCATTGCAATATTAGACCGCCCGTCAATGCGTAGATTGTGGGGAAAATCAGGATTGCCGCTTCTGCAACCGAGCGGAAGACCATGTATAGAAGGATAAAAATAGTGAAGAACACAATTGGCAGCACGATCTTCAACCGCGCCTTGGCGCGTTGCTCGAACTCGTACTCGCCGGCCCAGTGATAGCTATAGCCGGTTGGCAAGCGGAGCCTTTGATGAAGCAGGTGTTCTGCCTTATCGACAAAGCCGCCGTAATTGCGCGTGTTGAGGTCGAGATAAACGTAGGCGGTGAGCGCGCCATCCTCGTCGCGAATCATAGTGGGCCCACGAGAATAGGAAACCCGAGCAACCTGGGCAAGCGGAACCTGCGCTCCTTCAGGAGTAGCAACGAGCATACGTCCGAGGTCGTCCAGATTGTCGCGGAAATCCCGTTCGTAACGCACGTTGATCGGGTATCGCTCGCGGCCTTCAACGTTTTCAGCAATATCCTGGCCGCCAATGCCGGAGGTGATGACCCGCTGCACTCCGGCAACCGTCAGACCGTAGCGTGCTGCCTCCGCGCGATTTACATCAATATTTATGTAGAATCCCTGGCCAACTTTCTCCGCAAAACCGGAGCGCATCTCCGGCAGACTGCTCAGAATTTGCTGGATCTGCGCCGCCACCTGCTGCACCTGGTTGAGATCTGGCCCCTGTACCTTCAGGCCAACGGGAGTTTTAATGCCGGTTAATTCCATGTCAAGCCGGTTCTCGACCGGCATGGTCCAGGTGTTTGCCAACCCAGGGAACTGAAGCTTGGAATCCATTTCGGCAATCAACTTTTCGTAAGTCATACCAGCGCGCCACTGTTCCCGGGGCTTGAGCATGATGGTGGTGTCATACATGTCGAGCGGAGCATTATCGGTGGCGCTATTGGATCGCCCAACCGTTCCAAACACGGTTTGCACCTCCGGAAAAGATCGGATGATCCGGTCCTGTTCCTGAAGCAACTGGCTGGCCTGGGTAACAGAGATTCCCGGCAGGGCATTCGGCATATAAAGGGACGAGCCTTCAAACAACGGCGGCATAAATTGACTGCCCATCCTCCAGAACAGCGGAATTGTGATCGCCAGAAAAAGAAGGTTGATGAAGATGGTCAGCTTGCGATGACGCAAAGCAAAATTCAGGACTGGCAGGTAAAGACGCTGCGTCAGGCGTGCGGCCGGATTCTCCGACTCGCGCCGTAGGCGGCCACGGACAAAGAGCGGCATCAGGGCGGGAACGAGCGTGATGGCCAGAAGAGACGAGAATGCTACCGAGAGTGTTTTGGTCCACGCTAATGGCCGGAACATACGCCCTTCCTGCGCCTGCAAAAGGAACACGGGTATGAACGAAACAACGATGATCAAAAGGGAATAGAAGATCGCCGGCCCAACCATCTGCGCCGCTGAGATGAGTAAACGATAATGCTCCCTCGCGGGCAGCCTGGCGTTTTCATCACGTGCCCGAAGCGCCGCCTGCGCGTCGGCCACATGGCGGTATCCGTTCTCAACGATCACCAGTCCCGCATCAATCAGCACGCCAATCGCGAGCGCCAGTCCTCCAAGCGACATGATGTTCGAGCTTACGTGCAGGTAGTACATGGGAATGAAAGACGCAATTACGGCAACCGGCACGGTGAGGATCGGAATGAACGCGGAACGAAAGTGGAAAAGGAAGAAGATGGTGACGAGGCTGACAATGATTGCCTCTTCCAATAGATCGCGTTGCAAGGTCTTGATGGAAGCCTCAATTAATCCCGAACGGTCATAGCCAGCGACGACTTCAACACCTGGAGGGAGTGACGGCCGAATTTCGCGCAGCTTCTGTTTAACGCCGTTGATTACGTCCAATGCGTTTTCACCAAATCGCATCACCACGATGCCGCCAACTGTCTCGCCTTCCCCATTCCACTCCGCCGCTCCGCGTCGAACATCGGGGCCGAATGAAACAGTTCCGAGATCGGCAATCCGAACGGGTGTGCCGTTCTTTGCATTGACTGAGACATTGGCCAGATCGTCCAGCGAGCGCAGATAGCCAAGACCGCGAATCATGTATTCGGCCCCGTTCATCTCCAGCACATTGCCGCCCACTTCGTTCGTGTTTTGCTGCACGCGATCAATGACAGTGGAGAGCGGAACCCCATACGCCAGCAGCTTATTGGGATCGAGCTTGACCTGGTACTGGCGCACAAAGCCGCCGATGGTCGCCACCTCGGCGACACCCGGAACAGTTGCAAGCTGATAGCGCAAGTACCAGTCCTGAAGGGAGCGCAGATCAGCAAGGCTGTGCTGGTGGGAGTGGTCCACCAGAACGTATTCGTAAACCCAACCAGCGCCGGTCGCGTCCGGGCCAATCACAGGATGAACATTGGCGGGCAGGCGTCCGGTAAGTTGTTGCAGGTATTCCGTCACGCGGGAACGTGCCCAATAGAGATCAGTCCCGTCCTCGAAGATGACGAAGACATAGGAATCGCCAAACATAGTCTGCGCGCGGACAGCTTTCACACGCGGTGCAGCCAGGAAAGTGGTGACAAGAGGATACGTCACCTGATCCTCGATGATGTTGGGCGGTTCGCTGGCCCATTCGGTGTGGATCACAACCTGCACGTCGGAGATGTCGGGCAGTGCATCAAGCGGAACATGCTGGAGAGACCAGATGCCAGCGACCACCAGGAGGACAGTGCCGGTGAAAACAAGAAATCGATTGTGGGCGCACCATTCAATCACGCGAGAGATCATGTCTACATGCCTCCCGTGGCGTTCACGTTCATCTGCTTGCTCGCGAGCGTCTGCCCGTTTTTCTGCACCGTGATTGTCACCTGCCAGGTGCCGCCGCTGCCCAACTCGCCTGAACCCTCATACAAGCCGTTGCTTTTGTCGGTCAGGGTGGCGGTTGTTTTCATTGCCGCCATTCCCATGGCGGGCATTGCCGGCATGTAGAACGTGACCGTCACCTGTGCGCTTGAAATCGGTTTGCCTGAAGCATCCGTGAGCTTTACCCGGAACGTGTTCGCTCCCTTGTGCGGTGGTGATGGTTCTGTAGTGAAATCAAGCTTCGCTGTTTGCTGAGGAATGGACACAGCAGCGGTGCCCCCAGCGCCACCTGCGCCAGGCGGAGGCGGAGCAAACTGTCCGAGAGCAGCTTGCAGTTGCGCTTCGGAGTCGATCAAAAAATTGGCAGAGGAGACGACCCGCTCGCCGGCTTTGAGTCCCTTCAGCACAACAAAGTCGTCACCCACGTGAAGACCGGTTTGTATCTCGCGTGGCTCAAGATAGCCGTTGCCGTGGTCCACAAATGCAATTTGCCGCGTTCCGGACTGCAATACACCAGAGGATGGGACAACCAGTTGCGTCCCGAGCGGCACGCCCAGATCAACATTGACGTACATGCCCGGCTTGAGGAGCAATCCGGGATTGTCAAACACCAGCCGTACGCGCACGGTGCGCGTTGCCGCATCAACCTGGGGCAAAATCTGCTGTACGCGACCACGGAAGCTCCGGCCAGGATAGGAATCCACCGTGACTCGCGCCGGGTCGCCTGCTTTCACCCGCCCAATATCAGTTTGAAACACCTGCGCGTAAACCCAAACCTGAGAGAGATCAGCAATTGTGTAGAGCCTCGATTCCGGCTGAACAAATTGATTGGGCAGAGCGTTGCGCTCAGTAATGTAACCGGAAACCGGAGATTGAATGGTGATCTCACGCTGAATCTCGCTGGTTCTCTGCAATCGTTCGATTTCGCTGTCAGAGACCTCCCATTGCCGGAGGCGCTGTCGTGCGGCCTCGAGCAGCCAGTCCGCTTCGTTCAAAGCCGTGCCAGTTTGAGCGCCGGCCAGAGCCTGACGGTTCTTCAGGGCAAGCAGGAACTCTTGCTCGGTGCCCACCAGATCCTGGCTGTAGATGGTGAATAAGGGCTGACCCTTGCGTACATACTGGTACGTAGCATCCGCAAATACCTTTTGAATCCAGCCGGGAAAGCGCGTCTGAACATATGCGATACGTTCTTCATCCACATCAACGTTGCCGGTGACGCGGATGTCGTCGTCCACGGGCTGCCGCTTCACCAGAGCGAACTTCACGCCGATGCTCTGGAGCCGGTGCGGAGAGAGCTGGATGGGGGAGAGATTCGGAGCGGCACTGTCGGATTGCTGCGGTGCGCTTCCAGTGCCAGACGAGACGTCGGCTGGTTCGGCAGGTGCTGACGCCATCTGTGAAGACATTCCCTGCGGCTGTCGCAGGAAATAAACGAGCGCCGCCGCGAGCACAATCGCAATAACAACGGTTGCGAAGAAAGCGTTGCGGTAGTTCATCGCGTCACCCCCGCTGAGGCGGCCGCCGCTGGCCCTGATCGCGGCGGGGCCCCCACTGCCAATTCCAACTCGGCCATTCGCTGCTCAAAATCGGCGAGCGCGCGGAAGTACGCATAGTCGACATCCAGTGTGGTGTTCTGGCTGTCGAGCAGGTTAAGAATGTCAGTGCGATCGTTTTCGTAGGCAATGACCGTGGAACGCAGAGTTGCTTCTGATTGCGGCCGGAGCGAATTTTGATAAAGGTCAACCAGGCGCTTTGCGGAATTTACGCGGACCAGCGCCTCCTGAATCTGGTGAAAGACGGCCAGGCGCATGGCATCCGATTCAGCCTGCCGTTCCGCGACAACCGACTGTGCTTCGTTGATTTCGGAGTTGTGCTTGCGCCGGTTCAACCAGGGAAGCGTCATTGAGCCTTCAATCATGTAGTTGTTACGGAATTGCGACCCGCTCGGCATGAGCATGTAGCCGGCGTTTGCCGAAAAATCGGGCGTGTATTGCTTGCGTGCGAGCTCGACCTCGTCCTGTGCCTGCTTGATCGCCACTCTGGCAGCAATCAGTTCAGGACGGCTCTCAAGCGCAAGTTGCTGAAGCTCCGCGAAGGACGGAATCTGAGCGGGCGCAGCATGTTGGTCGGCGACTTCGAGTTCCGCGTCGGGACTGCGACCCATTAGGGTATTCAGGCTTGCGCGGCTCAGGTCGGCATCCTGCTCGAGCATGATCAGGTGCTCGATCAGCTTAGTGAGCCCGATCTGCGCCTTGAGCACGTCCGCCTGCGGCACTTTGCCGACTGAATACTTGATCCGGGCCGCCTCAAACGCCTGCCGTGCGATGGCAACTTGCTGGTCGTGCACACGCAACTCGTCACCCGCGCGCAGCAGGTCATAAAAAGACTTGCGTACCTCAGCTGATATCTCTCGTTTTCGCGCTTCGAGGTCTGCCTTGGCGATGCCGATTGCGTCACTCGCCACTCGCGAACGCAACGCCCTCTTTCCCGGTCCGGGAAAGGCCTGGCCGACCATGAACATGTTCATCGCGGAGTTGTAGTCCCAGGGTTTCGCCAGAGGCACCTGCCATCCCCGATACATCAGAGAAGGATCGTCGAGAGCGCCTGCGCCGGAGACGTGCGCTTCAGCTACTGCTATCTTCCGTGACGACACCCGGATTTCAGGATTGGCCTGCAACGCAATCTTTTCTGCTTGCTCCAAAGTGATTGGCGTCGCATTAGATCGAGCATGGGAATGTTGTTGCGGCAACAGGGCGAGCGTAGCTTCGTAAGGATCATCCGCCGCAACAGCACGGGCGGTCCAAAAACATAGCAGTAGACACACAAAGGCTTTCATTGTTCCTCCGACAATAAACACGTGAGAGTAGGCACACGAACGCGTGCGCCGGAAGCAATGGAAGCCGGACTAAATTCTCAGAATGGATAATGCGCCTGGAGGACTTTCAGGCGGAGGGTGCAACTCGAACAAAGAAAATTCTGGCGTCGCTATATGAGGCCGCGGTACGCTGCTGGCAACTGCGCCACTCACAGCCGGAACTGTGACTTGTACAAACGACGCCTGCAGCATTGAATGGGGGATGCTGACTGTACTGTCGCAGCAGGAATGAGAAGCGGGCATCTTCATGGAGCCGCATCGCTGCGCCATCTGCTTGCAGCAGTTGCGCTCTGCCTGAGTCATCTCCGCACCGAGGACCAGACACGCCATTGCCGGATACCCAAGTAAAAGCACCAGCAACAGCGAGCTCGCGATTTGGCGGAGGATTTTCACCGCTTAGTTAGTGTACGCCGGGGCATTGCTATAAGCCATGTCGTTTCAGCGCTACAGAGATGAATACCTCCGTGCCTTGGAAAGACTTCGAAAAGGAAAGCGATGGGAACACCGGCAAGTCGTCCTCGGTCGAGCGGACAGGAAGGCAACAGGATCGCTCTAGCCCGACTGAAGTCGTGCGCCGCTACTTGTCTCGGTTTGGCATCTTGCACGGCCAGGCACTCGCCAGCGCGGCATTGATCAGCGTTGCGAAGAACTAACAGACACCCCAGAGCACTCCGCTGCCGCCGCCCAGCCCAGCCTGCGGGCGACTGCCCAGATTAACGTCGCGCCGCTAAGCCACGCCTAATCAGCGCGAGAGCTGCGCTGCTTGGGGCCCCGGCTTCGCGACTGCATCGTGGAAGACTGTCACTGCTTGGACGCGGTGGAGATGGTTGGTCAATCCTGGTGCCTTTCACATTTATGCTGGTGTGCGGCAGTTCCGTGCCTCTGAAATCCCCGCGTTGCATCATGCCCTGAGCCCCGCGCGAAACCCCTGGCGTCGTAGCAAGATTCGGCAACGTTCTGATACAGGAAAGCCGTGTCATGGCAGCGATGACAAAGGAGCGCGCCGTCCCAGCTAGACAACTCCGAGCGACTGTTGAAAAGCACTTTCGAAAGAACGCGGGTTGGGCCGTCGGCGTAATGTGGTTCCGGGAGAGAGATGGGGAGAATTCCCTGAATCTGTCTGGCAGAGGAGACATCCTCGGGATCCCTCCACTCCTCCTCGGTGCCAAAGCTCCGTCGTCGGTCGAGATGACAAGTAGGAAACAGTATCGCAATAGGCCGGCTGAGGTGGTGCACTGAACCTTGTTCTATCGCAGCAGTCCGGATCAAACCCTGAGCGAGCCGCGGAATCCTCTGGCGGCGTAGTAGGATTCGGCGCCGTTGTGATAGAGGAAAACAGTGTCGTAGCGGCGATCACAAAAGACGGCGCCGCCGAGTTTTCTGATGTGGGAGGGGGTTTTCACCCAGCTCGACGTTTTGGTATCGAAAGTTACAAGCTTCTGCAGCTCTCGATATTGCTCTTCTGTCAGGAGCTCAATGCCCATGGCGGCTGTCATATCGACAGCGTTGTTTGCTGGTTTGTTTTCTTTCCGCGAGTCCAGGGCTTCGCGGTCATAGCAAAGGCTTCTGCGACCTTTGGGACTTTCCGCTGCGCAATCATAAAAAATGTATTCGCCCGTCTTTTTGTCATGACTAACCACATCCGGCTCACCGCCGGTTCTTTCCATTTCATTCAGTGACCAGAGTTTTTCAACATTGGCTTTGAGCTTTGCCTCGACGGCGGCCCATTCAAGACCTTTGTGGCGGCTCATGTTCTTCTCAAAACGGGCTTTCAACGTTGTGAGTATTTCTTCAGCTTGCTTTTTTGAAAGTGTTCGGTTTGGCATGACGTTTACGCCGCCGATTTTTTCGAAATCAGCCGGCGGACGAGATGCCCTTTCCACATCCACAAGCCCGAGAGCACAAGTAAAGGAACGAAGACGAACCGCGTAGCCGGGGCGTACTGTGGGATTTTGTCAAACGGGCTGTAGATGTAACCGATGATGGGAATAGCAAGGATGAGGTGGATCAAGCGAAAGATGGCACGTTGGGTGATCATAGAATTCCTTTTCGTTGAGAATTTTGCCGCGTGCGTCGCCAGCAAGCACCGGGGCTAAAGCCCCTTTCATTTTATTGCCGGCTTTCGCGGCCCTAAAGGGCCGCTCTTCCACCCCATGAAGCCAAAATCGGGGCTTCGCGGGGACCCCGCTCTTCTACCCGAGACCGAAAATCGAGGTTTTTGAGGACCCGATCTTCAACCTTCGAATCAAAAAGCCTGCTCGAACTGCTTGGCGTACTCGGCGTGCAATCGCTGCCAGCCGCCGAACTTCAGCGCGTCGCCGGCAACGATGCGCCCAAGGGGATTTCCGCTAAGCAAATGGTCCAGAACGTCGAAGCAGATGTGCCACCCGGCCGCGCCCATGGAGATGTAGCGTCGATCGATGTTGTGCCACAGAGTCAGGCGCGTGCCGCTGCCGAACGGCTCGAGCTCCCACCGGATATGCTGGCCGCCCCAGTTGTACTCAAGCAGTTTGGGAGCATCGGCTCGCGTTATGGTTGTTTCGGTAGCCTGCAGTGTGGGCGCTCCCACGGTGGTGAGCTTCACTGTGCTTCCGGGCTTTCCCATGTTGCCATCGGCGTCGAAGGGCGCCCACTCGCGCAGATGCGCTGGGTCGGTAAGCGCCTGCCAGACTTTTTCCGGCGCGTGGCGCAGCTCGCGGACCAGAATGAGCGTCCAGTTCTCTCCCTGCTTTTCTACCCGCGCCCCGCTGGCCGGACCCGGTGTGTACTGCTCGCGAGCGGTCATCTTTTACTCCTTCTATTGCGTTTCGTCGGCTTTGGATAGTGTTTCTCCATGCGGTCGAGGTGGCGTTCGAGCGCATCCACGTGACCAGACCAGAAGCGGCGGAACTGCTCCAGCCACTCATCGAGCTCCTGAAATGGTTCCGGTTTCAGCCGATAGAGACGGCGCTGTGCGTCCACGGTGGATTCCACGAAACCGGCCTCGCGCAGCACGCGCAGATGCTTTGACACCGCCGGCTGCGGCATACGAAGCTGACGCTCGATTTCCCCAACCGACCGTTCTGACGAAACCAGCAGGCCCAGGATCGCCCGGCGGTTCGGCTCCGCAATGATTTCAAAGGAGGATTCCATCTCTCCCCATATATACCTTAGTAGGCATATACTCGTCAAGGCATATTATCTTCGAGTGGTCCGGCGGCGCGCTCAGCGTTACCCAGCAATCGCGACGATCATTTGCCGAGGGCCTTGCTCAACACGCGCAGCAGCTCGAGCTCGGACGTGTCCTGGCTGAGTTCCCAGAACATCACACCGGCAAGATGGTGGCTGCGCACGTATTGCATCTTCCGCCCGAGCGATTCAGGACAGTCATAACTCCAGAAGAATGACTGGTTCCAAACGGTGCACGAGACAGCCTGGCTGAAATACTTGCGGTCAGCCGATGCAGGCAGAGCTTTCAATTCCCGATAGCTGCCTCCATTCTCTGCGGGGCCGCGCGAAGGCTGATACAAACCGTGGTTCCGCTGCGGTACTCCCTTCCATCCTTTACCGTAAAAAGGAACTCCCAGGAGCAGCTTGGTGTTGGGGACACCGGCTTTCAAAAAGCCGCGCGCGGCAAAATCTCCGTATCGATTCTGCATCTGCGGCGGAGAAGGATCTTCGGGATCGTGGAACAGCGCGCTGTGAAAGTTAGTCGTGGGCTCAATGTTCCAGTGCAGATCGTACGCCATGATGGACACGTAATCGAGATACCTGCTGATATTCTTCAGCTCGAAATTGTTGTAATACTCCTCTTCCGCGGGGAGTGCAGCCGTGAGCAATAGTCCGGGGC
>Ga0207660_10001261_pt1 | contig 16979 bp, 17 predicted proteins | sample KBSC73BmetaG_FD_184335 | JGI IMG/M metagenome (GOLD analysis project Ga0207660, IMG submission 184335) | Corn rhizosphere microbial communities from Kellogg Biological Station, Michigan, USA - KBS C7-3B metaG (SPAdes) (version 2) | ecosystem: Host-associated > Plants > Roots > Rhizosphere ... | reverse complement strand
GCTTCGGCCCAGCACTAATCGCCGTTCTGCGCCGGCGCGACCGGCGCGATTTGCGGCGCGAGCTTCAGTTCCACCCGAAGCCTGATGTCGTCGAGCCGGGCGTCGATCGCGAGATCGTCGTCCGACAGCGATGAGGCAGCGCTCCATTGCCGGCCAGTCACCGCCAGCGGCGCGAACGGCCCTTCGTCGCGCAGCGGATCGCGGTCTTCGAGGCCGATCACCGCATCGTCGAATGCCGCGCATCGGTCGAGCAGCGCCGTCCCCGGATTGTCGCGGAAGCGCCCCTGGCAATTGCGGCTGGCGTTGGCGAGTGCGATCTCGTCCCTGGTGCGGAACATCGCCAGCGCCTCGCCCACCGCGGCGTCGATCGCTTTCAGGTGCAATGGCTCATCCATCGGTTCGTGCATTGCCGACAGCTTTGCTGGATGGTGCCGCGGCAGCTGCGCGCTGGCGGCCCATAATCTGCGGGTAAGCGGAACGCTCGGCCCGACCACCATCAGCGCAGCGCCCAGGCAGGCAACGCCAATGGCAGCGGCAAGCGGCCAGCGACGGCGTCGATTCCGAGCGCCAAAATCCTCGTTGAACTGAAGCGGGTCGATCAACGCCTTGCCGCCGCGCAAGGCGCGGTAGGCGTGGATGATTTCCGCCGCCCGCGTGCCGTCGCCGCCTTCGCGGTCCGGATGGTGCTGCTTGATCAGCCGCTTATAAGCTTGCTCGATCGCCGCGGAATCGGCGCCGGGCTCGAGGCCAAGAACGGCAAGAGCGGAGACGCGACCGGCCATGGCCAACCGGTCTAATCCAAGTGCGGGCAGGCTGAAAAGTGGCGCGAGTGACGGGACTTGAACCCGCGACCTCCGGCGTGACAGGCCGGCGCTCTAACCAACTGAGCTACACCCGCGTTTTTGGCGTGCGGCGCGACTAGGAGAGGGCCTTGGGAGTGTCAACCATCGCGGGCTCCATTTCCTGCCGCTCTTCGACCTCCTCCTCATCTTCCTCGCCGATATGGGTCAAGGTGCCGTGTTCAAACAGGAATCCGGCGATGTCGGGCGTCCCGGCAGCGGAGAAAACGGTCTTCATGATGATCAGCAGCGGGACGGCGAGCAAGGCGCCCGTCGTCCCCCAGATCCAGGCCCAGAAGGACAATGAGACGAGGATCGACAGCGGGCTGATCGTCAGCCGGTGTCCGACCACCATCGGCGTGAAGAAATTCGCCTCGACGAGGTGGAAGCAGATGAAGATCATCGGCGGCCACAGCGCGCCCCAGATGTCGGGATAGGTCATCAACCCGCCAGCAAACAGCAGCAGGGCCGAGACGATCGGACCCAGGTAAGGGATATAGTTCGCCACGGCGACGATTCCGCCCCACATCACCGGAGACGGCATCCCAAGCAGCCACAGCGCGCCGGCGGTCAGCGCGCCGAGCCCGATGTTGATGAGCGTGATCGTCCCGAGATAGGTCGAGGTCGCATCGACCACCTGCTGGATCACCCGGGCGGTGGTGAGCGCGCCTTCGAAGCTTCCGCGGCTGACGATCGTGCGCTTGCGCATCGACGTCCAGCCGGCGAGGAAGAAGAAGATTACGAGCAGCGCGAAGAACAGCTGGATGAGCAGGTGCGGCGCCGACGTCGCGAGCAGGCTCACGAACGAGGTCGGCTGCTCGACCGTCACCGTTCGCGCATGGCTTGCGTGGCTGACCTCGATCTGGTTGGCGATTCGGCCGACGAACCGGTCGAGGTTCTTGTAGAGGTCGAACACGGGCTCGAGCGCCGAGCGAATCTTCGGGATCTTGGACGGGATCTGGGCGACCCAGTCGCTAGCCGGAACGACGATCGATCCGATGGCGAAAATGGCGATCAGAAGGAACAGGACGACGCACAGGCCGGCGGCGGCTTTGGAGGGGATCCGGCGGCGCTCGAACCATTCGAGCAGCGGCACCAGCGCGATGGCGACGACGAGCGCGGCCGTGACCGGCATGAAGAACTCCGCGCCGGCGCGCAGTGCGAATGGCAGCATCACGACCAGCCCGATGCCGGCGACCAGGGTGAGCGAGGCGAGAAGCCGGTCGCGCTTGGCGCTGATCGTCTCGGCGAGCGCGCGCGCTTCGTCCGAAATCTCTTCTTCCGGCTCGTGCCGCTTGCGGGTCCGCGCATCCATGGGGCGAGCATACCCCGGCCGATTTCATGCGGCTAGCGGATTAGCGCCGCGCGATCACCATGCTCGCCAGTCCCCCGGACTGGCTGCGCGTGGTGATGGTGCCCCTGGTCCGACTCGAACGGACACTCCGGTGAAGGAACTCGATTTTGAGTCGAGCGCGTCTACCATTCCGCCACAGGGGCACGCGGCGGCGCCTAGCTAGCGGCGGCCGCGGGGGGCGGCAACCTCAGGCGAAGACTTCCTCGAGGTCGGTGCGACCGTAGGGATCGGGCCCGTAGCGGTTCGAGCCCTTGTCGCCTTGCGCGAGCAGCAGGATGAAAAAGATGATCGCCAGCGAACACCACAAGGCCATGCCGCCAATTGCTGCAAGCGACTCCAATGTCGATAAGGATTGCAGATGCCAAAGCCCCAACGGCCGCACCCCGTAAGAAAATATGTAGCCGCTGACGGACATCATGCACCACCATCCGGTTCGTCCGCTGTCGTGCATTCGCCGGACAACCACAGCCAGGCCGGGAATGAGCAAGACAGCCGCGAATGTGAGCCCTAGCGGACCATGATTGCCGACAATCGGATGATTGAGCTTGATGTCGATGAATCGAAGGCCCGTGCCGACGATCGCAGTGGCGAGCACGTACCACCAATATTCGGCGCGAGGCGCCCGACCGCGGAAATCGGCATAGCGTTTGAGCGGCCGAAGCGCCCAGTCAGCCGGACTCATACGACCCTCAGCCATCAGGCGAAGACTTCGGCCACGCTCTCCCCATAGGGATCGTCGCCGAAGCGGTTCGGTCCCTCGGTGCCGCGCAGGCAGAAGAAGACAAGAAGCACAATCGATAGGCAGAACATCGCTAATGCGAAGATCGCGGCCGCTATCGCAATTCCGACGCCCTGGGTGGGGCCCTCGGCTCCTCTCGTAACGGTCGTCCCGACGAGGAGCATCATATAGATCGGATAGAGCAGCCAGAAAGCGCCCAGCCACCAGCCGGAGCGGTTGGTGTCGTGGAGGCGCCGGACCTGGACGGCCAGCATGGGAATGAAGAGACCGATCCAGAACAGGCCGATGAAGCCGAACAGCAGGCCGACTCCGCCATTCATGGACAGCGATGGGGCCGGCGCCGACCGGATGAAAGTAGCCAGGCTCGCTCCAAGCGCGAATAATGCGCCGGCGTAGGCGACCATCACGAACAGGAAGAACCACCAGAACTCTGCGCGCGATGCGCGGCCGGAAAATTTGGCGTAATTCTTCAGTGGGCGGATGGCCCACCCGATCGGCGACAATTTCTCCATTATCTCGCCCTTCGATCCCCTCCCGACAGCCTAAGCATCTCTAGTCGCGTGGCAATCCCTTCAATTCCGCGGCGCCTGGCGGCGGTAGCTTAGGGCTTCGGCGACGTGGATCCGGCCGACCTGCTCGGCGCCTGCGAGGTCCGCGATAGTCCTTGCGACGCGGAGCACCCGGTGGAAGCCACGCGCCGACAGGCGCATTGCCGCGGCGGCGTCGGCGAGCAGCTTGCGGCCGGGCTCGTCGGGAGTCGCGACCTTGTCGAGAAGCTCGCCGTCGGCCTCGGCATTCGTGCGCGGACCGTGACCATTGTAGCGATCCGCCTGCACCTGGCGTGCCGCGGCGACGCGCTTCGCCACCTCGGCGCTTCCTTCGCTCGGCTGCGGCAGCGTCAGGTCGGCGGCCGAAACACCGGGCACCTCAACGTGAAGGTCGATGCGGTCGAGCAAGGGCCCGCTCACGCGCGCCTGGTAATCGGCGGCGCAGCGCGGGGCGCGGCTGCAGGCGAGCGCCGGATCGCCAAGATGCCCACAGCGGCACGGATTCATCGCCGCGACCAACTGGACCCGCGCTGGAAAGGTGACGTGCGTATTGGCGCGCGCGACGCTGACCGAGCCTGTCTCTAGGGGCTGGCGGAGCGAATCCAGCACCGGCCGCTGGAACTCGGGAAGCTCGTCGAGGAACAGGACTCCTAGATGCGCGAGACTGATCTCGCCCGGGCGGACGCGCAGCCCGCCGCCGACCAGTGCCGGCATCGACGCGCTATGATGCGGCGAGCGGAAGGGACGCTTGCGGCGGATGCGGCCGCCCCCAAGCTCACCCGCGACGGACGCGACCATCGACACTTCGAGTGCCTCGCTCGGCTGCAGCGGCGGAAGAATGCCCGGAAGACAGGCGGCGAGCAGCGACTTGCCCGCGCCGGGAGGCCCGCTCATCAGAAGGTTGTGGCCGCCCGCGGCCGCGATCTCGAGCGCTCGCTTGGCGACTTCCTGGCCTTTCACCTGCGCGAGGTCGGGACCGCCCTCGGGAGCTTCGGCTTCGGCCGGCGGCGGCGGCGAGACCAGGCTGGTGCCCTTCAGGTGCGCCAGCAGCGCGAGCAGGTCCGGCGCGGCGATCACGTCGAGCTCGCCCGCCCAGCTCGCCTCGCTACCCTGCACGGCGGGGCAGATCAGGCCCTTGTCCTGCGAGGAAGCGTGGATCGCCGCGAGCAGCACGCCCGGAGACGCCGCGATCCGTCCGTCGAGACACAGCTCGCCGACCGCGACATAGTGCGACAGGGTCTCCGCGTCGGTCGCGCCGATCGCGGCGAGCAGGCAAAGCGCGATCGGCAGGTCGTAATGCGAACCTTCCTTCGGCAAGTCTGCCGGCGAGAGATTGACGGTGATGACCTTGGGCGGGAGCGCAAGGCCGATCGCCGCAAGCGCCGCGCGCACCCGCTCGCGGCTCTCCGCGACCGCCTTGTCGGGCAGCCCGACGATGGTGAATTTCGGAACCCCGGACGTCAGCTGGACCTGCACTTCGACAGAGCGCGCTTCCAGGCCGAGATAGGCGACAGTGGCGACGGTCGCGGCCATCAGGCCCCGCCCCCCGAACACGCAACGCTGGTCAGACTTCCCCCTAGCTCGGCGGATGGAAACTAATCAGTTCCGAAGCTTTCCCGCAAGCACTTGCCGCGACGCCAGTGTATCACCAAATCAATACACATGCGCATCAAGGCACAGTGGCGGCGGTTTATCGACAACCCCGTGGTCGAATGGGCGTTGTTCGTGCTGGGTCTGCTCTTGCTGATAATTTCGCCTCTCGTCGGCATTATTCCCGGCCCCGGCGGCATCCTCGTCGCCGGCATCGGCCTTGCGCTGGTCTTAAAGACCAGCATGTGGGCCAAGCGGCGCTACGTCAGGTTCAAGAGGGTGGCGTTCACTATCCGAGGGCGCCGGCTAGGAGATCTGACAGACCTGGCGCTTCGGCGGCGCAGCGCTCGGCGGCGCGAGGCGCTCCGAAAGGCCGCCGAAAGCGGCTCCGGCAATTGACTTGGCCGCCCGCCTCCACTATCGGCGCGCACGACAGCGGCTGCCTCTTCGGCGGCCCTTTTTCTTTCGAATTTAGAGGCATGAGCGATGAAGCGCACCTTCCAGCCGAGCAACCTGGTCCGCAAGCGGCGTCACGGGTTCCGCAGCCGCATGGCGACGGTCGGCGGACGCAAGGTGCTGAACGCGCGCCGCGCCCGCGGCCGCAAGAAGCTCAGCGCCTAAGCACGATCAAGAAGCGCTCGGACTTCCTTGCCGCCAATTCAGGGCTGCGTACGAGCACGCCCGGATTCGTTCTGCTCGTCCGAGATCGCCAGGATGCCGATCCGCGGATGCGCGTCGGCTTCACCGTCACCAAGAAAATCGGCGGCGCGGTCATCCGCAACCGCATGAAGCGCCGCTTCCGTGCGCTCGCCCGCGAAATCGTGCCGGGCAAAGGCTTCCCTGGCGCCGACCATGTGATGATCGGCCGCGCGAACGGCATCGAACGCGACTTCGGCTTGCTTCGAAACGAGCTTGCGAGCGCCCTCGACAGGCTGCGCAAGCGGTGATCGCCAGGCTCATGATCCTGATCGCCCGGGCGTGGCAGAAGGGCCCGTCGCAAGTGCTTCCGCCGAGCTGCCGCTATCAGCCGAGCTGCTCGGCCTATGCGATCACCGCGATCCAACGCTATGGGGCGGCGCGAGGCGGGTGGATGGCGTTGAAGCGCATCCTGCGCTGCAACCCGTGGGGCGGCCAGGGCCACGACCCGGTACCCGAGAGGATCGAGCACAAGTGAACGACAGCAAGAACCTGATCCTCGCGGTTGCGCTAAGCGTGCTGGTGCTGATCGGCTGGAGCTTCGTGGCCGACCGCTATTTCCCCGCGGCCAACCCGCCGAGCAGCAAGATCGTGAACGGCAAGCAGCAGCCGGTACAGCAACCTGAATCGCAGCCGAGCGCTCCGACTACGCCGAGGGCGATACGGAGCGTCGCCGCGGCGCTGCAGTCGACCCCGCGCGTCGCGATTCGAACGCCCTCGCTGTCCGGCTCGATCGATCTCAAGGGCGCCCAGATCGACGACCTGCTCCTGCTCGACCACAAGCAGACGATCGCGCCCAACTCGCCTCCGGTTCGGCTGTTGTCTCCGCTCGGAACGCCCGGCGCCTATATCGCCGAGTTCGGCTGGAGCGCGCAGGGTTCCCAGGTGCCGACGCTCGACACCATGTGGACGGCGGACAGCCAGCAGCTCTCGCCGGGCCATCCGGTGACGCTTGCCACGCAAATGCCCGACGGCACGCGCTACCAGATCAAGATCGCGGTCGACGACGGCTATCTGTTCACGGTCGCGCAAAGCGTTTTCAACGCTTCGGGCCAGCCGGTGACGGTGCGGCCGATCGGGCTGGTCAGCCGCGCCGGAGAATCGCCCGACAAGTCCAGCTGGACCAACCATGTGGGGCCGATGGGCGTGTTCGACGGCAAGGCGGATTACGACGTCAACTGGAAGGACCTCGACAAGAAAGGCGCCGTCGATTTCAGCAACACGCACGGCTGGCTCGGCTTCACCGACAAATATTGGCTGACCGCGCTGGTCCCGTCGGGAAATGTGTCGGCGGCGTTCGCGCGGAGCCCGACGGGCGCGTACCAGGCCGATTTTTCGGCAGCGCCGGCCGTGGTCCAGCCGGGACAGACGGTAACCACGCAGGCGCGGCTGTTCGCGGGCGCCAAGGAGAAGAGCTGGCTCGACCGCTACGAGGACGCGGGCATTCCCAAGCTGTCGAAGTCCATCGACTGGGGCTGGTTCGAATGGTTCATGCGCCCGATCTTCGACCTTCTGCTGAAGCTGTTCCAGCTGACCGGGAATTTCGGCGTGGCGATCATGTGCCTGACCCTGATCGTACGCGGAATCCTGTTCCCGATCGCCCAGAAGCAGTTCCAGTCGATGGCCGCGATGCGCAAGCTTCAGCCGAAGATGAAAGCGATCCAGGAGCGCTTCAAGGACGACAAGCCGGAGCAGCAGAAGCAGATCCTGAAGCTGTACCAGGAAGAGAAGGTAAACCCGGCGGCGGGCTGCCTCCCCATCGTGCTCCAGATCCCGATCTTCTTCGCTCTCTACAAGGTGCTCGTGATCAGCGTGGAGATGCGCCACCAGCCCTTCATCCTGTGGATCAGAGACCTGTCCGCGCCCGACCCGCTGACCCCGGTCAACCTGTTCGGCCTGCTTCACTTCACGCCGCCGGCTTTCCTGGCGATCGGAGTCCTGCCGATCCTGGTCGGCGCCACGCAGTGGGCGACAATGAAGCTCAACCCGCAGCCGATGGACCCGACCCAGGCGCAGATGTTCGCGATCATGCCGTGGGTGATGGTGTTCTTCTTCGCCCCGCTCGCCGCGGGCATCCAGCTTTATTACGTGACGAGCGGGGTGCTGACGATCCTCCAGCAATGGTGGTTGTACCGCAAATACGGTCTTCACTTCAGCGACACGCATCCGGTCGCGACATGACAACTCAAGCGGACGAGGAGCTGGCGGAGCGCGCGCGGAAGCTGTTCGCAGGCCCGATCGAGTTCCTGAAGTCCGCTCCCGAACTGAAGTTCCTCCCTGATCCGGTCGCGCCGGAGATCGCGTTCGCGGGTCGGTCCAACGTGGGGAAAAGCTCGCTACTGAACGCGCTGACGAACCGACGGGCTCTCGCGCGGACCTCCAACACGCCGGGCCGCACCCAGGAACTCAATTTCTTCGACGTCGGTGAGCCGCTGCAATTCAGGCTGGTCGACATGCCGGGATATGGTTTCGCGGAGGCGCCCAAGGACCTGGTCAAGCGCTGGCGCCACCTGGTGAACGACTATCTGCGCGGCCGCGCGGTGCTGAAACGCGCGCTCGTGCTCGTCGATTCGCGCCACGGCCTGAAAGAGGTCGACCGGGAGATGATGCACATGCTCGACGAGGCGGCGGTGAGCTATCATCTCGTCCTGACCAAGAGCGACAAGGTGAAGCCGTCCGCACTGGGCGCGCTGTACGAGGGAACGGCGATCGAAGCGGCCAAGCATCCCGCGGCGCACCCGTCGATCTTCACGACGTCGAGTGAAACAGGTACCGGCATCGCCGAGTTACGAACTGCGATCCTCGAAGCCGCGGACTTGTGAAGGAGCTGCCTTGTTCAAGCTGATCATCGGCAATCGCGCTTATTCCAGCTGGTCGATGCGCGGATGGCTCGCAGCCAAGCAGTCGGGCGAGGAGTTCGAGGAATATGTCGTCCCGCTGTTCGACGAGGATTGGGAGAAAAGGCGCGAAGGCGACGAGTTCGCGCCGTCCCTCGGCAAGGTGCCGATCCTGTGGGACGGCGAGATCGTCGTGTGGGACAGCCTGGCGATCATCGAGTTCCTCGCTGACCGCTACGGACCGGCCCTCTACTGGCCGGAGGACGAGGCCGCCCGGGCGGTCGCGCGCTCGATGGCCGCGGAAATGCATTCGAGCTTCCCGAACCTGCGACGCGAACTACCGATGAACGTGCGCAAGAGCTTCGCGACGAAGAAGCTCAGCGACGACGTCAAGGAGGAGATCGACCGCATCCTCCAGCTCTGGGCCCAGGCTCGCGCGCGCTTCGGCGGCACCGGCGACTTCCTGTTCGGCGACTGGTGCGCCGCCGACATCATGTATGCGCCGGTTGTGACCCGCTTCATCACCTACGGCGTGCAGGTCCCGTCATTCGCCGGCGTCTATATGAAGAACGTCCTCTCCCAGCCGCATGTCGCCGAATGGATCGACAAGGCGCAGGACGAGCCGTGGGTGATCGAGCAGTATGAGAAGGGCAAGGCCGCCTAATAGGGCGTTCCGTCCTTGTGCCGGTAGCCGGAGCCCCTGGCTGGATCAATCATCATGTCGATGTCCGAATAGAAGACGGGCGCGCTGACGCCTGCCTTTCCGATCGCGATCAGGCGGCACGGACCGTCTGAGCGATTAATGAGGTGATGGCCGTCCGCCACCCCCTTCGGGAACACGGCCATATCTCCGGGCCGCATCACCGTCTCGCCCGAATCCTCGACGAGCACGGCTTCGCCTTCGAGCATCACGACCAGCTCGTCCTCGCCTTCGTGCCAGTGGCGCTGGCTCGACCAGGCGCCGGGTTCGAGCGTCGTCACGGTGGCTCCGAAATCAGACAGGCCGAAGAAGGGCCCCAGCTTTTGCGACCGCCGGCCCGCCACCTCGCGGTTGAACGGCTCAGGATAGCCAGTGCGGCTTACCTGTTCGATGGACTCGAGATCGATCCTGGGCATGGCGGCCCCTTAAACCGGGCCGAAGTGACTTAGAAGGTACCCTTCACCGACAGCGAGAAGATTGGTCCAACCAGCTCGTCGTGGCGCTCGAAAAAGGCGCGCGGCGCCTGGTCGCGGAATCCGTTGAAGACCTGTCGGAATTCGAGGTGGCGGCCGTTGAAGACATTGTCGACGGAGAAGCGAACGGTGGTTCCAAGCACATCCTTGTCCTCGATGTAGAAGCCGACGAGCCAGGGAATGTCGAGCGTCTGGTCGATCTCGGTCAGCAGGTAATTGCTGACGAAATGGCGGTGCTGGACATAGGCGCTCCATGCGAATGGCGTGTGCGGGATATCGTCGCGCAGCTGGACAAAGGCCGAATGGTCCTGGATCCCGCTGATCGGACGGGCGCGGCCCGTGAGCGGATCGCGAACCCTCGTCCATTCGGCTGAGAAATTGAGATCGAGCTTGGCTCCGGGCCATCCGAGGGGGTCGAGCAGAAAGGTGTTCGTGCTCTGCACCCCGACCCGGTCGGCGTGCGGGAGGTTGCCCACCCCTTCCCCGTCCTGACCAATGCGAATGAAGTCGATGATGTCCGAGACGCTGTAATAGTGGAATGTCAGGTCCGTCTTGCCCCAGCGGCCAAGGTCGTGGGCGAAATCGGTTTCGACTTCCCAGCTTTGCGGCGGGACGAGGTTGACGTTCCCCGCGTTGGTCCGGTTCTCGGTCAGGATCGCCTGCGACAGGAAGTCCGCGAAATCGATCTGCCCGACCCGCCGCCGCAGCTTCAGGCTGATGTCCCATGTCTTGTCGGGGTGCCATCCGAGCACCACGCTGCCCTTGGGACGGAAGAATTTCCGCGCCGGTTCGACCCCTCCGACCAGCCCGAGGGTCGAGGTTTCGGCGCCGGCGGCGACCTGCAGGTCGAGCTTGGAGGAGAGCGGGCGGCTGAGCGTTGCCAAGCCTTCGTAACGAATCTCCTGGACCTTGCCTGTGCCCGAGGGGAAGGGCACTTCGACGAACGAGCCGTCCGGCTCGAGGTTGAACAGGCGTCCGACCTGGTCGAGTGAATTGAACGCCCGCTCGAAAGAGACCTGCCAGTCGTTCTTGCCCGTCTGCCAGTGATATTCCGCCCGGCCGATTGCTTCGAACGTGTGCTGGACCCGGTCGAAGCGGTCGCCCTGGGGATCGGCGCCGGTCGTGTCGAAAAACAATATCTGCGTATCGACGAGCGGACTGTGCTCCCAGTGAGCGAGACCGATGAGCTTGAGACGCCCTGGTCCGAGCGCGAATTCATAGTCGCCGTTGATGTCGCCGGCATAGCCGTTCGAGTGCTGTACGTCGGTCCGGTGGCGGAGTTCGCCGTCGGCCTCGACGCGCGTGTCGCGCAGATGCGACGGACTCCAAAATGGCGCGTAGCCGAGCAGGAGATTACCGACTGAGGAGCCCGGCCCGTCCAGTCCGAACTTGGCCTGGAAGGTCGGCTGTTCGAATTCGTTGTGAGAGACTTCGTTCCGAGTCTCGATGAGCACATGGTTGGGATCGAAAATCAGGATCGGCCCGCCGATCGCGCCGCGTCCGGAATTGTTCGCGACGGAGATCGTGTAATCGACCGGCCCCTCCTTTCCGGAATAGCTGACCGAACCGCCGAACAGCTCGGGTTTGGCGAAGTGGGCGCGCGCACTGCCTTCGTAGTCGAATTGCCCAGACGCCTTCTTGGTCTCGCTAAGAATGACGTTGGCGACCTGGCCTGTGAGGCCCGCGATCCCGACGCTCGCGGCGTCGACGATCTCGATCCGCTCGACGTTCGACGCTGGAGTCCGCTGCAGCTGGTCGACGGCGCCGAGCTTGTTGGCGACGCGCTGTCCGTTGATCAGCACGTTTTCCGACGCCTGGCCCAGCCCGCGTACACTCGTGTCGACCGTCTGGATCGTGAAACCGGGGACCTGACCAAGCATGTCGTAAGCGGTCTTTGGTGCGAAGCGTGCGAAATCCGCCGGCGTGTAGACGCGCTTGTCAGGCGACACGGGCTTCGCCACCGGCGCAGGAGCCGCCGTCGTTTGGGCCATTGCGGGCGTGGAAATGACGAATGCGGCGCCAGCGAAAAGCCAGAAACGTCGAACATCGTACATCAATCCACTCCCTGTCATGGGCGCACGAAAATGGCGCTACATATGTAGCGTGCTACAATTGTAGCGTAGGCGCAAGCGCTTTTTCGATGAACCGACCAACGAATGCGGCCAGCTGTTGTATTCATATAACACAGCGCTTTTGGGCGCAACCCCTTCCCGCGCTTGCCACGCCGACCGGGATCGCTAACGGCTCTCCCATGACCGCGCCGATCGATCCCGTCGCCCTCGCCCAGCAGCTGATCCGCTGCGCCAGCGTCACGCCTGCGAGCGGCAAAGTCTTCGACGTGCTCGAAGCGGCGCTGAAGCCGCTCGGGTTCACGATCCACCGCTGGGTCATGGGCGAGCCGCCCGACGGACCGACCGAGAACATGGTCGCGATCCGTGGGCACGGATCACCGCATTTCGGATTTGCCGGGCATCTCGACGTGGTTCCGGCCGGCGACGGGTGGAGCGCCGACCCGTTCGCCGCCGAGATTGTGGACGGTCTGCTCGTCGGCCGAGGCGCCAACGACATGAAGAGCGCGATCGCCTCCTATGTCGCGGCCATCTCCAGGATCGACCAGTCGGCCGGTACGCTGTCCCTGCTGATCACCGGCGACGAGGAGGGCTATTCGGTGTACGGCACGCCGCGGATCATCGACTGGCTGAACGAGCGTCAGATCCGGCCCGACATGATCCTGATCGGGGAACCGACCTCGGTCAGCCGGCTCGGCGACACGGTCAAGATCGGCCGCCGCGGTTCGGTCAACATGTGGATCGAGGTGCCGGGCGTGCAGGGACACGTCGCCTATCCCGAGCGCGGCAACAACCCGATCCCTCCCCTCGCCCGCGTGATCGCCGCACTGGACTCGCTCCACCTCGACGATGGCACCGACCAATTTCCGCCGTCCAACCTCGAGTTCACGTCGATCTCGACTCCGACCAACGCGAGCAACGTGATCCCCGGGAGCGCGATGGCCTTGCTCAACATCCGCTTCAATAATCTCCAGCGCGGGGCCGATCTCGTGAAGCTGGTCGAGAAAATCGCGGAACGGGAGGCGCCCGGCGCAAAGGTCCGCGCGCGAATCTCCGGCGAGGCATTCCTGACGCCGCCGGGCCAGCTCTACGACGTGGTGGTGCAGGCGATCGAGCAAGAGACCGGCCTCACGCCCGACCTTTCGACCACCGGCGGGACATCGGACGGCCGGTTCCTGATCAAGCTTTGCCCGACCGTCGACTTCGGCCTGCCCAACGCGACGATGCACAAGATCGGCGAATGCGCCGCGGTCGACGACATCCAGGCGCTATCGCGGATTTACGAACGGATTGTGCGAAAGGTGCTCAGCTGACGCCTGATCTCCGCGTTCGCCCGAATTCGGGCATCGATGCCAGGAGGCGCCCATGCAGAAATCAGACCTGCCGAAGCAGAATTCGGACTGGCGGCAACAGCGCAAATTGGGTTCGTTGATCATCGCTGCCTCGGCCGCCATTGCAGCCGCGATCTGGCTGTCCATCCGGTTCCTTGCGCCCCCTGTCTCCGCGATCACCTCGATCGCCGACGCGCTGATCTAGGCGTTCAAATGGTGGTGCCTCGCGGTTCTGTTCTGCTTTGCGACGGGAATCGACGCCGTCGCCCATGAAAGGCTCCAGTCGCCGGCATTCGATCCTCTCGCTGGCTACGAGACAAGCCGCCTGAAGGTTAATTTGCGCTACCTTCAGAACACGCTGGAACAGCTGATCATGTTCACAGCCGGCCTCTTCGGACTCGCGCTCTACAGCCACGGTGGCACCGACAGTCGTGCGGTCGAAGCAACGGCGGTAGTCTGGATCCTTTTTCGCTTTGCCTTCTGGATTGGCTATCATCGAAGCGCTGCCTGGCGCAGCCTGGGCGCAGCCGGCGTCGGCATGAGTCTGATCGTGCTCATTTATGTCGCCGCGCGGGTCAGCCTCGATCTTGGCGGCGTGGTCGCAATGGTGCTCACGCTCGGCGTATTTTTCGCAATCGAAGCATTTCTCTTTTGGGCCACGCGCTCGCGCGACAATTCGGCCGCTTAGTCGATCAAGTCGGCGCGACGCTTCAGGCGACCGACTTCGCGCTGCCCCGGCTGCTGGCCGTCCAGGCGAGGAACTCGTGCTCGAACATGGCGGGGGCGAAGACGAAGCCCTGGACCGTGTCGCAGCCCATCGCGCGCAGGATATCGGCCTGTGCGACGGTTTCGACCGCCTCGGCGATTACTTCGCAACCGACGCCCTTGATCAACTGGATCACGGCCTGGACGATCACGCGCGCCTTCTCGCTCGTTTCGATGTCGGCAGTCAGCGACGGGTCGAGTTTCACCCGGTCGAGCGGCATGGCGCGTAGCCGCGCGATGTTCGAATAACCGGTGCCGAAGTCGTCGATGGTGATCGTGGCGCCTTCATTGCGCAGCGCCGCGATTTCTTCGACGATGGCGCTGCTCGCCTCCATCGCCGCGGATTCGGTGAATTCGAGCTCGATCATCGACAGCGGCACTTCGCAATCGGCGAACGTCTGGCGCAGCCGAACGAAGAAATCCGGCCGTTCGACCTGGCGGGGGCTGACGTTGAAGGAAATCCGGCCTTCGAAGCCATTGCGGTGCCAGCCGCCGAGCGAGGCAGCCACTTCGCCGACGACCCAGTCGCCGATCTCCGCGACGATGCCTGTCCGCTCGGCCACGGGAATGAACGAGGCGGGCAGCCTCAGCCCCTCGCGCGGATGGTTCCACCTGAGAAGCGCTTCGGCGCCGGCAAGCTCGCCCGTCACCAGGCTCATTTGCGGCTGGTAGGCGAGCATGAACTCGCCACGCTGCACCGCTTCGGTGAGCGCCTTCTCGGTTTCAATCCGCTGCTGATGCTCCGAGGCGAGACTGGCGTTGAACAGGCAATATTGCCCGCCGCCCAGCGACTTGGCGCGGTACATCGCGATGTCGGCGGCGCGCATCAGCGACTCGATGCTGGTCCCGTGGTCCGGGGAAAGGGAAATTCCGACCGAGGCGCCGATGTCGACGCTGTGCGAGGAAAGCTCGAACGATTCCGAAATGGCGAGCACGACGCGACGAGAGATGCGCTCGATCTCCGCGACGGTGCCGATCTCGGGGAAGAACATCGTGAACTCGTCGCCGGCAAGGCGCGCGAGTAGCGGCCGCGTCCGAGCGCTTCCGGTGAACTCGGCGTTCACAACCACCCGAAGACGGTTCGCCACCATGATCAGCAGCTGGTCGCCGCGGGCGTGACCGAGGCTGTCGTTGACCATCTTGAAACGGTCGAGGTCGACGAAAAGCATCGCCGAGCTCGCGCCGTCAAGCACCTCGCTCAGCAGCTTGTCTGCCTCGGAACGGAAATGGAGGCGGTTCGGAAGCGAAGTCACGGGATCGTACATGCCGAGCGCATGCGCATTCTCGATCGAGGCGCGCACCTCGGCAAAAAGCGTGTCCACCGCGGCGGCAAGCTTGGGCATGGCGCGGCGCACCGCTTCCGGAGCGGGCGAAATGAGGTCGCCATCCTCGACTGCAAGGAGGCGCTCGCCGAGCGCGGTGAGCGCTCGGGTGCTCTCGCTGTTGGGCCGTTCCGACGCGACGTAGCTGATCAGCAGGCAGAAGGCGCCGGCGATCAGCGCTGCGAGGATCTTCTCGTCGAACTGCGTGAGGTACAGCAGCGCCGTCAGCGAGAACAGGAATGAGGCAAAGCCAGCGGCACACGACAGGATCGCGTTGCTGACCTTTTGGGCCGTGCCTGCTTTCATCCGATTTGCGCCTCGCGCGGCGGCCATTCCCGCCTATGAACTGGGGTTATCCGACCAGGGTTAAGAAATGGTCAGCGCGGGCGCGCTTTCCGAAGGACGAATCGCAACAGCCGCGAAGCCGCCGCGCCGCATTCGGCGGAACTCGAACGAGCCCTCTTGCCAACGGCCGCAAACAGTCGGACGGTGAATGTTTCAACGAAGAGCGCTCCGAGCGCCTTCTGCGACTCGAGCGCCCGCAACCCGGACGAAGGAGAGTCGCATGGCTGGAGAATCCCCCAAAGGTACCCGAGTGATCGCGCTGGTGGGACCCGCCGGCGCGGGAAAGACCAGCCTTGCCGAAGCGATGCTGTTCGCAGCCGGCGCCACCGACCGCCTGGGATCGACGGCCAACGGCTCCAGCATCGGCGATTCGAGCCCTGAAGCGCGACAGCGCGGCGGCTCGACCGAGCTCAACCTCTACAATTTCGACTATCTCGGCGATTCCTTCGCTCTGATCGACTGCCCAGGATCGGTCGGCTTTGCCGCCGACGGCGCCAAGGCCCTGGCCATTGCCGACGTCGCGATCGTCGTGGTCGACCCGGACCCGACCCGCGCGCCCCTCGCCGCCCCGGCCCTTCGCGCGCTCGACGAGCTTGGAATCCCGCACCTCATCTTCGTCAATCGAATCGACCAGGCGCACGGGCGAATCCGCGACCTCCTCTCGGCGCTCCAGCCGATGAGCGTGTCGCCGCTGATCGCGCGGCAGATTCCGATCCGGGAAGGCGAGAAGATCAGCGGCTTCGTCGATCTCGCGCTCGAATATGCGTTCAAATACCGGCCCGGGCAGGAATCGCAGCGGATCGACATTCCCGCGGACCTCCATGACCGCGAGCATGAGGCACGCACGCAAATGCTCGAACAGCTCGCCGACCATGACGACGAGCTTCTCGAGCAGCTGCTGATGGACCAGCAGCCGCCGCGCGAGAAGGTGCTTCAGGACTTGGCCCGTGAAACGGGCGAGAGCCTTGGCGTATCGGTCCTGTTCGGATCTGCGAGCAGCTCATGGGGCGTTCGCCGGCTGCTGAAAGCGATGCGCCATGAATCGCCCGCTCCCTCAGCCGCGGCGAACCGCCTCGGCGTGACCGACCCTTCGATGTACGTGTTCAAGGTCGTCCACGGCTCCATCGGCCGCCTGGCGATGGCCCGTGTGCTCGGCGGGAAGATCAGCGAAGGGTCCGACCTCAAGACGAGCGACGGCGATCATGCGCGCGTCGGCTCCCTGTTCAAGGTGCAAGGCGAGAAGACGCAGAAGGTTGGCGAAGGCCGCGAAGGCGATGTTGTCGCCGTCGCGAAGATCGACGCGGTCAAGGCGGGCGAATGGATCAGCGCCGGGAAAGTCCCGCCGCCGATCGACATCGGATACCCGGCCCG
>Ga0207660_10001253_pt1 | contig 17006 bp, 15 predicted proteins | sample KBSC73BmetaG_FD_184335 | JGI IMG/M metagenome (GOLD analysis project Ga0207660, IMG submission 184335) | Corn rhizosphere microbial communities from Kellogg Biological Station, Michigan, USA - KBS C7-3B metaG (SPAdes) (version 2) | ecosystem: Host-associated > Plants > Roots > Rhizosphere ... | reverse complement strand
GCCGCTCCTGTTCGGCGCCGTCTCCGACCACGTCTTCGGCGGCGGCCGGAGCGGCCTCCTCTGGACGTTCATGATCATGCTCGTCCCGCTTGCCGGCAGCGCCTTCTTCCTCTTCCGGGCGCTCGACACCTACCCGCAGGACGTGGCGACGGCAGGTGCCGCGGGCGGGTGGGGCACTCGTCGCCGGCGGCGCCGATGACCGGGCTCAGCCGAGGCCGCCGAAGCCGGCGCAGTCGACCCAGCCTCGGCGGATGTCCGCGACCGCGTGCGCGAAGGCACGGTACGACGGTTTCGGCTGCCAGTTCGCCCAGAGGAGGCCGGACTGCCAGCCGCCCAGGCCGCGCTCGTCGGCCAGCAGGAAGTTGAAGAACGCGCCGACGTACGGCTGGCAGTACGCGAGCCGGAGGGCGTCGGCGAGTTGGGTCGCCTGGTCGTCTGCCCGGCGGCGGGCGGCGGCCGTGCGGCCCTCGTGCGTGATCGGGTCGAGTGCCCACTGGTCGCTCTCCCGGCCGGCGTAGTCGCGGCTGAGTCCCGGCGCCACCCGGGTCTGGAAGCCGTCCTCCATGTACCAGATCGTCAGCCCGGTCCCGGGCACGGGCTGGGCCGTTCCCCCGAACCCGGTTCTGAGCAGCGAGACGAGCTTGCCGTAGTCGCCCTCGCCGATCGTCCCGCCCTGGTGGCGGACCCAGGGCGGCTCGGCGGAGGTGTTCGGGTACGGGTTGTGGCCGACCGTGTCGAAGATCGGCCGGTCGCGGCCGCTGGCTCGGTAGGCGGCGGCGAGCGCGGTGTAGAACGCGACCGGCGACTGCGAAGGATGGTCCGCCGCCGGGTCGTCGTTGCCGCGGGGCGCGCTCGCGGCGATGACGTTCACGCCCGGCCGGACCGCGTGCAGCACGTCCCAGCACTCGGCGAGCAGCAGCTCGTACGCCGGCGCCGAAGCGCTCGAGCCGTCGGACGCGAACTGCGGCTGCCAGAACCGGTTCGAATTGGGCTCGTTCCAGATCACGACGTCGTTGACCCGGGGCGCGAGCGCGAGGAGGCTGGCGACGTAGCTGCAGTACTCCTGGCGGCGGCGCGCGATCTGGGGCGCCTTCCGCGCCTTCGAGTACACGGCGAGCACGAGCCGCCGTCCGCGCGCCGTGTCCTGGGCGCGCCTGAGCGCGACCATCGTCGAGCCGCGCGGGCTCGTCTCGCCCGGCGACCAGCGGAGCGTCACGCGCACGGCGCCGATCCCCAGCCTCGCCATGTGCCCGCGCACGACGGCCGGGCGCGTCGGCGACCACTTCATCATGTCCTCGGAGACGCCCACGACCAGCCCGTCGCCGGCATGCGCAGCGGGCGCCGCGAGCGCAGCGACGAGCACGACGAGGGTGAACCAGGGCCGCAGGGTCTCTCTCTCCCGCGGGCGATTCTGGAGGGAAGGCGGCCCGCTCTCAATGGGCCGAACGGCCTATCTTCCCGCCGAAGTCCGGCTCCGGCTCTTCCCGCCGAAGTCCGGCTCGGGCTTCGCCGGAGCCATGACGACTTCGGCGGGAGTCCGACGTGCCGAGGCGAGCCGCGCCCGCACAGGTCGGGGCGCGGCGGCGAAGCCTTGGCGTCTACTTCGTCCTGTTCACGGCGCGCCGTGCCTCGGCCTCGTAGGGGTTGTGCGCGTACCCGCGAACGTAGGAGAGCGGCATGCGCAGCGGGCGGTGCTGCATCTGCCAGACGTGGCAGAGCTCGTGCGTGACCAGGTCGTCTCCGGCTGCCTCCACGGGTTGCCGCAACATGATCGTGCCCCAGGCCGCGTAGCCGTCGAACCGGCGGAACCACGGCAGCCGGAACAGCCACGGCCAGACGAGCACGCGCACCCGGTCGATCCGGACAGGTTGCGGGTACAGGTCGAGCCGGTCGAGCCGGGCCTTCGCGCGGCAGAGCGCGGCGCCTGCGGCGGGGTCCGTCAGCCCGTGACGGGCGAGAGAACCAGCCACGCGCTCTGATCAGGAGCCTGCTGGAAGTCCCAGTGGAACACGCGGCCGGCGGTAAGCGCCTCGATCCCGTACGCCTGCTTCGCCGTCAGCCGGGTCGGCGTCATCTTGGTCTCGCCGGGAGGCAGGGTGCTCGCGACCGGTGCTCGCGCTTCCCGGGCGAGATCCGTGCGGGGGAGGAAGACCGCGCGGTTGAAGAGCGGGCTCGTCTGGGGCACGCCCGCGGGCGGCGGCATGAACGCGACCACGTAGTCCGCCTGCGGCATGGAGTGGAAGGTGTAGAGGGCGAGCTCGAGTGCCTCGCGCCGGACGAGCTGGCCACGGGCAACTGTCGCAGCGCCCGGGATGGAGCGGTTCTGCGCGGCGCCGGCCAGCTGGTAGAAGACGCCGGCCTGCGGGAAGGTGATGTCGATCCGCTCCTCCCTGAGGCCGGCACGCCCGGAGCGGACGAGAACCGCTGTGACCGGGATCGCTCCCTGCGCCGACTCGATCTGCATCGGGCCTGCGACGACCGACGTGAACTGGGCGCCGTTCTCGAGGTGGTACTGGGACGAGACGTGACGGGCGATCTCGCGGACGCCCAGCGTGCCCGTCGACCTCGGTGCCCATGACGCGAACGCCTCCTGCCGGAGGGAGCCGCCGCCGCTGTTGTTGCCGGCGAACACGACGACGAGGCCGACCGCAGCCCCGACGATCGCCGCCAGCACGAGATACGCGATCGCGAACTTGCGGCGTGAGACCGACGGCTCCGCCTTCGGCGGGGCGAGGGGGGCCGGCTGCTCGCTCACAACGTTGGCCACGTTTCCTCCTTGCCGATGTCGACCGTCGGCTCCTTCAGCCCGACAGAGTTCAGCAGATCGATCAGCTCGTCGCCGTAGAGCTCTTTGCGCGCGACCAGATGATCGGCGATCGTGCCGACCGCGTCCTGGTTCTGGAGGATCAACTGGTAGGCGTTCACGTACGCCTGGCCGATGATCTGCGCCGCGAGGCGCCTCTTGGTCGGATCGCCGAGCACGGCGGCGATCGAGTCGTGCTGGAAGTCGCCGCTCGCCCGGTTCATCAGCTGGAGCCCGATCGACTCGAACCGCTTCCCGAGCTTCTCCCGGGCCTCTTCGCGCTTCTCGACGCTCATGCGCGCCTTGCTGTCGATCGGGATCGGGTCGGGCCCCATTCCGGACACGCCGACCATCCAGGCCGAGCGCCCGGTGGCGCTCTGGAGGTCGCCGCCGACGCCGGTCGCGTTCTCGCCGTAGAAGACCTGCTCGGCGGCGAGCGCGCCCAGCGTCCACGCCAGCTTCGCCACCTCCTCGCTCTTCCAGGAGCTGAACCGCTCCTCCTTCTCCAGCGCCTGGTGGTGCCCGAGCGAGCCGGCGCGCATGCGGATCGAGAGCCGCGTCGACTCCGCGCCCTTGAGGAAGACGTGCGCCGCCGCCGCGTGCCCGGCCTCGTGGATCGCGACGGCACGCGTCTCCTCGGGGATGTACTCGACGCCCACGGCCGTCCCCGACTCGACCGTGGTCATCGCCTCGATGATGTCCTCGCGGTTGAACTCGTCGCGGCCGTCGTGGTGGGCCTTGGTGAGCGCCATCGAGCAGACCTGCTCGACCATCGCGGGAGAGTAGCCCGACGTGATCCGAGCCAGCTCGTCCCGGGCCCGCTCGGTGTCCAGCTCCGGGTCGTGGGTGACCTTGCCCAGATAGAGGTTGAAGATGTCCTCGCGGTCGTGCTTCGTCGGGGTCCTGAACCAGACGTGGCGGCCCATCCGGCCCGGGCGCTGGAGCGCCGGGTCCAGCGCCTCCAGCGGCACGTTTGTCGCCCCGATGAAATAGATCTGGTTGCCGGCCGGGCGGGGCGCAGGCAGGCGCAGCTCGACCTTGCCGAGCCGACGCGGCACGATGTACGTCGCGTCGAGGAAGTTGTTCAGCCGGTTCGTCCAGAAGCGGCGCCAGAACGGCGGGTTGTCGATCCCGTCCATCGTCACCAGCAGCTGGTTGAGCGCCAGCTGGCCCGTTCCGCCCATCATCCCCCCCGGGAATGCCTGGTTCACGATCCCGGCCAGCTTCGTGTACCAGGCCGGGTACGGCGTGCTCGGGCCCGGGTCGCGCTGCTCGAACATCCGGTCGCGCCAGCCGCGGGTCTCGAGGATCAGGTCTCCGGAGGGCGTCAGCGAGCCGTTCGGCCCGTAGAAGCAATGGTCGTCGTACCGGCCGGCGGTCGAGCGGGTCATCGAGGAGCCGAGCGACGCTCGGCGCATGCCGACGGCGTCGATCTCGTCGATGAAGACGATGCACTGGCCGCCCCACTTGGCCGCGAGCCTCTTCGCCTTCCGGGCCAGGTACCGGACGATCAGGGCGTCGACCCCTATGAAGGTCTGGGCAAACCCGGAGCCGGGGATGGTCACGAAAGGCGAGTTGAAGCCGGTGGCGATCGCCTTCGCCAGCATCGTCTTGCCCGTGCCCGGCGCGCCGTGGAAGAGGATCCCGCGCTCGCGCCGGCCGCCGGCGCGCTCGAACGCCTCGCCCGACGTCCAGAGGCTGACGATCCGCCGCACCTCCTCCTTGGCCTCGGCCTGGCCGCGGACGTCCTCGAGCTTCACGCCCCAGTTGGCGTCGCCCGGCTCGAAGCCTTTGATCTGCGAGACGCCCATCATCATCATCGGGCCCATCAGGATCAGGAAGTTGAAGAGGAAGAAGATCGGCAGGATCACGAACTGGGCCCAGGTCGATGGGTTGGACAGGCCGTTCCAGAAGCCCGTCCAGATCGAGCTGGCGGTTCCCCACCAGGTGACGTCGTCGCCGAGGATCAGCTGGACGAGGAAGACGATCGTGACGAAGATCGCGATCGCCAGCACAACCCGGTAGATCGAGCGCCAGAACCAGTGGCGGCGGCGGTTGAGCACGTCCTCCTCGCGGGTCCGCTCATCGTCGAGCGCGAACATGCTCGGCCGCGGGATGAACCTCCAGAAGATCAGGTCGAGCAGGCCGCGGAACGCGAACACCGCCAGCGCGGTCGCGAGGAGGGCCCAACCGAACGCGAGATCCTGCACCTTCCACAGCCAGACGAAGGCTGCGGGGGCGCAGAGGACGGCGACGACCGTTGCCGACCGGCGCAACGCGCGCCACTGGTCGTTGAGCGCGCGCTGTTCCTCGGGTGCTGTGAGCCCGGGCGGCCGAACGGCATCGTCCGCACTACTCATCTCGAAAGTGTAAAGACGCTCGTTCTGCCAGTCGAGTTAGCCTGACGGGGGTGCACGCGCACGACCACGACCACCGGATGGAGGGCGATCGGAAGCTCCTGATCGCCGCTCTCGCGCTGATCGCGGCGCTGATGGTCGGCGAGATCGTCACCGGCATCGTCGCCGGATCGCTCGCTCTGCTCGCCGACGCGGGACACCTGGTCTCGGACGTCCTCGCGCTCGCATTCGCGGTCGTCGCCGCCACGCTCGCGGCGCGGCCCGCGCAGGGGCGGTGGACGTACGGATACCGCCGGCTCGAGATCCTCTCTGCACAGGCGAACGGCCTGATGCTGGGACTCGTGGGCATCTGGATCGTGTACGGGGCGATCCGCCGGCTGGTTTCGCCGGTCGACGTCCGCGGCGGCATCGTGCTGGTCGTCGCGCTCGCGGCGATCGCCGTCAACCTGGTCGCGACCGCCCTCCTCTCACGGGCCAGCCGCGACAGCCTGAACGTGCGCGGCGCGTTCCTGCACGTCGCCACCGATCTGCTCGCGTTCGTCGGCACCGCGATCGCAGGCCTGATCGTGCTGCTGACCGGCTGGGATCGCGCAGACCCGATCGCCGGGCTGCTCGTCGCCGCGCTGATGTTCTGGGCGGCGTACGGACTGATCCGCGAGTCGACGCGTATCTTCCTCGAGGCGTCGCCCGGCGACATCGACCCGGACGAGGTCGCGCGCGCGATCGTCGCCGTGTCGGACGTCCGCGAGGTGCACGACCTGCACGTCTGGACGCTGACGAGCGGCTTCCCCGTGCTCTCGGCGCACGTGCTCGTCGCGCCGGGCGCCGACTGCCACGGGCTGCGCCGCGGGCTCGAGGCGATGCTGGGCGAGCGGTTCGGGCTCGAGCACTCGACCCTCCAGGTCGAACACGTGCCCGGCACGGTTCAGCTCGGCCCGTCGTATCGCCGTGGTGCTCCACTGCACCGATAGATTCCCGCCGTGCGGGCGATTCCTCTCGAAGGCAAGACCGCGATCGTCACCGGAGCCTCGAGTGGCTTCGGGAAGGCCATCGCCGCCGCGCTGCGCGACCAGGGCGTGAAGGTCGCGGTCGGCGCCCGCCGGGCCGACCGCCTCGAGGGCGACTTCGCGCACGAGCTCGACGTCACCGACCCGGAGAGCGCCGAGCAGTTCGTCGCCGCCGCGGTCGAGGCGCTCGGCGGGCTCGACATCCTCGTCAACAACGCCGGCGGAGCGATCGGCCGCTACCCGTTCTCGGAGTCGAGCGAGGAGGACGAGGAGTGGATGATCGAGGCGAACGTCCGCGGGCTGATCCGGATGACGCGCCTCTGCCTCCCGCACATCCGCGACGGCGGGCACGTCGTCAACATGGACTCGATCGCCGGCAAGCAGGCGTACGAGAACGCGGCGGTCTACTGCGCGGTCAAGGCGGCGGTCTCGATGTTCAGCCAGGCGCTGCGCGAGGACCTGCTCGGCCGGCCGATCAGGATCACGGATCTCGCGCCCGGCCTGGCCGGCGGCACGGAGTTCTCCCTCGTCCGCTTCAAGGGCGACGAGGAGAAGGCAAAGGCGGTCTACCAGGGGGTCGAACCGCTCACGTCCGAGGACATCGCCGACTGCGTTCTCTTCGCGCTCACCCGCCCGCTGCACGTGAACGTCGACGAGATCGTGGTCAAGGCGCTCGCCCAGTCGAACGGCGGTCGCATCCTGCGCGACCAGTAGCCTCGGCGGGCATGTCCCTGACCATTCTCGAGGGCTCGACGTTCTGCATCAGCGACGAGCGCGGGGACATCCACGAGCGGACCGGCGGGTTGTTCGCCCGCGACACGCGCTTCCTCTCCTGCTTCCGGCTGACCGTCAACGGCGTGCCGCCGCTGCTGCTCTCGTCGGGCAAGGTCGACTACTTCTCGGCGGCGTTCTACCTGCGGAACGCGCCGGTCGACGGTCTGGCGCAGGATTCGGTCGCGATCGTCCGCGAGCGCTTCGTGTCCGACGCGATGCAGGAGCGGATCGTGGTCGAGAACGTCACGCCGGAGCCGGTGGCGTTCGAGCTCGCGATCCAGGTCGCCAGCGACTTCGCCGACATCTTCGCGGTCAAGGAGTACGACTTCGCGCTCGGTGACCCGGCGCACGCGAGACCGCTCCCCGAGCCGGCGACGCCCGTCTTCGACGCGGACCACGCACAGCTGGTGCTCGACGACTCGGAGGAGAACGCGCGAACCCAGGTCGCATTCTCCAAGCCTGGTGAGGTGGACGGCGGGACGATGCGCTACCGCGTCGAGCTCGAGCCTCGCGCGTGCTGGGAGGTGACGACGGACATCGTCCCCAACCCGGGCGAGCGCCGGAAGGTCGCGCGGCCGGTCAGCCCCGGCCGGTTCGGCCAGGAACGGGCCCGGGTCGCCGACTCGCTCACCGCCTGGCAGCTGCAGGTGCCCCAGCTGGCCGCCGGCTGGGGTGCGCTCGACCACGCGTTCGCCCGTTCGGTGTCCGACCTCGCGTCGCTGCGGATGCGCGGCGGGAACCACGGGATCACCCGGCTGCCGGCCGCCGGCATGCCGTGGTTCATGACCGTCTTCGGCCGCGACACGCTGATCACCTCGTACCAGACCCTCCTGTTCGGGCCCGAGCTGGCGCGGGGTGCGCTCGAGGTGCTGGCCGAGCTCCAGGCGGTCGACGACGACGCGTCGATCGATGCCGAGCCGGGCAAGATCGTCCACGAGGTCCGCCACGGGAAGGCGGCGAAGGTCTGGTTCGCGCGCTACTACGGCACCGTCGACGCGACGCCGCTGTACCTCGTGCTGCTCTCGGAGGTCTGGCGCTGGACGCGGGACACGTCGCTCGTCACGCGGCTGCGCGAGCCCGCGCTGCGCGCGCTCGCGTGGATCGACGACTACGGCGACGGCGACGGCGACGGCTTCGTCGAGTACCGGCGCCGGACGGAGCGCGGGCTCGAGAACCAGTCGTGGAAGGACTCGGGCGACTCGCAGCGCTTCGCAGACGGCCGCATCGCCGAGCCGCCGATCGCTCCCTGCGAGGTGCAGGGCTACGTATACGACGCGAAGCTGCGGACTGCCGAACTCGCCCGCGAGGCGTGGAACGACCCGGAGCTCGCCGAGCGGCTCGAGGGCGAGGCTGCCGCGCTGCAGCAACGCTTCGACGAGGCGTTCTGGATCGACGAGCGCGGCGGGTACTACGCGCTCGCCCTCGACGGGGAGAAGCGCCAGGTCGACTCGCTCTGCTCCAACATCGGGCACCTGCTCTGGAGCGGGATCGTCCCGCATCAGCGGGCGGAGCAGGTGGCCGCGGCGCTGGCGGGCGATTCGCTCTGGTCGGGCTGGGGGGTCCGGACGATGTCGACCGACGACGCCGCCTACAGCCCGCTCTCGTATCACAACGGCACCGTCTGGCCGCACGACAACTCCCTGATCGCAGCGGGGCTCGACCGATACGGGTATCGCGACGAGTCGCTGCAGATCGTCCGGCGGATGCTCGACGCAGCCGCCTTCTTCGACTTCGAGCTGCCGGAGGTGTTCGCCGGGCTGCCGCGCGAGACCACGCCGTTCCCGATCGCGTACCCGACCGCGGCGCGGCCGCAGGCCTGGGCCGCCGGCACGCCGGTGCTGCTCCTGCAGGTGCTCCTCGGCCTCGAGCCGGATCGCGTGTCGCAGACGCTCGAGACCACCGTCGAGGACGAGATCCCCGAGTGGGCCGGCTCGCTGCGCCTGTCCGGGCTGCGCGCCTTCGGCCGCTCCTGGGACGTCGCCGTCAAGGATCGCCGCGTCCGGGTGGAACGGTTGTCGTGACGGGCGACCGGTTGCGCATCGCCGTGATCAGCCCCGTCTGGTTCCCGGTGCCGCCGACCGGCTACGGGGGGATCGAGTGGATCGTCTGGCTCCTCGCCGACGGGCTCGTCGACGCCGGGCACGAGGTGACGCTGTTCGCGTCGGGCGACTCGCACACGAAGGCAACGCTGTCGGCCGTCTTTCCGGAAGCGCCCAGCGTGCGGATCGGCCAGACGCTCCCCGAGCTCCAGCACTGCCTGGCCGCGTATGCCCGCGCGGACGAGTTCGACGTGATCAACGACCACTCCGGCCTGCCGGCGGCGGCGATCGGCGGCCTGATCTCCAAGCCCGTGCTGCACACGATCCACGGGCCGCTCGACGGCGAGGGCGGAGCGATCTACGAGCAGATCGCCGAGGTCGCAAAGGGCATCGGGTTCATCTCGATCTCGATGAACCAGCGCAAGCCGAAGCCGTACTTCCCATGGGTGGCCAACTGCCCGAACGCGCTCGACTTCTCGCTGTACCCGGTGAAGCCGCACCGCGGCGACTACCTCCTGTTCATCGGCCGGATGAGTCCCGACAAGGGCTGCCACCGCGCGATCGACGTCGCGTTCTCGAAGGGGCTGCCGCTGAAGATCGCCGGCAAGAACCGCGAGCCGCTCGAGCGGCAGTACTTCGACGAGTTCGTCGCGCCGCACCTCTCCGACGAGATCGAGTACCTCGGCGAGGTCACCCACGGCGAGAAGGTCGAGCTGCTCCAGAACGCGCGTGCCACCCTGTTCCCGATCGAGTGGGAGGAGCCGTTCGGCCTGGTGATGATCGAGTCGATGGCGTGCGGGACGCCGGTGATCGCGACGCGCTGGGGTGCCGTCCCCGAGGTGATCGAGCACGGCGTCAGCGGGATCATCGTCGACGACTACCGGCAGATGGCGGCGGCGATCGAGGAGGCCGACCGACTCGAGCCCCTCGAGCTCGTCCGGTACGCGCAGCAGCACTTCTCGCCCGAGCGGATGGTCGGCGACTACCTGCGGGCGTTCCGTTCGGTCCTCGACTGACCACGCAGGGGTCTATCCCCACCGAAACGCCTGTGGCTAGCATGGGCTCGTGGCGACCGACAGGCTCCGCACGCTGCTCGAGCAGGCGTTCCCCGATGCGGGCGAGCTCGAGGTGCAGGACCGCACCGGCACCGGCGACCACTTCCAGGTGACCGTCGCGAGCCCGCGGTTCGCCGGGCTCGCGCTGATCGACCAGCACCGCCTCGTCAACGACGCCCTCGCAGGGCCGCTCGCGGACGGCACGATCCACGAGCTGCGGATTCGAACGAAAGGGACGCAATGACCGACCTGAGCTCCAACATCCAGCAGGTGATCGAGGGCGAGGACGTCGCCCTGTTCATGAAGGGCACGCCCCAGATGGTGATGTGCGGCAACTCGCTGCGCGCGCTCGAGGCGCTTCGCCGGGCGGGGGCGCCGGTCACGGCCGTGGACGTGCTCCCGGATCCGGCGATCCGCCAGGAGCTCTCGGCGCAGTCGGGCTGGCCGACGATCCCGCAGGTCTTCGTCGGCGGCGAGCTGATCGGCGGCGCCGATATCGTCGAGGAGCTCGAGGCGTCGGGTGACCTGGAGCGGACCCTCGAGGAGAAGCTCGGCCCGGATTACCGCGACGAGCGCGAGGAGAAGACGCTCGCCGTCACGTCCTTCGCAGCTCCCTGACGTCGCGCACGGCGAAGACCGGCAGCGTCACGAGGACGATGAAGAGGGCGCTCCCGACGAGCGTGGCCTCGGTGCCGAAGGCGTCGGCGATCGGTCCGATCACGGCCAGGCCGACCGGCACGAGCGCGATCGAGCCGAGCATGTCGTACGAATAGACGCGCGACAGCTTCTCCTCCGGGATCTGCTGCTGCATCGTCGTGTCCCAGAGGACGGCGAAGATCTCGATCCCGAACCCGGTGACGAACCCCGACAGCGCGATCACAGCGGCGTGGGCGGGGATCGAGAGCAGCACGAGCGTCGGCGCCATCAGGAGGACGCCGAAGGTGGCGACGAGGAGCATCCGCCGGGGTTGGAAGCGCAGCATCGTCACCCCGCCGGCGATCAGGCCCGCGGCGATGCAGGCGAGAATCGCGCCCCACCAGAGCCGCCCGAAGTGGGCGTCCGCCTGCACCGGTCCGAGCACGTTCAGCGATCCGCCTTCGCACGCGTTCACGACCGAGAACTGGACGACGATCACCCACAGCCAGGTGCGGGAGCTGAACTCGCGCCAGCCGTCCCTCAGCTCGCCGAGGAAGCTCGGGATCTCGAGCCGGAGCGAGGCGGGGAGGGTCATCGCGCCGATGAAGAGGGCGCTCAGGAGGAAGGTCGCCGAGTCGACGGCGATCGCCCACCCCGGTGAGGAGACGGAGACGATCACGCCGCCCAGCGCGGCGCCGAGCACGTTCGTCGAGTTCAGCGCCAGCCGAAGCGTCGCATTCGCCTGCTGGATCAGCTCCGGCGGGACTGTCTGCGGGACGATCCCGGCCGACGCCGGGAAGAAGAACGCGGTCGAGACGCCGTTGAGGCCGCCGAACAGGAGCAGCTGCCAGAGCTCTGCGTTGCCGGTGAGGAGAAGGGCCGCGACCGCGGCCTGCGTCGCGCCGCTCGCGATGCTGGAGACGACCATCACCTTGTTCCGCGGGAGCCGGTCGGCCCACACGCCGCCGATCAGGAGGAACACGACCTGGGGCACGGCGCGTGCGGCCAGGACGAGGCCGAGGTCGGACTTCGACCCGGTCAGGTCGATGACCGCGAACGCGAGCGCGATCGGGGCCATCGCGTTCCCGAGGAAGGAGATCGCCCGGCCCGCGAAGAGCAGGCGGAACTCGCGTTCGGCGAGCGGGCCTAACCGGCCGCTGCGCGCTGCTTGTCCCAGTACCGCTTCATCCCGACGTAGGACTGCCACAGAGGCGCCGCCCGCTCCCAGTGGTCGGCCTCCTCAGCGCCGACGGCGGCCTCGAGGTCACGCCGGGCAGCTGCCACCCACGCCTGCTCGTCCAGATCCTGGCGACCCCGCTCCGCCCACTTCGTCAGCTCCTCGCGAACGAGCGCGAGGTGCTCGGACGGCGACTCGGCGACGCCGAAGTGGATCAGCGCCAGCCGCCGTGGTTGCCGCCGCTCGATCTCGTCGAAGGTCCGGAACCAGGCCTCGACGTCGAGGTCGGGCGGCGGGCACACCGGGATCGCATACTGAGCCGGCTGGATGCGTACGCCTGCCGCGTCGCCGGCGTACAGCGTCCCGTCCTCGTGCAGATAGCAGACGTGGTGCGACGCGTGACCGGGCGACGGGAAGCACTCGAGCCCGACGACACGGTCGCTCACCACCTCGACGTTCTCTTCCGGGACCGGCGCGAGCTCTCCCCAGAGGACGTCGAAGGCGTCGCCGTAGAGCCTGCGGGCACTGGCCTCGAGCCGTGACGGGTCGACGACGTGCGGCGCGCCGATCTCGGACACGTGCACGCGGAGCCCGGGGTGCTCGCGGACGATCGTGCCGGCCGCGCCGGCGTGGTCGAGATGGATGTGCGAGAGCAGCAGGTGGCGGAGGTCGGTGAGCTCGAGGCTACGGTCGCCCAGCGCCTGCTTCAGCGCCGGCAGGCAGGTGGTCGGCCCGCAGTCGTGGAGCGCGAGCCCGTCCGCGGTCTCGAGCAGATAGCATCCGACGACGCGCTCGCCCTGGTGGTGCAGGTCGATCAGATCGGGGCCGGTCACGGCCTGATTCTCACCGAAGTGTCCCGCACTCCTGTGGACGAACTGTTGCTCAATTGTTTCAACCCCAGTCTCAGAGACTGGGGCATGGCCCTCGGAGACAGGTCCGGTTGGGACTCTGGAGGCGAGGTCGGAGCGTCAGGCCGTCGTCAGGCCGTCGCGGCGGTGCGAACCAGCGCGGTTTCGAGGTCGGCGACCAGGTCGGCGGCCGACTCGATTCCGACCGAGAGGCGGACGAGGTTCGGCGGCGTCGCGAACGGCGCGTCGGCGGTCGAGGCGTGCGTCATCGCGGCGGGGACCTCGATCAGGCTCTCGACGCCGCCCAGGCTCTCGGCCAGCTTCCAGATCGCCGTGCGGGAGACGAGGGTGACCGCCTCCTCGGCGCTCTGGGCGAGGAACGAGACCATTCCGCCGTAGCCGGACATCTGGCGCGCGGCAACGTCGTGGCCGGGATGGCCGGGCAGTCCCGGGTACAGCACGCGCCCCACGCTCGGGTGACCGTCCAGGAAGCGGGCGACAGCGCCCGCGTTCTCGCAGTGCCGCTGCATGCGCAGCGCGAGCGTCTTCAGCCCGCGCAGGACGAGCCACGAGTCGAACGGGCCCGGAACGGCACCGAGCCCGTTCTGGAGGAAGGCCAGCCGCTCCGCCACCGTCGGGTCGTTCGTCGCGGCGAACCCGCCGATCAGGTCGGAGTGGCCGCCCAGGTACTTCGTGGTCGAATGGACGACGATGTCGGCTCCGAGCTCGAGCGGGCGCTGGAGGTACGGCGTCGCGAAAGTGTTGTCGACACAGACGACGGCGCCGACAGCGTGCGCCGCGTCCGCGACGGCGCGGATGTCGACGACGTTGAGCAACGGGTTCGTCGGCGTCTCGACCCAGACCAGGCGCGTCTGCGAGTCGATCGCCTCGACGACCCCGTCGTGCGGCGCGAACTCGAACGTGTATCCCTTCGGCTCGTACACCTTCGAGAAGAGCCGGTAGGTGCCGCCGTAGACGTCGTTCACCGCCACGACCCGTTCGCCGGGCGAGATCAGGTGCATCACCGTCGTCGTCGCGCCCATCCCGGACGAGAAGGCGAAGCCGTATTCGGCGCCCTCCAGCGACGCGAGGCACGTCTCGAGTGCGCGGCGCGTGGGGTTGGCGGTGCGCGAGTAGTCGTAGCCCTTGTTCTCGCCGACGGCGTCCTGGACGTAGGTCGACGTCTGGTAGATCGGCACGGTGACCGCTCCGGTCGCCGGGTCGGGCTCCTGGCCCTCGTGGATCGCCCGCGTCTCGAAGTCCATCACGCGATCCTAGCCCCCAGCCAGCGCGCGAGGTTCCGAAGCGGCCGGTCGAGCGAGAACGGTCGCACGCCGTGCTCCCACCAGACGCCCGCCACGCGCAGCAGCCCCGCCTTGCGGTCGTGCACGGGCTCGATCCGGCCGACGATCCGGTCGCCGCGAAGGATCGGCAGGACGTAGTAGCCGTGCTCGCGCTTCGCCTGCGGCACATACATCTCCAGCCGGTAGCGGAACCCCCAGAGCGCCTCGGCACGGCTCCGGTCGTGCACGAGCCGGTCGAACGGCGAGAGGAACGTGACGCGCCGCGGCGGTACCGGGCCGTCGACGGCATCCGGGTGCGCCAGCAGCCGGCCGCGCTCCAGCCGGACGCCGAGCGAGCGAAAGCGCTGCTCGGCCAGCTGCCGCTGTGCCTCTCGCCACGGGATGCGCTCGACCTCCGGATACCAGCGCCCGGCGAGATCCCACACGCGCTGCCCCTGTCGCCGGCCGACGACGGCGACCTCGCCCCGGTCGTTGAGCAGCATCAGCATCAGCCCCATCTTGCGCGCGCCCCACCAGCTGTGCGGTTCCCGGCGGACGGTGGGGTGGTCCTCGATCTCCCGCGAGAGCAGCGGCCCGCGCCGCTCGAGCTCGCGGAGCACGTATCGGCGGACCGCGGCGTTGTCCTTGAGGAACGCTGCGATCCGGCGTTCGAGCGCGTTGTCCTCACGTCTGCGCCTGGCGCGCGCCAGCAGCAGCGGCAGGTCCTCGACCGGGTAGACGAACGCGTCGACCTCGACCAGCTTGCGCTCCTCCCAGAGCAGGCGATCGAGCTCGGCTCGGTCGTATGAGCCGAGCCGGCTCCAGAGGACGAGGTACTGGGGCGGTGCGACCGTCGAGATCGGGTCGATCTGGAGGAAGCCGAGCCGGCGGACGGTCTCGAGCACGCCGGTCGCGGACCCGTCGAGGAGCTGCGCACGGACGGCGATCCGCCTTGCCTGCTCGACCGATACCTCGTTCATGCAGGACGCTTCTTAACAGTGCCTCGCACCTTAAGACGCCGACCGGGCGACCCGTTCGAGCCCGAGCACTCGTGCCAGCCGGTCGAGCGCCTTCTCGAGCGCGGTCTCGAGCGCGCCCGAGCGGCGGACACCGGGCTCGAAGTGGAACGCACGCACCCGCAACACCCCGTCGCCCCGGTCGGACTTCAGGTCGGCCCGCCCCACCAGCCGGTCGCGGTAGAGGAACGGCAGCACGTAGTACCCGTAGACCCGCTGCGGCTCCGGCTTGTAGACCTCGATCACGTGCGTGAAGCCGAAGATCCGTTCGAGGAACGCGCGGTCCCAGACGAGGTTGTCGAACGGACACACGAGCACGGCGCCGGCCGGCGCTCCGTCGAGCTCCGCCTCGGCCGGCACGATCACCGGAGGCCCGCCGTCGTCGACGGCGACCCGCCTGACCAGTCCTGCCGCGACCAGCTCGTCCACGACCGGCCGCATCGCCTTCGCGCCGCCCCGGAAGCGGCAGTGCTCGGCGATACCGGCCTCGGTCAGCGCCCCGCGCCCGTGGACGGCCCGCAACGCGTACCCCCGCTGGAACTCCTCCTCCGACGGCGCCGGCGCCTCCAGCTGCTCCCGCGGGATCACCCGCTCGGGCAGGTCGTAGAGCCGCTGGAACCCATCGCGGCCGGCGACGACGACCTCGCCGGCGGCGAACAGGTCTTCCAGGATCCGCTTCTCCGGCTTCCAGTTCCACATGCCCCCGCCGCCGCCGCCCTCGAAGAACCGCGTCGGCAGCGCGCCGTTGGCGCGCAGGGCGTCGAGCACGCGCTCCTTCAGCTCGGGGTCGTGGTCGTGCTTCCGCCCCCACCAGTGCCGCTCGCGCAGATGCTCCATCCGCCGCTTGAACAGCGGGTAGTCCTCGATCGGGACGAGGCACGCCTCGTGCGCCCAGTACTCGAAGATGCGGCCGCCCTTCAGGAGCCGTGAGACGGTCGTCTCCGGGTACGCGCCGATCCGCGAGCCGAGCGTGAGCCGGTGCGCCCGGCCGACGGTCGAGATCGAGTCCAGCTGGACGCACCCGAGCCGGCGGATCGCCGCGGCGACGTCGTCGGCCCGCGCACGGCGGAACCGGGCTGCATACCCCTGGTGCGCGACCAGGTAGCGGCGCAACTGCGCGACCGAGAGGGTCTCCATCCCTACCGCCTAGGCGTCGAGCGGGACGTGGCCGGGCACCGCCGCGACGCGCTCGATCCACGCCCGGACGTTCGGATACTCCCCGAGGTCGAAGTCGCCCTCCTCCGCGAGATGGGTGTACGCGTACACGGAGATGTCCGCGACCGTGAAGGCGTCGCCGACCAGCCATTCGCGACCGTCGAGGTGGGCGTCCAGCGCGGCGAGTGCGCGATTGCCTGCGCGCCGCTTGGACTCGAGCTCGGCGACGTACCGATCGCGCTCGCCGAGCAGCGTGATCCAGAACCGCGCGACCGCGATCGACGGCTCCACCTCGTACTGCTCGAAGAACATCCACTGGAGGACGCGCGCGCGCTCGAGGGGGTCGTCCGGCACGTAGGGCGAGCCGTCCCCGAAATACCAGAGGATCGCGTTCGACTCGGCCAGGTGCTCGCCGTCGTCCAGCTCGAGCGTCGGCACGCGCAACGCGGGGTTCTTGCCGCCGAGGAGCTCGGGCCGGTTCGAGCGGTCGAAGACGTCGACCTCGACCCGCTCGTAGTCGATCCCGCGCAGGGCGAGGATCTGGCGCACTTTCCAGCAGTTGCCGGACAGCTGGGAGTTGTACAGCCGCATGCGTTCAGGAACGCCGATAGCGGTCGAAGACTTCCCCGGCGAGCGGCATCCGGGCCGCGCGCGTCACGCGGTCGAGTTCGTCGAGGTCGAACGGCCCGCGGTGGAACTCGACCGACGCCGCCTCGACGATCGCGTACGAGGCCCAGGCGTCGAAGCGGAAGTCGTCGTCCGGCTGACGGTGGTCGTAGCCGCAGCCGACGCTGCCCGGGTTCACGTACCAGGAGGCGCCGACGCGGCGGAGCTGCGGGACGTGCACGTGGCCTCC
>Ga0207660_10001247_pt1 | contig 17037 bp, 10 predicted proteins | sample KBSC73BmetaG_FD_184335 | JGI IMG/M metagenome (GOLD analysis project Ga0207660, IMG submission 184335) | Corn rhizosphere microbial communities from Kellogg Biological Station, Michigan, USA - KBS C7-3B metaG (SPAdes) (version 2) | ecosystem: Host-associated > Plants > Roots > Rhizosphere ... | reverse complement strand
TCAGGGGCCCGATGTCCTTGTTAAACCCGGCCACCGATCCCAGCGGCACCAGTTGTCCGCTGCGCGCGTGGATGTAGAGCATGCTCAGGGCTTCGGGATTGAGCTGGAACTGCGGCTGCAATTCCATAATGACCTTGTATTGGTTATTGGGCGCGTAGATGGTGGAGATCTGCCGCGAACCGTAGGCGCTATACAGCGCGTCTTCTACAGCGCGCGGATCAACGTTCAGAGCCGCGGCTTTATCGCGATCGATTTGAACTTCCACCTGCGGATTTTTGATCTGCAAGTCGCTGGTCACGTCCTGAAGCTGAGGAAGTCCACGTAGGCGCTGCTCCAGTTGCGGAGCAAACTGGTAAAGCTCTGCTGTATCCGGACTCTGCAGCGTGAACTGGTACTGGCTCTTGGTGAGCTGGCCGCCAATTCGGATGGGAGGCAAGTTCTGCAGGTATACGTTGACGCCGGGAATCTGCGCCAGTTTGGGCCGCAGCTCCTGGATGATCTGGTCCACGTGCGGCCGCTGATTGCGGGGCTTGAGCCGGGCAAAAATTCTGCCCGAATTCAGCGAGGCATTTACACCACCGCCGCCTACAGTGGACATGTAGTTGTCCACGTAGGGGCTCTCGCCAATGACCTTGGCGGCTTCCAGTTGGTGGCGCACCATGTCTTCAAATGAAATTCCCTGAATGCCTTCCGTAAATGCGAATACCTGGCCGGTGTCTTCGCTGGGCAGAAAGCCCTTGGGAATTTTGTAGAACAGCACCCCGGTAAAAAACAAAATCACAAATGACACCATCAGCGTGGCCAGCTTGTGCCGCATTACGCCCTTGAGACTCCACTCGTAAAAGTGCAACATGGCGTCAAACACAGCTTCACTCTTCGCGTAGAGGTATCCGTGCTGCTGATGGGAAGCAGTTTTCAGGAACCGGCTGCAGAGCATGGGTGTGAGCGTGAGCGAGACAAAGCCGGAGACGAGAATGGCGCACCCGATGGTTACGGCGAACTCGTGCAGCAGGCGGCCCACAATGCCGCCCATGAACAGCACCGGGATGAACACGGCGGCGAGAGAGATCGTCATGGAGAGAATCGTGAACCCGATCTCTCGTGCGCCCTCTACGGCCGCTTCGTACGGAGGCGTGCCCATCTCCATGTGGCGGACAATGTTTTCCAGCATGACGATGGCGTCGTCGACGACAAACCCCACGCACAGGGTTAGAGCCATCAACGATAGGTTGTCCAGGCTATAACCCAGCAGATACATCAGTGAGAAGGTGCCCACGACGGACATTGGCAGCGCCAGGCTGGGGATGATGGTGGCGGAAAGATTCCGCAGGAACAGAAAAATCACCATAATCACCAGGGCGGCTGTGAGCAGCAGCGTGAACTTTACGTCATTCACTGAGCTGCGGATAGAAACCGAACGGTCGTAAAGAATCTGGACATCGATCCCGGCGGGCATCTGTGCTTTCATTACGGGCAGCAGTTGCTTGATGCTGTCCACCACCTCCACGGTGTTCGTGCCGGGCTGCCGCTGGATGGCCAGCACAATGGAACGCGTGCCGCTGTACCAGCTTGCCGTCTTATCGTTTTCGACGCTGTCAAAAACATTTCCCACTTCGTCCAGCCGCACGGGTGAGCCGTTGCGGTAAGCGACGATCAGCGGCTTGTATTGATTCGCCTGCAGAAGCTGGCCGGTCGCCTGGACTGTATACGCGGTCGAATGACCAAAGAGCGTTCCTGTGGGCAAATTGACGTTGGCATTGTTGATGGCGTTATAGACGTCGTCAATCCCGATCTGATGAATGGCCAGCTTGCGCGGATCGAGCTGAGCTCGCACGGCATACTTCTGGGTGCCGAACACCTGAACCTGGGCCACGCCGCTGACCATGGAGATGCGCTGGGCCACGTTGGTTTCAGCGTATTCATCCACATCGGAAAGCCGCATCGTCGGGGCACTCAGCGCCAGATAGAGCACGGGCGAGTCCGCGGGATTCACCTTCTGGTACGAGGGCGGGCTGGGCAGTTCCGGCGGAAGTTGTGAGAGCGTCTTCGCGATCATGGCCTGCACATCCTGCGCCGCAGCATCGATGTTGCGGTCCAGCGTGAACTGCAGGGTGATGCTGGTGCTGCCCAGGGCGCTCGATGAGCTCATGGAATCGAGGCCCGCAATGGTCGAGAACTGTTTTTCCAGCGGCAGCGCCACGGCCGAGGCCATGGTGTCCGGACTGGCGCCCGGAAGCGAGGCGCTCACGCTGATGGTAGGGAAATCAACATTCGGGAGATCGCTGACCGGCAGCAGCCGATATGCAAAGATGCCGAACAGCAGAATCGCCACCATGATCAGCGTGGTGCTGATGGGCCTGCGAATGAATAGCTGTGTGTTCATGTTCTCGCGTTTCTTTCTGCTTATGAGCCGCTCTTGATTTCCACTTTTGCGCCGGGAGTGAGCCGCAATTGGCCGTCTGTGACCACGCGCTGTCCTGGTTGCAGCCCTCCCGGAGCCAGCACGGTTTCATCTCCGGCGGTCCAAGCCACCTTTACCGGCTGCGGCTGGGCTTTCAACTCCTGATCCACCATGTAAACGAATGTTCCGTTCTGGCTAGTCAGCAGCGCCGAAGTGGGAACCACAATGGCGTTGGGCTGAGACTTCAGCGTCATGCTCACATCCACAAACTGTCCGGGCCAGAGCGCGTGCTCCCCGTTGTTGAAGGTGGCCTTCAATTTAATGGTGCCGGTCGTGAGGTCCACGGCATTGTCAATGAATGTCAACCGGCCGCGGAAATGCTGGCTGCTGCCTTGAGGCGCGGCATCGACCTCAAGCGGTTTCTGCGCCGAGAATTTTTTTACTTCCGCCAACTGCTGCTCAGGGAGAGAGAACGTGACGTAAATGGGCTCGATCTGATTTATCGTCACCAGCACCGGGACATCATTGGCCTTGACCAGGTTGCCTTCTTTTACTCCCACGTTACCGGTCCTACCGTTAATAGGTGAGTAAATTTCGGTGTACTGGAGATTGATCTTTGCGGTTTCGACCGCCGCTTTGTCGGCGGCTACCGTAGCTTGGGCGGCATTCGAAGCTGCAACGGCCGCATCCACCTGCTGTTTTGATACGACTCCTTCGCCTCCCAGACCCTGATAACGCTCTGCATCCAATTTCGCATTCACCGCCTGCGCTTCATCCCTGGCCAGCGTACCTTCTGCCTGGCGCAATGCCGCCTCAAAAGGAGCGCGATCAATGGTGAAGAGGATCTGGCCTTTTTTGACGAAATCGCCTTCCTTAAAGTGAACGGCCACAAGCTCGCCTGAGATCTGCGGCTTGATCGTCACAGCCGAGATCGTTTCCACATTGCCAATGGCCTGCACCTGGACGGGCATGGTGCGGGAGGCCACTGTGGCCACCTTCACTGGCGCAGCTACCGCAGCAGGCTTAGCGGCTTCCACTGAATCCTTGCCAGTGCAGCCGGCCAGCACAAGAAAAAGCAGCAGCGCGAAAATCATCGAGAGTCGTTGATCAGTTTTCATTTGTCTTTTTTCCTGAGCGGACGTGATGTCGGTTGGTGGTGCCATTGCCAGCAACCGGATTCGTCATGCCCGCCAGCCAGATTTGTGTCAGTGTCTGCGCCACATGCCGCGCCTCGAATTTGTGCCGGCCCTCACCCCCAAAGAATTCCTGGATGAGAAAGTGATACACAATCATGCCGAGAAAGCCTCGTGCGGCCAGCAGAGGGTCTGTTTTGCGGAAGGCGCCCTGGCGTATGCGCGCCCGAATGTGTCCGGCGAGGGCGTCAAAATATTCCGCAACGAAGGCGTTAAAAAAGCGCGCAGAAAGTTCATGATTTTCAAGGGCCGTGAACCACAACAGCCGCGTGAGCTCGCGGTCGCGTTCCGTGCGTGTAAGGAACTCGCAGGCCACGGCCTCGAACACTTCAGCGTCGGAGCCACCCAGTTCCAGGATGCGCTTGACGCGGTGGCGCCGGCCACGCGCATTGCAGAGCTCCTCAATCAGAGTCCAGTAGAGGTTTTCTTTGCTGGGAAAATGCCGGAACAGGAGAGCTTCATTGATGCCGGCTTGTTCTGCAATCTCCCGAGTCGTCGTTCCCTGGTAACCGTTGCGCGCAAACATAGCCGAGGCGACCTCAAGGATCTGCTGGCGGCGGTCGGTCGCTGAGAGGCGTGTCGGCATCAGGATGAGAGCTGAAAGTAAGTAGTCACTTACTTTAGCAGCTTCTACAAAGGCCTCTCAAGGTGGAAGGGAATCGCGAGGAGTAAAGAAATGTTAAGGATCTTTCGGGCTAAACGCGCGTCAGAACAACAGAGAACCACTGCTTGGGATCGCTCCAAGTCATCTCGAGCTTCAGACCGGACTGCTTCAGCAGGCGTGCAATCGATTTCGCCGTAAACTTGTAGCTGTTCTCGGTGTGGATGCGCTCGCCGAAAGCGAAATGGAAGGTGCGGCCGAGGTCGGGAACTGAGACAGCCTGATCGACGCGGCTTTCCAGGTGCATTTCAATGCGCGACCTGCGCGCGCTCCAGAACGCGACGTGACGGAAATTCTCCAGGTCAAAGTCTGCGCCCAACTCCCGGTTGATGCGGCCAAGGACGTTCTTGTTGAAGCGTTCGGTGATTCCTTCGGCATCATTGTAGGCCGCATGCAGCACACGCGCGTCTTTCACCATGTCAAACCCAAGCAGGACCGCGTCCCCAGTGCTGAGCGATGCGCGTACCCGGGCGAGAAACTGACGTGCTTCCTCTGGCTCAAAGTTGCCGATGGTGGAGCCTATGAACAGGACGAGCTTGCGTCCAGGCTGAGAGCGCAGATCGGGTAAGTGCTGACTGTAATCGGCGGCAATTGGCGTCACGTAAAGGCGAGGGAAATCGCCATTCAGGCTCTTCACCGCTTCCTGCAGAGCGACCGGCGAAACGTCCACAGGATGGAAGTCGAGCCTCAGTTGACGGCGGAGGATCGCGCGGATCAGGACGCGGGTTTTGGATGCGCTGCCTGCACCCAGTTCCACCAGCGTAAGCTTGTCGCCGGCGGAGCGGGCGATGTCACCGGAGAATTCTTCAAGAATGGCGCGCTCCGTGCGCGTGGGATAGTATTCCCGCGTTCCCGTGATTTCTTCAAACAAGCGGGAGCCTTCCGCGTCGTAAAAGAGCTTGGGAGGAAGGCGCTTGGGCTGGGCGCTCAAGCCCTCAAGTACATCGGTGGCAATCGGGCTGATGAGCAGTTCGGCTTTTCTAAATACCGTCATCGGCCAGCCTGATTCCCGAAAATTGCCAGCGCGTCGCGGGCGGGAAGAAGTTGCGATAGGTCGAGCGTATGTGGGATGCCGGTGTGGCGCACGATCCACCGCGCAGCACCATCTGTCCGCTCATGAACTTGCCGTTGTATTCACCGACTACACCCGAAGCAGGTTTGAATCCGGGATAGGGAAGATACGCGCTCGCAGTCCACTCCCAAACGTCGCCAAACATCTGGATGGGCTCGTCTTCTAAATCTACTGGCGCGGCTTCAGGATGCAGCTTTCCTTTTTCCAAAAGATTCCCCTCAACCGGCCGGTTGGATGCCGCTACTTCCCACTCGAACTCTGTAGGGAGTCGCGCTCCGGCCCAGCGCGCAAAGGCATCGGCTTCATAGAGGCTGACATGGCACACCGGTTCCGCTTCATCAACTTTGCTCATGCCGGAGCAGGTGAACTGGAACCATTCACTCCCGGACTTCTCCCAGTAGAGCGGCGCGTTCCAATGATGCGTTTGTATTACCTGCCAACCATCGGAAAGCCACAGCTCCGGGCGCTCATAGCCACGGTCATGCATAAACGCGAGATACTCGCCGCATGTCGCCAGGCGCGAAGCGAAACGGAAAGCCGGCACGAAGACTTTGTGTCGCGGCGCTTCATTATCAAAGTGAAATTGGCGGCTCTCGGAACCGATTTCGCTCAGGGCTTCAGGAAAACTCCTTGCTTTCTGTGGCGATCCGCTGCTTGGCCTTGGTGAAAGCCTAGCCGGTTGATACGCGGGGCGAAGCGGATTGCTCCAGAACGCATGCTTGATGTCAGTGATCAAGAGCTCCTGATGCTGCTGCTCATGATTCAGGCCCAGTTCGGCAAGCTGAAGCACTTCCGGCGTCGCGGCTGAAGAGGAGAGCACTTGCTCCATATGCTCATCCACATGCCGCCGGTATTTCTGGACATCTTCCAGCGTGGGGCGGGAAAAGGTATTGCGCAGCGCCTTCTCCGGCTGCGGGCCGACAGCGTTGTAATAGGAATTAAAGAGGTCGCGAAAGCGAGGATCAAAAGCTGTGTATCCGGGAAGGAACGGCGTAAGTATGAAGGTTTCAAAGAACCAGGTTGTATGCGCCTGATGCCACTTGGCCGGGCTGGCTTCCGCACACGATTGAACCATCTGGTCTTCGGCGGTGAGTGGGCGGACGAGCGATTCTGTCTGGCGCCGCACGAGGGTGTATCTGCGGGCGAGCGCATCCGGGCTTGGTTCCTCGTGCCCGGAAGGAAAGCTGATGACCGGCTTGGAATGGGCCATGATAGAGTCCAGGTCAACCCGTTCGGGGTTGAGAAATACTACTCCCATGGCGGGCAAATTTCACCGCAACGCCAGGGGACCGAGCGGAGGGCGCCGAAACGCCCGCCTACATAAGATGCCGCAAGCTTCAGCCCGGTCGTAGAGTTTTTGCCTGTCGTTTTTGTTTCGCTTTTGATGTATCGTGAACCCATGCCTCAGCGCATCATCTTTCACGTGGACATGGACGCATTCTTCGTCTCGGTGGAAGAACTGCAGGACCCGTCCCTCAAAGGAAAAGCTGTGGTGGTGGGCGGGCAGAGAGATGAGCGTGGCGTGGTGTCGGCCGCCTCTTATGAGGCGCGCAAGTTCGGAGTCCATTCCGCCATGCCGCTGCGCACAGCGGCCAAGATGTGCCCGCATGCCATTTTCCTCGACGGCCATCCTGATCTGTACCGCGAATACTCCCGCAAGGCGCGAGACGTGCTGCATGATTTCTCACCGGCGGTGGAGATGGCATCCGTTGACGAGGCTTACCTTGACATGACTGGAACCGAAAAGCTTCAAGGGCCTCCGCTCCAATCCGCGCACAAGCTCCATAAGGCCATGAAGGAGCGCACCGGACTGAACTGCTCAATCGGCATCGGCGCGTCACGACTGATGGCCAAGATTTGCTCAGACCAGGCGAAGCCCAACGGCATCTTGTTTGTGCTGCCCGGTCAGGAGCAGGCATTTCTTGCGCCTCTCGATGTGGGCAGAATCCCGGGCGTGGGGAAGGTGACCAAGGCACAGTTGAACCAGATGGGGATTGCAACAATAGGGGATCTGTTGCGGGTGGATGGGGCTGTGCTCGAAGAGAACTTCGGCAAATGGGGTGTGGCGCTGGCCGGGAAGGCTCGTGGTGAAGATGCCGGAGGCTGGTTTGAGGGCGACGTGGGTGATGACTGGCAGGCCAAGTCCATCAGCCACGAGCATACGTTTGGCGAAGACACGCGCGACCTGGAGAAACTCGAGTCTACGCTGCTGCGTCTGAGCGAGATGGTGGGACGGAGGCTGCGCGAGCAGAATTTCGCTGCTCGAACCCTCCAACTCAAGCTGCGATATTCAGATTTCAGCACTATTACTCGTGCGCATTCGGTTTTGGCTCCTACGGCGGTGGATACGGAGATCTTCAGCGCCATCCGCAAACTCTTCCGTGAGAACTATCAACTTGGACGCGCCGTGCGGCTGCTTGGCGTCCATACATCAAACTTCCAGGACCTGCCCGCACAAATGGACCTGCTGGATGGCGGCCTCCACGACCGGTGGGCGCGCGCCTTGTCCGCCTCTGACCGCCTCCGCGATAAGTACGGGGATTCCGCCATCTTCCTCGCCAAGGGAATGAAAGGTACGTTCCGGGAGCGGGTGCACGAAAATCCGGCCGAGAAGCCCTTTAAACCTGATAAAACAGAGAACTGACGACTACCGTCTAGGTGTATTTTTCTTTGCGCTGGACCACAAACTGCGCTAAAAAATACAGACTGGCCCGCCGAAACCTCCCTTGATCCCGCGGTGCGGCCGATGAGCCGGGTGACCCGAACACTAACAAACACTATGCCCAACCGTATTGAAGATGTTGTGGTTCTCGGGGTGATGAGCATCCTGGTGGCTCTGTTCGCCTGGATCTATCTGCGCGACCGCGAACCGAAGTCGGCATGGTGGCTGCTCGGCTGGATCGCCATCTTTTTCCATTTTGCGTCCCTCTGGTTCCTCAGAGGCGGTCTGCAACGGCACGTCCTTGCAGGCTCAATCAATCGCGGCATGCTGGTGATAGCCGGAACGTTCTTCCTGTTGTCCGTATCCGACCGGAAGACGGATCACTGGAAAACGTGTGTCGGAACTATCCTGGTTGCCCTGGGTGGAGTTGCGTACGCCAGTGCGAGAGTGGCAGGCGTTCAGTCGCCAGTTTTTTACTTCGCGGCGATTGGCGGTATGGCCCTTGTGGCTGTTGTGGATAGTTTGCACATCTACGGCTGGCGAAACTGGTTTTGGCCGGTGGTGTGGCTTGTGCTTGCGCCCTACTTTGGTTTTGCCGTGTTGCGCATTCTGCAAGGATCTCCCCGGGACGCCTTTGATTTTTATCTCTTCGCTCTGTTTGGCCTCACGGGCATACAATACGCGCGTTACTTCCATCGCGCCACCCCCGGAGTGATATTCAGCGCAATCGCCTTCTTTGCCTGGGGGCTTGTCTTTCCAGTGGCAACATTCCTCCATTATCGCGGGATCGATGTCTCCCCTGTGCTCTGGGACTTGCCAAAGTATTCAGTGGCTTTCGGAATGTTGCTCACGCTGTTCGAAAACCAGGCCGAGGCCGCCAGCATGGCGGCCCGACAGTTTCAGGGTTTATTTGAAAGCAACCTTGCGGCGGTTTATGTCTCATCCATGGATGGCACACTGCTCGATTGCAACAGCGCGTTCCTGAATATGTATGGTTTTTCTTCGAAGCAGGAAGCTCTGCGTTCCAGCCTGGTTGCCAATTGCGCGGACCAGCATGAGCGCGCCAGCTTTATGGAAGCCCTGAACCGGCAGGGACAGGTGCTGAATTACGAGTGCCGGCATCGCCGTAAAGACGGAACGCCGTTCTGGATACTGGAGCGTGCGACGGTGGTGACAGATTCGTTTGGCCGCAAGGTAATCGAAAGCACCGCCATCGACATTACGGAACGCAAACATGCGGAGATCGCGCTCAAGCAGTCAGAAGAAAGGTTTGCGACTCTGTTCCGCCAGAGCCCCGTGGGTTGCGTGATCGTCTCACTCGATGGCGTTCTCCTGAACGTGAATGAAAACCTGCTGCGCATGATCGGGCAGGCCGCTGAGGATGTAATAGGCAAGAGCAGCGTGGAACTTGGGTTCTTCCCCAATGCGGCGGAGCGACAGAAGTTTTACCGCCGTCTGCGGGCCCAGGGATCCATTCGCAATATGGACGTGACTTTTAAAGATGCTTTCGGAGGCACTCACCAGGGATTGTACTTCGCCAACCTGGTCTGGATCGGCGATAAAGAATGCATCTTCGGCATGCTGCTGGACCAGACAGAACAACGTGAGCTGGAACGCAAGTTCTTTCAAGCGCAGAGAATGGAAGCTCTGGGTCGGCTGGCAGGAGGCGTGGCGCACGATTTCAATAATCTTCTGGGCGTCATCTGGGGTTATGCTGAGCTCCTGGAAACCAAGCTGGGCCTGGATGAGAACTATCGCCGCTATTGCACAAAAATTCTGGACACTACCGAGCGCGCCGGCGCCCTGACACGGCAGTTGCTCACCTTCAGCCGCAAGGAAATTATCCGTCCCATGCCGCTGCGACCTGACCAGGCCATCCGCGAACTGAACAGCATTCTGCCGCGCCTGATCGGGGAGGACATTGAGTTGATTCTCGATCTCAATTCCTGTGGCACGGTGGTGATGGACAAAACGCATTTTGAGCAGATCATCCTGAACATTGTGGTCAATGCCCGGGACGCAATGCCGTCCGGCGGTCAGTTGTTTATCACGACAGAAGATGTTTCCCGTCCCATGCTTTCCGGCTCAGGAAGCATTGCCATTGCTGCGTCCATTCTCATTCACATTCGCGATACTGGCAGTGGAATGGATCCGGAAACACGGGCGCACGCTTTTGAGCCCTTCTACACAACCAAGGGAGTAGGTCGTGGAACCGGGCTTGGGCTTTCCACAGTGTATGGAATCGTGCAGCAGTGCAAAGGAGAAATCACGCTCGAATCCGAAAGCGGACGGGGCACTCGCGTTAGCATTCTGCTGCCGGCTGCGGAAGAACTCCAATACACCACTCGCCCTCAGGTCGTCGAGCCGCTGCAAAAAGGCGCTGGAACCATCCTGATCGTGGAAGACGAAGCTGAGTTGCGCAACACGAACGCTGAATTCCTCAGCTCGCTCGGCTATTCCGTGATTTGCGCCGGTAGCGGCGCCGAAGGGCTGCAGATTGCCCGGGATACCGGGGAGATCGATCTGGTGATCAGTGATGTTGTCATGCCCAAGATGAACGGACGCGAATTTGCCGATCATCTTCTGCAACTCCGCCCTGAAACCAAGATTCTCTTTGTCTCAGGTTATGCTGACGACGTTGTGTTGCAGACCGGCATCTCCATGCAGGGCACTCCATTCCTGCAGAAGCCATTCTCGCTGAAGCAACTGGGCAACATGGTCAATGACCTGCTCGCCGCCGAAAAGCTAAGTTAAAAATCGCACGCCAATTCCGTGATCTTTAAATTTACTTTTCCACCAGCTCCGGAGCCTCCACTGCCGGCTCCGCCGGCTGCTGTGGCTGCGGCTTTAACTTCATCGGCAGCAGCCCGCGCACCTCAATGTAAAGCACCGGGATGATGAACAGGTTAAGGAACGTGGAGACGATCATTCCGCCGAATACAGTAGTACCGACCGAATGCCGCCCTGCCGAACCCGCGCCACTGGCAAACACCAGCGGCAGCACGCCAAGGATGAAAGCGATGGAAGTCATGAGAATCGGACGCAACCGCAGGCGCGCCGCTTCAATGGCCGATTCAATCAACCCCAGCCCGCGATGCTGCAACTGCTCGGCAAATTCCACAATCAGAATCGCGTTCTTGCTGGCAAGGCCGATGAGCATGACCAGCCCGATCTGGCAGTAAACGTCGTTCTCCAGTCCGCGCAACGCCTGTGCGCCCAGCGCTCCCAATACTGCCATGGGTACCGCCAAAAGAATAATGAAGGGCAGCACAAAGCTTTCATACTGCGCGGAGAGCGTGAGATAAACCACCAGAAGGCCCAGGCCAAAGAGCATCAACGATTGTCCGCCCGCCTGGAGTTCTTCCAGCGAAATCCCCGTCCACTCATATCCGTAACCAGCCGGCAGGACTTCTTTGGCCACCTGCTCCATGGCTGCTATGGCCTGGCCGGAGCTGTAGCCGGGCGCGGGGCTTCCATCAATTTCCACGCTGCGGAAGAGGTTGTAATGATGAATTGTGCTTGCCGTGGTGTTGTCTTTTACAGTGACAAGGTTGTCCAGGGGAATCATGCGCCCGTCGTCAGAGCGGACATAGAATTCACGCAGATCGCGCGGCTTGGAGCGGAAGCGCTCGTCCGCCTGCACCATCACCCGGTACGAACGATTGTTGAAGTCGAAGTCGTTCACGTACTCCGAGCCCATGTAAATCTGCAGAGCGGAAGTAATCTGAGAGAACGGCACGTTCAGGCTCTTGGCTTTTTCCCTATCGATCGAGATTACATACTGCGGGTCGCGCGCCGTGAAAGTGGTGAATAGGCCGCTGAGCTCCTTCCGCTGGCCCGCCTTGGCCATGAATTGATGCAGCGTGTTTTCCAGTTCATTCAGGTCGCCGCCTCCCTTCTGTTCCAGTTCGAAAGCAAATCCGCCGAACGTGCCCAAGCCTTGAATGGCGGGCGGAGAGAACGGAAGGGCAAATGCGTCTGAGATGCTCATCAGCGGTCCGCGCAGGCTGTTCACCACGCCCTGAACGCTGTGCTCCGGCCCGGGGCGCTCGCTGATGTCTTTGAGCATGATGAAAATGATCCCCGAGTTCGGCGAACTTCCGGTAAAGCTGAAGCCCGGAACTGAAAACATGCCGGCAATATCTTTATTCTTGTTCAGGATCGCCGTGGCCTCATCCATGACTCTCGTCGTGTATTGCAGCGAAGCGCCCGGAGGCCCCTGGACAATCACGAAGAAGTATCCCTGGTCCTCTTCTGGAACAAAGCTCGACGGCACCTTCTGGTACACAAAATACGTGGCCGCGAGCCCAAGAAAGAATACGGCGATGACTGCGAATTTGCGGCGCGTCAGGCCATGCAGAAGCCGCTCGTAGCCGGCCGTGCCGCGGCGGATAATGTCATTGATCCCACGGAAAAATCTGTTCTGGGGACGGTCGCGATGCCGCAGCAACAGCGCAGAGAGCGCGGGTGAAAGCGTCAGAGCATTGAAGGCGGATATTGCGATGGAGAATGCGATCGTCAGCGCGAACTGTTGATAGAGCCTTCCCGTGGTGCCGGGGAAGAGCGAGACCGGGACAAAGACGGCGATCAGCACTAGTGACGTGGCCACCACTGCTCCCGTCACCTCGCGCATACCTACTTGCGTGGCTCGCCGGGCATCCCTGATGCCTTCTTCTATGTGGCGCTCCACGTTTTCAATGACCACAATGGCGTCGTCTACCACCAGTCCTGTGGCCAGCGTGATGCCGAACAGCGTCAACGTGTTGATGGAAAATCCGAAAACCTTGGCAAAGATAAACGTCCCGATCAGTGAAACCGGAATCGTAACGGCCGGAATCACCGTGCTCCGCCAGCCCTGCAGGAACAGGAAGATGACGAGAATTACGATGATGATGGCTTCGATCAGCGTCTTGATGACTTCGCTGATCGACTGTCCCACCGCTACCGTTGTATCGAACGCCACCGCGTAGCGCATGCCTGCAGGGAAGCTCTTGGAGAGCCGCGCCATCTCTGCGCGCACGTCGCGGTCCACCTGCAAAGCGTTGGCATTGGAAAGCTGCATCACGCCAATCCCCATGGCGTTTACGCCGTTGTAGCGCAATTGTCCGCCGTAGCTTTCGGCGCCCAGTTCGGCATGGCCTACGTCGCGCAGTTCAATGAGCGAGCCGTCATTGCCCCGCTTGATAATGATGTGATCGAACTCGTCCGGTGTGGTCAGCCGTCCCACGGCGCGTACGCTGATCTGGTAGGACTGGTCCGCAGGCGCGGGCTGCTGGCCTACTTGCCCGGCCGCGACCTGCACATTCTGCTCGCGCAATGCGTTGACCACGTCCTGCGCCGTAAGATTGCGCGCGGCCAAACGCACCGGATCGAGCCAGAGCCGCATGGCGTACTTGCGCTCGCCAAAGATGACCACGTCGCCCACGCCCTTCACGCGCTTCAGAGCGTCACGAACGTAAACGTCCAGATAATTGCTGATAAACAGGTCGTCGTATTTGTTGTTGTCTGACCAAAAGCCGAACCCGACAACGAACGATCCGGTGTTCTTGCTGACGCTCACTCCCGTGGTCTGCACTTCAGCCGGAAGCCGGCCCAGCGTGGTGGCGGCGCGGTTCTGCACGTCAACCGCGGCAATGTCCAGATTGCGCCCTAGATCGAAGGTGGCGGAAATGGAACTGCTGCCGTCGTTGCCGCTGGTGGAAGACATGTAGCGCATGCCTTCCGTTCCGTTGATGGCCTGCTCCAGCAGCGTGGTCACGCTTGTTTCCACGGCCTGGGAATTGGCGCCGGTGTAAAACGAGCTGACCGTCACGGTTGGCGGCGTCAGGTTCGGATACTGCGCAATCGGCAGCGTGGGAATGGCCACTGCTCCGGCCAGAACAATCAGCAGGGAACAAACCGTGGCAAAAACAGGTCTGCGAATGAAGAAACCGACCATGAAAAGCGACTCTCTGCCGCGCCGTAGGCGGCGGTTACAACCCAATCAGCCGTCTCTTGACCAGCGATGCTTTGCGCTGATCCATCGAAAGAGCTTTTATGATTGCGGAATTACCGGCATTCCGTCCACCAGCATCTGCACATTGCTCACAATGACTTTGTCTCCCGGCTTGATTCCATCCAGGACCACGTAGTCGTTCCCCATCAGGTCGCCGACATCGATGGTCCTCTGCTTTGCGACAGCCTGTTGCCCCTGGCCTTCAGCAACAAAAGCAAACATTTTGCCGCTCAGCCGCGAAACAGCGGTCACTGGAATCAATGGAGCTGCAGTTTCCTTCCACACCACGCGAACGTGAACCTGCTGCGCGTTACGGAATCTCAAATCCGCATTTGGAAGCTGCGTCTTCACCAGCAAGGTCTGAGAATCAGGATCCACCCGTGGAGAAATGAAAGATACTTTCGTGCGTGCCGTTACCTTGCCTGAATCGTCCAGCAGTTCCACCGGCATGCCCATGCGCACTGAGCTGGCTTTTTCTGAGGGCAGGTACACATATGCCTCCAGTTGTCCTCCTCGGTCCAGCGTCGTGAGCTGCGTCTGGTTGGTGACATGGTCCCCAACTCTTACGGGTATGTCGCCGATCACGCCCGTGGTCGGCGCGTTCACCGTGTAATAGCGGAGTTGCACCCGCTGCTCGTGTGTGGCTGCTTCCAGCGCTTCCGTGTTGGCTTTGGCCGCGTCGTAGGCGCTTTGCGAAGTATCCAGGTCCGCTTTGGCAATCACACCGGCCGCATAGAGCTGCTTTTTGCGGTTGAGATCCAGCGACGCCTGCGCCAGAGTCGCCTGGCTTGATTTATAGGCCGCTTCCTGGTTGTTCACCGCAGCCTGCTGTTTCTGAGGATCAATTTCCAGAATTGGCGCTCCGGCTTCAACCCGCTCTCCGGAATGCACGAAGATCCGCGTAATATCGCCTTCCACCTGGGGCTGAAGCACCGCTGAATTGCGCGACCTGAGCGTGGCCAGATAATCCGTGGAGAGCGGCACCATCTGTGCCTGCGCCGTCATTACTTTTACAGGGAAGGCTTGCGGGCCTGAAGGCTTCCCAGCATTGGCATTATTCCCGCAGCCAGCCAGCAGCACGGAAGCGCTCAGGAAGATAGAAATCGCATATCTTTTCAACATGATGAAGGTCTTTCTTATGCTATCCAATCCCGCTCCATGGGACAACGTTTCCAGCATTAGACGTGATGGCAAATCGAATAGATCATCTTTATTTCAGCTCAATGATTTCGGACGCGCATCAACTCGCCCGCACCTTTCGCTGCCCGCACCTTTCGCAGCAAAAACCGGCCGCAATCCTCATCAATGCGACTATCAACAATCGCCTGCATAATTTTCTGGACTGCCACCTGAATGCTTCTCGCATCGGTCAACTGAGGCAACTCGAGGCGCGCGATGGCTTCCTCACGCCGCCGCGCTGTTTCATCCTGCTGGCTATGCTTGTAGCAAACCCGCGTTCCCTTCAGAGCCGGCGCCCGACACTGCTCCTTGTTCTTCTTCATGCGCTCGCAGCGGATGTAATACGCATGCTTGGTCGGCGATATTCCGGTACTGGCCGCTCTCTCACCATTTTCTCCATCTCCGCCATCCCCCTACCCCCATACCCCGTCATTAGGAAAACACAGGACTTATCGAGTTCCACCCCACGGTGATCCCGGCGTTCCAAGTCCTATACCTCGCCTGCTTGCGCCGGCCTCTACTATCGCGCTTAATCAATCCGGCTGCGCGCGCGAAGCGGCGCACAATCGGGTGATTTTACTATTTGTTCGCCCCCAGAGTCAACCCCAACCGCACGGCTGGGCCGAGGCCCGCAGCAAGGTGACTATTAAAGAACTACAAGAAATCCCTGATTGCTCCCTTTGCGGGGCACGTTAGAATGCGCCAAGCCCAGATAAGTCTTTCAATTAAAAGGTTATCTCCCCCGTGACTTGGTGACTTTCGTACCCTTGCTGGAAAGCCGGGTCTCGCCAACAATGTGCGTAACGAAAGACGGAAGTGCATTGGCCCATAGGACAGTGTACGAACTCAAAAGTCGTGCGCTGAAGCAAGTGAAATTTCTTTGTGCAGGGGAAAGGTGAAGACGAGCCGCTCCGAACCGGATCGGGTCGTCTGCAGCGATGAAGGTGAGAATCACGTCCGGGGTGATCTTAAGCATGCTGGCTGCGGCAGTATTATCTTTGGCAACAACGCCGACTGCTTCTGCGCAGTCCAGTTCAGCCCAGCTCTCCATCAATCTCACTGTGCAATCTTCGATCACGCTCGTTTTCAACAACAATCCGAATGTCGGCAGCGCAGGTTTTTGTCCTCTGAGCAACGCTGGCACGAATAACGTCGGTCTGGATTTGGGCACGGCAGCGTTTCCGGGTAATTTCCACAGCTCCACATGCGTGAACTACCAGCACATTGGAGGTTCTTTTTACCAAGTGAGCAGCGCTTTTGACGTGCTGGTGACCAAGAGCAACTCCAGCAGCCCCAATTACCGGCTGGCAGCGCAAATCTCAACGCCGCCACCAGCCAACGTTAGCTGGCTCATCAATAACGTGCCGCTGACCACCGCCTTCACTCAATTGGATGCGCAGGACAGTTTCGGCCAGGCCGTCACCAAGACTTTGCAGGTGCAGGTGCGCAACAACGTTCCGGCGCAGACCTTGCAGGAGACCATCACGTTTCTGGCCACGGCGAATTAGGAATTTATGAAGAGGCATCTGGTAAAAATTCGGATCACGGTGGCAATAGCAGCTCTGCTCGTGAGCGTGCCGGCGCTCGCCCAGCAGCCGACCGCCACCGGAGTCATTAACGCTACGCTGAATCACAAGAATGGAATCGCGCTGGTGTTTGACACCGATCCCGGGGGCGTGACCTTGGGTGCGCCGGGTACGTCCGCCGCTACGCTGAACTTTGGCACCATCTCCGCTTTTGGGCCGCTTTCAGCCGGCGTGAGCCGCACTTCAGTCACAGCCGCAAACTTTACTGTCCGGACAGTATTCGATGTGCAGGTGATCCAGGGCGGCCTCAACACCCCCAGCTACACGCTGCAGGCGCAACTGGCCTCC
>Ga0207660_10001241_pt1 | contig 17080 bp, 17 predicted proteins | sample KBSC73BmetaG_FD_184335 | JGI IMG/M metagenome (GOLD analysis project Ga0207660, IMG submission 184335) | Corn rhizosphere microbial communities from Kellogg Biological Station, Michigan, USA - KBS C7-3B metaG (SPAdes) (version 2) | ecosystem: Host-associated > Plants > Roots > Rhizosphere ... | reverse complement strand
TTCGAGCTCGTATCAATGCGCTTTCTGAGATTGGGCTTGAATGGTATTCAGCGGTACGGCGATGGCACGACCTGAATGCAGGCAAACGCGTTGAAATCGGCGGTATGGCCGTTCCGGACAGGAACGCCGAATATCTGCTGTATCAGACCTTGATTGGCGCATGGCCTGTTCCAGATTCCACGGAAGGTCCCGATCCCGAATTCGTTCAGCGCATTCAGCGGTACATGGAAAAGGCGCTCAGGGAAGCCAAATTGCACACGAGCTGGATCAACCCGAACGATGCGTATGACCGCGCAGTGGCCGGGTTCGTCGCTCGTATCCTGGACAATTCCGCTGAAAACAAATTCCTCGCGGACTTTTGCGCCTTCGCGCGGCCTGTGCTCAGAGCGGGAATGCTCAATTCTTTGGGACAGGTGATCATGAAAATCGCGTCTCCGGGTGTTCCGGATTTCTACCAGGGGTGCGAATCGTGGAATTTCTCTTTGGTTGATCCGGACAACCGGAGATGCGTGAATTTCGCGGAACTTCGAGAAAAAATGAAAACGCTCCATCAGCACGGCGCCGGGTCATCCCCCGTTCGCGATCTCCTCGAAACCTGGCAGGATGGGCGAATCAAACTTCATGTGACGAGCGCCGCTCTCGGCTTTCGTCGATGCCATCAGCGCATATTTGAAGCTGGTGAATACTTGCCGCTCGAAGCATCGGGGCCGCTACGGAAGCATGTTGTTGCTTTCGCCCGGCTGGCTGGTGCGCAGGCCGTAGTGGCAGTAACCGCAAGATTTTTTCTGAACCTTTGCGAAAACGCAAATTTCCCGATCCCCGCTGAGAAGTGGGGCGACACCGCCCTTATGCTGCCACCGGTGCAGGAAGACTTCTACACCGATGTACTGACGGGGCGTAGAGTTCGCGTCGCGCAAAGCGGCGACACGCCCAACATCGCAATGGCAGAACTGTTTTCGACCGGCTTGCCGGTTGCCCTGTTGTGGGCCGAAGGGAACCGCGGGCGGACAATTGACCAATCTGGCCTGGAACCTTCGCCGGTTTCTTAGTCGCGCAGCCCGCGCTTCCGCCGGATCATCCATAATCCTGCAAGCGCCAATCCAGCCAGTATGGCCGATGCCGGCTCGGGCGTCAGAAAAGCCCGGATTTCGCCGCTCGGGTTTTCCGCCGTGTGAATGTTGAGGTACGTCATTCCGGTCTCAAAGCCCGTGATAAAAGCTGCCTCAGCGCTCGAAACGGTTCCACCGTTGGCGGTAATAAATGCCGGGTTGTAACTGACAGGCTGCGTAAGATCCAGCGCGCCCGTATAAGTGCCCGACGTAACACCCAGAGGAAATCCCGGAAACGCGGGCAGCGTAGTCGCCACTCCGGTGCTTCCGGGCGGTGAAACGCAGCAGTGTATGTGCGCGGCTGTCGTCGCAGTAGTCAGATTCGTGAATGTGAGATCGATGGTGAGGAGTTGCGTTGCTGTGTCGAGTGTCACCGTGGTGAAGCCAGTACCTGGCGTGCTGACGGCCGGGCTTTCATTTGCGCCGGATAGAGGCGCGCTGAACGTAATGGTTGCGCCGCAGCTCACACCGGCAAGTCCGGTCACCGACCATAAGATTGCCAGCGCCCTTGCATGCTTTCTGAACATACCGCTCCTTCGTTTCAGATGGTTTGGCGTGGTGTCATCTGCGTAAATCCTAAGGTCGTCGATTGCAGAGGTCAAGCACGTGTAGCGCGCTCATGTACGCTCTGATCCCGGTACGCCGGGCCCGGCGCAGTTCGCGTCCGCCAGAAGCAAGTGGTTCAGGAATGCTATTCAGTACAGATCGCGATATCGCACCAGCCTTATTCCACGCCGCTCAATGGCTTCCCGCGTGCGTCGTGAACACAACGCCGCGAGCTCGATCGCGCGACTTTCTTTCAACCGTGTCGGCGCGTTCTCCAGCTCGCGTCCAGGTCGTCCCGGGTGCGACATGAACTCCGTCAAGCCTTCGGGCAGCCGCTCGATCGCTTCGATCAGCCGCGTGTCATCAAGGCTTCCGGTCAACTGAAAACCCGTGAAGTAGTCGGTCGTGCACAGTCCATCGAGGGTACGGGCGAATTCCGGAGCCATAGCCCGCATGCCCATTGCAACCGCCCGCTTCGTCAACGCCGCTCTCGCGTCGATGCCGAAATCGAATGGCCTCCGCACCCAGCGGATCCCGAATTCTTTCGCCACGCGAGCTACAGCTCGCAGCACCGGAGGCATCAGATGTGTGTGCTTGTGGGTATCGATGTGGGTTGGCCGGATTCCCGCATCCACAATCTTTTGTACCTGCGCCCGAATCTCTTCGTAAGGCGGGATTTCGCCCCGCATCAGCGCGCGCGCCAGTTGCGGCAGAGTTGCGGGGAGGGGCCGGGAAGCGTCGCGTACGCTCGTTCCCTGCACCAGTACGGCATGACAGCCCACATCGAGCGACGGAGTCATTTGCGCCAGCGCGACGGCGTCTGCGAATGCGTCGCCGTTGGCCATTAGCGTGGTTGAGGTCAGAATTCCATTCTGGTGAGCGTCGATGATGCCGGCGTTCACGTCGCGATTAAAGCCGAAATCGTCGGCGTTTACTATGAGCCGGATCTCGCCCGCATGTTTCACTGTGAAAGGCGCCAATTAAATGAAGCGCCGACCTCAGAAAAGCGCCAGTTTGAGGCGGAGAAACTTTTTCGGGTTCTTGCGAACGTCCACCAGCAGCGCGTTAAGCTCCCGTGTCGCGCCGTTCAGCGAATCGTAGAGCTGCGGGTTGATCATCAACTGGCCGATGGTCCCCTGTCCTGAATTGATCTTGTCGAGCGTAACGTTGATCTTTTGCGTTATCTGGTTGAGTTGCGCATAGATCTGGTCATCGGTCAGCAGCTTGCCCGCAGTTCCTTTACCGGCATTCAGATTATCCAGCATCTTCTTCGCATCCGCCAGGCTCGAGCGCGCCTCGTCGTAGAGCGCCGTGTCGTACAGCAGCTTCCCGGCCGTGCCCTTGCCCTGCTGAAGTTGCGCCAGCATCTGATCGAGGCGCTCGATCGGCCGCTTGATGTCGGTGTAGAGCGTGTCGTCATAAAGCAGATGGCTGATGGTGCCATTGCTGTTCTTCACGTCCCTCACCAGTTGCTGCAGTTCGCCCACGGTGGCGTTCATACGGTCGTAGAGGGTATCGTCCTTGATCAGCTTTCCGATATTGCCCTGTCCGTTCTCTACTACGGTAACCAGACCATCCACGCGGCCCAGAATCGTCTGCAGTTGTTGCAGCAGATTGGAGCTCTGGGTAAGGATCTCGGGAATGTCCTGCGTCTGCAAGGCCTGAATTTCGCCTCCTGGCTGGACGTGCTTCGGGTGCGTGCCCTTGGTGATATTGATGAACTTGTCGCCCAGCAGGTTGGCGGCGCTGATGGCGGCCTTCGAGTCATCGGGAATCTGATCGAGAAACTTACTCTCGATTTTCATGTCGATCCGCACCGTTCGATTCGGATCGCGCAAGCCGGAGAGGGTAACTTTCGAGATGTGCCCTACCGGAATCCCGTTCAGCCGCACCGTCGCATTGTCGGACATTCCGGCCGAATCGTCCATGAACGTGTGCAGATCGAACTGGCCTTCGAAGAGGTGAGTCTGACCCGTCAGAAGAAATATCAGAACGGCGGAAATCAGCATGGCGAGGGTCGCCACGATTCCGACCTTCAGTTGCGCCCAGTGAAGTCTTTTCGGCGATGCCATGCGATCAGTTGAAAATTACGCCGCGTCCCGCTCCGGACGCTTGATGAACTTCGCTACGTACGGATCTTTTGAAGCCTCGAGCTCGTCCTGCCCGCCCTCGAACACAAGGCGGCCTTCACGCAAAACCATGAAGATCGTGTTCGTTCCCTGCGAACCGGCCGGGTCGAGCCGCCCGCTGTCCGGATTGTAGCGAAAGTTGGCTACCAGATTCCCGTCCTGGTAACGATAAGTGACGACAATTGCGGTGGTGTTGTCCACATCACGCTCTTTGACAATCAGGGCCATGATGGTATGCGCCGTGATCGGATCGAGCCCGGCCGTGGGGGAATCGTAGAGCAGAAGGGGCGGCTTCGTCACTACTGCGCGCGCAATCGCCACGCGACGGCGCATCCCGCCGGAAAGCTCGCTCGGGTAGCGCTCCATCGTCTGCTCCAGTTCTACAAATCGAAGCGAACTCCGCACCGCTGACTCCATTTCGTCCCGTGGCAGTTTGTTCCCTTTCTGGTTCAGCAGCGGATATGCCACGTTCTGCGCGATGGTCATCGAATCGAATAGCGCGCTTTCCTGGAAAAGCATTCCGAGTTTGCTGCGAATGCCGAACAGTTCCGTTTCCGGCCGATCCGTGATGTCTTCTCCCATCAGAATCACGCGCCCGCTCCGTGGCCGTACCAGCCCCATGGCGGTCTTCAGCACAACCGTTTTGCCGCTGCTGGCCGCGCCCATCAGGATGCGCGTTTCGCCTTCACAGATCCGGAAGGAAACGTCGTCGAGCGCGCGCGTTTCGTCGAATGTTACGGTAACGTGCTCGAATTCGATCAACGCGGCTCTTTCGGCGGGAGCGGATTGCGACATCAGAGGCCTGTCTGCCCCGATACGAAAATTTTTCCCAGAAAGAGATCAAGCACGAAGATGCTCACAGCCGCCACAACCACCGCCTGCGTGGTCGCGCGGCCCACGCCCTGGGTTCCACCGGTTGTGTTCAGCCCGAAGTGGCAGCCCACCAGAGACACCACAAAGGAATACACGAACGGCTTCAGCAGCCCCTGCACCACATCGCCCCAGCTCAGCGCCTGCCAGCTGTTGGTCCAGTACTGCAGCGTCTGCAGATCGTAGACGATCTTGCCGATCACCCATCCTCCCACCATGCCGATGAAATCATCGATTACTGTGAGGCAGGGGAGCATAATGGCCGTCGCCACCATTCGCGGCGTTACCAGCTTCTTCACCGGATCCGTGCCGAGCGCACGCATCGCGTCAATCTGTTCGGTGACTTTCATTGACCCGATTTCGCTTGCAATGCCGGAAGAGTTTCGGCCCGCCATCATCACGGCCGTGAGCACCGGGCCGAGTTCCCGAACCAGGATGATCGAGACGGCTTTGCCGGTCTGGTCCGTTTGCCCGTACTGCTGCAACTCACGGCCGAGCTGCAGAGCCATGATGGCTCCGGTGAAAGTTCCCGTGAGCAAAACGATCGGGATGCTGCCGACGCCGATCGAGTCCATCTGCAGCAGAATGTCATCGATGTACAGCGGTTTCAGCACGACATTCCGGATGGCCCGGCCGGTCAATGCGTAAAATTCCTGAACCGCCTGGACGGGACCTTTCAGAGCGTCGAGCACAGTAGAGTGGATGCGGTGCTGCTTTGACCCGATGCTAGCATACGATCACAAGATGAAGGGCTTAACCGACGTGCCGGGTATCCTCGTTGGTCATGCGACCGACATGGAGGGCCTCACGGGATGTACGGTTGTTCTCTGTGGAACGACGGCCGTGGGCGGGGTGGACGTTCGAGGCTCCGCGACGGGTTCCGTTGAGATCGAAACCCTGAATCCCGGGCACGTGGCCCCCAATGTTCACGCCATCGTTCTTTCCGGCGGCAGCGCGTTCGGGCTCGAGGCTTCGAGCGGCGTGCGGCGGGCGCTCGAAAAGAAGGGCATCGGTTTCAACGTCGGAGTCACTCACGTGCCGATCGTTCCGGGGGCGATCCTGTTCGATCTTTCTATTGGCAAGCCCCACGCGCGGCCGGATCGCGAAATGGGCGAACGAGCCGTTCAGGCCGCGAACGATGGTCCCGTGGCAGAAGGGAATGTCGGGGCCGGAACCGGCGCCACGGTGGGGAAAGTTCTCGGGATGCAACATGCCATGAAGAGCGGGATCGGCAGCGCTTCCCTCACGCTTGGCTCCGGAGTGATGGTGGGCGCCCTGGTGGCGGTGAACGCGCTGGGAGATGTGCTTGACGCCAGGACCGGAAGGATCGTCGCAGGCGCCCGCAAGACGCCGGGCGGAATGGAATTCATCGATTCGGCGGCGGTGATGCGGCACGGTGGCCCGAACACTGAAGCTATCGGCCGCCGAAACACGACGCTGGCGGTAGTGGCAACGAACGCTGCCCTCGATCGTGTGCAAACCAATAAGGTCGCGGCGCTCGCGAGTCTCGGTGTAGCGCGCAGCATTTCGCCCGTCAACACCATGGCGGATGGCGATATCACCTTCGCGGTCTCGCTTGGCTCCGAGCGGGCGACCGTCGATTCCGTAGGCGTAGCCGCGGCGGAGGCGCTGGCAACGGCTGTCGTACGGGCCGTGCGAGCGGCTAAAACGGCTGGCGGTGTTCCCGGTCTGGCCGGTTAGCATAACGTCCTAAACCAATCCGTCGCGCAGCGCGATCCGAATCAGGTCCCCTGTGGAGTCGGCGCCAAGCTTGATAAGAAGGTTGGCCCGGTGGGTCTCCGCCGTCCTCACGCTCATCTTGAGCAACCAGGCGATCTCCTTATTACTTTTTCCGGAGGCAATCAGGCGCAGGATTTCCGTCTCCCGCGGGGTCAGGACGTACTGCGCAGGCGGCGGACCGCCGCCTGCGCCAACCGCGTCCGGCGAGGAGAAGAAGGTGTGCCCCGCGATGAGGCGCTCCACGGCGTCAACCAGCTTCAAAGATGCATCGGTCTTCACCATATAAGCGGCCGCGCCGGCTCTTTTCAGGTTGCGAACGATCTGCTCGCCGGTATGCATGGTGAGGATGAGCGTTCGAACGGAGGGTGCGCTCGAACGAAGATGCTCAGTCACTTCGAGGCCGTTGCATCCCGGCATCGAGAGGTCAAGGATCGCGATATCCGGTTTGGTGGATTCGGCGAGATGGATCGCATCCGTGCCGTTCGAGGCCTCGGCGACGATCTGCCAGTCCGGATGCCTCGCAAGAAGGATATTCACAAGACCTCGCCGGACAAATTCATGATCGTCCGCAATCAGAATCCGGGGCGGCGTCATACAGCCGGGGACCACGGAACGGACATTTCGAGCGTCGCTGCTTCGCTGTTCGTGGTCAGCCGCATAGAGCCGCCCAGCGTTCGTGCTCGCTCGCGAATCAGCGGCGATTCCGTTACCGGCTCATCCCGCCGGCAGGCGCAATCGATGCGTATTGAAAGCTTTTCATCTCGGGCATGCAGCTGCAAACGAACTTTCACGCGATCGGGATGCCAGATTGCGGCCGCCGCCATGTGCTGCAGAGCGGCGAAGAACAGGCTTTTGATCTCTTCCGGGGGATCCTCCTGCAGCGTGTCTCCCTGAATCTCGAAATCGACGCCGGCATCGGCGCGCAGGACATCGGCGTACCATGCGAGCGTCTCCATGAGACCGGAATCGAGAAAGGAAGGGGGCGCGAGTACGTAGCTCAGGGCGCGAACGCCCCGGCAGCATCGCTCGACGCGAGCAATCGCTTCGGAAAGTCCGAATCCTCCCTCCTCGCGCAGGCCGCTCAGCGAAAGCGAAAGCGCAACCAGATCCTGGGTGAGCGCGCCATGAAGATGGCGCGAAATCGCTCGTCGCTCCAGAATCTGCGCGGAAAAAATAGCGAGCAGCAGATCGTGGAATTCTGGTCCGGAGTCCTGTGACAACGCAAGGGCTGCGACGAATCCTCCCGAGGTGCGAATGCAGCGCACTTCCACGTTGCTGGTCTGCGGGCCGAGGCGCATTATCTGGCGCGAAATCGAAACCGGTTCCTGCGATGCGGCGAACGCGCCGGGCCACGAAGATTCGGCGAGAGCCGCCCGCGCGGCGTCGATTGATCCTGCGAGTTTTTGCATTTTTGGGCTGCAATTCAGGAAATTTCCGGCGGCATCGAAAAAGATCAGGCCATCGAAATGGCCTTCCCAGGCTTCGAGGTGCAGTTCAGCAGCGCTTTCGGGCTTTAAGGTCGCGCGCCGCGGCGTCGGCATTTGCGTAATATTACTTTATTCCCGTAGCCATCCTGCGTACAATTCATTTTCCAATGCAGAAAGTCGCGAAAATTCTATGAAGAATATCGTCGGCGGTAGTGGCTCCGGTAATCTGATCGAGCGCCTGCATGGCGCAATAGAGGTCGAGCAGAATCATTTCGTGCGGCGCCCCGGCGCGGGCGGCCTCCTCAGCCTTGCGCAGCATCCCGGCTGCTTCACACAGCAGATTCTCGTGGCGGACGGCCGTGATCAGACCGGTTTCCGCCTGAATCTCGGGGGATCCTCCGAGCTTTTCCATTACGGCGTTTCGAATTTCGCTGATCCCTTCGCCTGTAATTGCGGAGACCGCCATTTCACCTTCACGGGCCTCCCATCCCGGGAGATCGGATTTATTCGCGACGGCGATCGCGCGGCCCTGCGAAAAGGCGCGTTTGCGCAGTTCATCGTCTTCGGCGTCACGGGCGATGGACCCATCGAAGACAACCAGTGTGATATCGGCGTCTGACATCGCTTCGAGGCTGCGCTCGATTCCGAGGCGCTCGATCAGTTCGCCGGTCTGGCGGATTCCCGCGGTGTCCACCAGTCGGACGGGAATGCCCGCGAATTCGGCCGTCTCCGAGACCAGATCCCGGGTGGTGCCCGGGATTTCCGTCACGATCGCGCGATCCTGCTCGAGCAGGCGATTGAACAGGCTGCTCTTGCCGGCGTTCGGCGGACCGACAATGGCGAGCGAAAAGCCCGAGCGTATGACATTACCGTAGACAAAGCTGCGGGCCAGTTTTTCGATGCCTGCGACGATTGGCTCGAGACGGCCAGTGATCTCCGCGGCGGGCGCGACGCTTACGTCATCTTCGGCGAAATCGATTCCTGCTTCCATGAGAGCGATGAGATCGAGAAGCTGTGTTTTGAAGGGCGCGACGCGATTCGAAACAGCCCCCTGCGTCTGACGGGCGGCGACCCGGGCCTGGTAGAGCGTGGTGGCCTCGATCAGGTCACGAACGGCCTCCGCGCGGGGCAGATCGATGCGGCCATTGAGGAAGGCTCGGAGCGTGAATTCGCCAGGTTCGGCAAGCCGCGCGCCGGCTTGAACCAGCCGGTCCAGACAAAAGCGCAACACCACCGGGGCGCCGTGGCAGGAGATTTCGATCAGATCCTCGGCGGTATAGGAGCGTGGGGCAGCGAAAAAGGTCAGTACCGTCTCGTCCACAAGATCGCCGGCCGGGTCGCGAAGCTCCGCCAATACCGGATGCCGCGGCCGCAGATCCGATTTCAAGCAAAGAACTTCGCGGGCGATGGAGGTGGCGTGTTTTCCGGAAAGCCGGACGATTCCGAGCGCGCCGTGACCGGGCGGGGTAGCAATGGCCGCGATTGTGTCTTCAAGTATCAAATCAGGTCTGGTCCTTCCAGGAACCGGAAAATTTTATGGTAACGATCGACGTTTTCTTTCGTTACTTGTATGAGCAGCCGCGAGCGCTGGAGCGCGCACAAGAGCGGCGCGGAGAGACCGGGACCTGAATCCCGGCTGCACCGTATCCGGAAGTTAACGACAGGCGGGCCGCATCGCCCCGCGAACCTGAAATGTTCGCCGGAGTTACCGGCGGGAGGGATCGCGCATGCGCATCTTGCGACCTGCGGCCATTTTCATGCTTACCGCGCTGGCGTATGCTGAGAAGCCCGCGGCGGAAGAACCGAAGAAGAGTTGGGAGGCCCTGCACGAAGCCGGGCTTGCTGCATACGACGCCAATAAGTTCGATGAAGCCATAGCCATCTTCAAAGCTGCTCTGGCGCTCGCTTCCGAGCCGAGGCAGCGAGCCTCAACGCTGAACGATCTGGGAAATACTCTGCGCGCCGAGGGGAGGATCGCTGAAGGCGCTGAAGCGCTCGAACAGGCTTTTGCCTCCTGGCGGGAAGCGGATGCGCGCAGCAGGTACGCGGCGCAAACGGCCATGAGTCTCGCCAACGCGCAGCGCGCGCTGAACCACTTTCCCGAAGCGGAGCAGACGCTCCGTAAGGCGCTGCAGGAGCGTCCGCGCGACGACGCAAGCCAGGCGGCCCTGCTGAATTCGCTCGGCGATCTGCTGCGCGAAGAGGTCCGGCTGGGGGAAGCGCGCGATTTGTTCAACGCCGCGTTGAAGGTTGGGCCGGCCGCCGGGCCCATTCACGTCGACACGCTCATCGGTATCGCAGATATCGAGCGTTCCACGTCCGACTGGCGAAACGCCATCGACCACTGGAACCAGGCGATCGCGCTTTCCCGCCAAACGGGCGACAAAGCGGCCGAGGCGATCGCACTGCGGGGACTCGGGAAGACGTATTGTGACATGGGCGACCTCTCGCGGGCCGAGCCGTTATTGAAACGCGCGCTGAGTATGTTTGCCGGGATTCCCGCACTGCGCGGGCAATCGGCCGCGACTCTCTCCTACCTGGGGGGTGTTTACCGCGACGAAAAGAAATACGCGATGGCTGAGGAGGAGTTCACGCGAGCGCTTGATCTGCAGGGTGGTTTTGAGCATGCGCAGGGGCCGCAGGCGGCGGTGGTTATGGAGTTGCTGGCCGGGGTATTGGCCCTAGAGAAGCGCTTCGAGGACGCCGCCCGGTATGCGGGGGCCGCGCTCAGAATCATGCAAGCCTGGTTTCCTGCGGACTCGCCGTCGGTCGCCGGCGCAATCGGGGCGCAGGGGTTTGTCGCCCTGAGAGCCGGAGATCTGGAAATGGCCGACCGCTATTACTCCGAAGCGCTTCGGATCATGCGCCTGAACGGCATTGAAGGATCGACCGTCGGGACTGACTTCATGACAGAACGGGCGCAGATTCTGAGGCGGCTACACCGCTCTCATGACGCGAAGAGCCTCGAAACGCAGATCAAGACGTTCCGCCAGGGCGGGATACCGATGAATTAGCGGTTGCCGCGGGGAGGGCGACCACGGCCTGATCCGCCGCGCGGACGACCATCGCCATGAGGGCGGCCCGACGAATGGGAGCGGCCATCGCCGGAGGGGCGTGGACCGCGATCGCGGAAATTTCCGCGTCCATGGCCACCGGGAACATGCACCGGAGCGGGCGGTTCGGGCAGCGATGGCATACCGGCCGGGTAAATGACCACCCCGCGCTGCGGACCCGAGCCAAGGCTTTCGCTGCGTACGTCGTGCTCGTTTCGCAGCGCAATGTGAATGACGCGGCGCTCGCGGCTGTTCATCGGGTTGAAGCGGAATGGCGCTCCGGTCCGCTTGACCTTATCAGCCGCTGCGAGGGCGCTCATCCGCAGTTCCTCGATGCGCAGAGCCCGGTAATCATTGGCGTCGAAGGCGATGCGCGAATGCTCGTCGGAATGCATTCGCAGCATCTCCTGCGTGACCAGCTCGAGGCTGAGCAGCAGTTCTGCCTTGTTGGCGAGAAGCAGTTCGACATCATCGCCTTTGAATTTGACGGTGAGGTCGGGGTTCTCGAAATCGGGATTGGCATCGCCACCGGGCTCGACGATGAAATCGAGGTCAAAACCGGCGTCGTCAATGGTCCGGCGAAGAAATTCCTGGATGCGCGGACCTGTTTCTTCCAGGGAAAATCGGTTGCTCACGCTGTTTTTCGGCCCTTTGGAATGGGTTTTCTGGCAGGAGCCGCAGTGGGAAGTGGCGGAGCCGTTTTATTGAAAAACCATTGCTGCGCCATGCTCACGAGATTGCTGGTCAGGTAGTATAACACCAGCCCGCTCGCCAGGGACCAGAAGAAGAAGCCCCAGATCAGTGGCATGAACTGCATGATTCGCTGCTGGTTCGGGTCCGTCGTTCCCGCCATGGGCGTCATCTTCTGCAGAAGGAAGCCCGAAATAATCATGATCAGGGGGAGAAAATGAATATCGAAATGCTCCGGCTGGGAGAGGTCTGACACCCAGAGCCACGGCGCCTGGCGCATTTCGATCGTTACTGCCAACACTCTCCAGAACGCGTAAAGGAACGGGAGCTGAATCAGCATGGGGATGCACCCGCCCATGGGGTTCACGCCATTCTTCTTGTACAGCTCCATCACTTCCTGCTGCTTCTCCTGCGACTTGGGACTGCTCATCCCGACGCCCTTGTATTTCTCGTTGATGCGGTTCATCTCAGGCTGAAGGGCCTGCATTTTGCGCATCGATTTGAGATTGGCGAACTTTAGCGGGAGCAAGGCCATGGTGATGATGAACGTCAGCAGAACGATCGACCATCCGTAGTTATGAACGAAGGCGGAATTGATCCATTGCAGAGCAAGAAATAGTGGTTTCGCCAATATCGCGAACCAGCCCCAGTCGATGACGTCCTGAAGTCGCGGGTTCACTTTCTTCAGGGCATTTACTTCTTTCGGTCCAACGTAGAGGCCGAGCTGGTTTTGGGCCAGGCCGCCCACGCCGACGCCGGGATACGGCTCCTCTTTGGGATTCACGGGCGTGGCAACCGAATCGCTATACGTCGTAGTGAGGAGCGGCGTATTCGGCGGAGGCAAAAAAGCCGCCAGGAAGTACTGATCCTCTATTCCTGCAAAGGCGTCGTTTCCTGTAATCGAGACCGGTCCGTTTTTCGCCGCTTTGGCGCTCTCGGTTACGAGTTTGCGACGGCTATCGTCATAACGTACCGTCTCCTGGTGACCAGGCGCGCCTTGCACCGCCATATCGCCGAAGCCGGCGCGCCATTGGACGACATGCGGAAGGCCGGCGCCGTTGAGCGTAACATCATCCGCATACTGGACCAGGTAGCCATCGCGCTGAAAAGCGAAGGTCTTTTTCGCGGTAGTTCGGCCGTCGGAGAACTCAAACCGGATAGTCAGGCCGTCCGCGCCGGGCGTCGCTGCCCAGAAGGCAGTGTTCAGATCGGTCGACGGCTTCTGGCCGTGGAAATCGAACGTGAAAGGATAGCCGGCCTTTTCCGCACCGCGGGAGTTGATGAGCTCGAGAGGTTTTCTGTCGCGGTCCTTGTAATTCTTGAGCGTCCAGTTCCTGACCACGGCCCCACGGTTGGAAAAGACGACGCTGTAGAGAGAAGTATCGATAGTGAACGTCTGTTCGGCGACGGCTCCGACCGGGTTCGCGGGCGCAGCCGGGGCGGCCTGCTCCTGATGAGTTGGGGGCGTCGCAGGCGACGGAGGTTCCGCGGCTTCGGCTTTTGCGGCTTCGGCTTTCGCCGCGTCGGTTTTCGCGGGCGCTGCCTTCTTTGGCGCCTCGGGCGGAATGAGGCCGAATTTCCGGTATAGGTACGGGGTAGCGACGAGAATCAGGCCCATCAGGATGAAGGCGATAACCATTCGCGCTTCATTGGGCAACTCTTTCCAGAACTTCTGTTTTGGACCTGTTGAATTCATTCGTAATCAGCCGCGGCGAGTTGTGGGCACGCCGCGCGGTACGGGGTCGAAGCCGCCCTCATGGAAAGGATGGCAGCGACCGAGCCGCTTCAAACCGAGCCAGACTCCTTGCACAGGCCCGTTGAGTTGAATCGCCTGACGCATGTATTCCGAGCAGGTCGGATGGAAGCGACAGGCCGAGGGAAGAAACGGAGATATCACGCGCTTGTAGACGACGAGGAGTCCGAGGAGAGCCGATTGCAGCGGGCGAAAAGACGCCGAACCTCGGTCTGCAAATCCGTGAACTGGCAGTCCAGAGTCTTGCGGCGAGGATTGAATACGATGGACCACTCGGAATTCAGAGAATCCAGCTCGAGCCGGACGGCTTCCCGCATGCGGCGCCGGATACGATTTCGGACGACAGCCTTCCCGAGCGCGCGCGGCGTCGTGAAGCCGATACGCGGGCCGGGAAATGGGTTCGTTTTTTCGACTTGCTCGCTCGCGCACTTTTCGGCAAGGCAGAACGCCGCGAAGAGCGAACAGGTGAACCGAGTACCTGTGTCGTAGACCTTTCGAAAATCGGATGAGCGCAGCAGCCGGACACTTTTTGGAAAACCTGGTATCCGGTTACCTCTCCGAGCTGACGCTGAGTTTTTTGCGGCCTGCGGCGCGGCGTCGGGAGATTACAGCGCGGCCGTCGGCGGTTTTCATGCGTGTGCGAAAGCCATGTGTCTTCGCGCGGCGCCGATTATTCGGCTGATACGTACGTTTAGGCATTTTAGTGGAAATAAGGATTATACAACAGCTTGCGGCCGGTCTGGCGTGTACGGACCGGCGTCATGACCGCTAAAAAATGATCATAGCATCGCTTCATGACGGGCCCTGCGCAGATCCGGCGACAGGATGTGATCGAGGATATCCGGGCACTCGTGGAAGTGATGGGGGTGTCAATAACGGAGGCGATCGGAACGGCCGTAACGGCGCAGCTTGCGACCGAGCGCGGCAAAGCGGCGACGAAAAACCTCGAGCCGCCGGAAGCGAGCCGAAGCCGCCCTTGCCGACTTGAGAAGCTTCCCGTGGTGGGGGCGGAAATATCCGATGACGATCTGTACGGTCCTGACGGGTTGCGCGGTGAAACTGGCGGTGGCCGCTTCCGCGATTCTGGTGGTTCTCTTCGATGAGCCGGATTCCGAGATTTATCTTTCGAACTGTTGGATGCGTCGTCGCTCTGGATTCGGTAGTGACCTCGAGGGAAGTGCAGGCCCACGCTCGTAGCCGATACGGCCAGCCGGGGGCGGGACCGATCCGCGGCATTCCTGGAGAGCATCAAAATGAGGATTGAACCGGTGGCGCTGGAGTACGCCCGAGTTGCTTTCGATGCAATTTGAACGATATCGAGACGGGCCGGCGCGACTGAACATGGGCGATTGCTTTTGAGTATGCGCTGGCGCGAGTGAAAGATGCCCCGCTGCTTCACAAAGGGGAATATTTCAGGCACACGGATATCCGAGCGTGAGTGCTTCGACTGAAGATACACTTCTCATGGTGGACGCTCTGAACGATCCGATCGAATCTGAGCATCGATCGGTAGAGCCCGGTTTTCAGACCGATTTCCTGAATCGCTGAACGCCTTCCGTCCCGGCAGTCTGGCTGCTCAGGGCGGCGACTGCAGCCACGGCATCGCACGCGAGCCGGCCCGGATCACGACGGCGCCACCGAAAGAGTGGCCAACGAGAAGAATCCGTTCGCGCCGAGGCGCGAAAGATAGCCGATCGCCTCCGAAGCATCAGCGACACAGGGCTGCAGATACGCAGGCCGCCGGTAATCCAGGCACAGGGAGCCGATTTGCTCGTCTGCCAGTTGCTCGCCGAGGCGGGTATAAACGCCGCGCGCAGGGCCGCCGAAGCCGCTACCCGCGCCGAATACCCGGATCAGGGCATCGGACGAGGCTTCTCCGAACTGTTCGCAATGTATGTCGCCGATCGGGCTCGGTATTGCAATGCGCTGCATGAGGATCGAGCGCCCGCGTGCGGTGACAGAGGCCCGGTCAATCCGGATCGGAAATCGCGCCAATGGCGCACGCAATCCGTTCGGCTTCGGATTGCTGCGGAATCGGCGGTCGCCGGCCTGTCTGCTTCGATCGGGCTCAATCCCGCCAGCGCTGTTTGAAGTGCCATACGAAGTAAGCTGCGCAAAGGGCGCCAAAATCGATCCGGCGGTGACCGATTCGCCTGGCGATGTCACAAGTGATGCCGCGCGCGCGGATTTTCTGTGTTGCCGGGTTCGGGTCTCGAGCAATACCCGCGACGGTTGGGCGGCGCCAATCATTTGGCTCAACACGCATCCGCGATCGCCTGTTTGATCGCCTTTTCCAGATCGCCGTCCGACATTTCCGTGCTGATGAATAGCTCCTGGCGGGCTCCATTGCACAAGCCGATCGCTTTCCAGCCGTTTTGAGTGGGCACCGTAATGCGCACCTTTACTTCGCCTTTGGCGTCGCGGACGGGGCGGATTACGCCGGGGATAATGGAGCGAATATCATCGCGGGCGACGAGGCGCTCAAGCACGGGACGCAGGTCCTGAAGGATCGAGTGCTCGATTTTCAGTTTGCCCCGCGCGGTGCGAAGCCGAAAAGCCATGCACTCGTATACTACGAAACGTGACGCACCGGATCACTCTCATTCCCGGCGATGGCATCGGACCGGAGGTGGCCGAAGCGACAATTCGCGTCATCGACGCGACTGGCGCCGAGATTGAGTGGGAACGAGTGGAGGTCGGGCTCGATGCGGAGCGAAAGACCGGGAAATTTCTTCCGGAAGAGGTATTTGAATCACTTTCACGCACGAATGTGGGGCTGAAAGGGCCTGTGGGAACGCCAATCGCGAGCGGGCACCCGAGCGTGAACGTGGCGATGCGGAAACGGCTGAATACCTTCGTGAATTGCCGGCCCGTCCGAATGCTGCCGGGATTGAAAACGCGCTTCGCCGACCTGCCGATCGATCTGGTGATCTTTCGCGAAAATACCGAAGACCTTTATTCGGGTATCGAACACGAGGTGGCGAAGGATGTGGTCGAGAGCGTGAAGGTGATCACGAAGGTGGCCTCAATGCGGATTGCGCAGGCAGCGTTCGAATGGGCCGCAAGCGAGAACCGGAAAAAAGTAACGGCGGTGCACAAGGCCAACATCATGAAAATGAGCGACGGTCTTTTTCTGCGCTGCTGCCGGGAAGTGGCGTCGAATTTTCCGCAAATCGAATACGGCGAACTGATTGTGGACAACGCCTGCATGCAACTGGTGATGCGGCCGGAGACCTTTGACGTGCTGGTGCTGCCGAATCTGTACGGGGATATTATTTCGGATCTGGCGGCCGGGCTCGTGGGCGGACTCGGGATCGTTCCGGGCGCGAACCTGGGAGACAATTGCGCGGTTTTCGAGGCGGTACACGGATCCGCGCCCGACATTGCGGGAAAAGGTCTGGCGAATCCGACGGCGTTGATGCAATCGGCGCGGCTGATGCTGGCGCACATCGGGGAACGGGACGCGGCGGTGCGGATGCAGAAGGCGATTGAGGCGGTATACGCCGAAGGGAAACACCTGACGCGCGATGTGGCGGGAACGGCGGGAACCGAAGAGTTCACGCGAGCGGTGGTGGAGAAGGTGAAGGCGACGGCGGTGGCTTGAGGGCGATTTGACGGGCGCGTTGAGGCTGACTTCGTGCGGGGCTACCCGATCTTCACACTAAGCATCGAGAATCGATCCTCCGTCTACACCTTCAACGGGAAATGTGATCAGTTCACTTTCATGCCGCGTGGCGAGCACATATAACAATGGCAGATAGTG
>Ga0207660_10001240_pt1 | contig 17083 bp, 17 predicted proteins | sample KBSC73BmetaG_FD_184335 | JGI IMG/M metagenome (GOLD analysis project Ga0207660, IMG submission 184335) | Corn rhizosphere microbial communities from Kellogg Biological Station, Michigan, USA - KBS C7-3B metaG (SPAdes) (version 2) | ecosystem: Host-associated > Plants > Roots > Rhizosphere ... | reverse complement strand
CGAGCCGCCCGAGCTTCACCGGATCGTAGAGGTTCCGTCCATCGACGATCAACGGGTGGGCCAGCAGGCTTTTCATTTTGCCGAAATCGGGCGTGCGGTACTCCAGCCACTCCGTGACGATCGCGAGCGCGTCGGCGCCCTCGAGCGCCTCGTACGCGTGGGGCGCGTATTTTACGCGCGCCCCCAGCTGCCGCGCCGCCGTCTTCATGGCCGCCGGATCGTGGACGTGGACGTGCACTCCTTCGCACAGCAGCGCCTCGACCAGCACGAGCGCGGGGCTCTCCCGCACGTCGTCCGTTTCCGCTTTGAAGGCGAGACCCCACACCGCCACCGTCTTGCCCTTCATGGTCCCGAGATGGCGCTTCAGCTTCTCGAACAGCAGGGTCTTTTGCGCGTCGTTGGCCGATTCGACGGCCCGCATGATGTCGAACGGCACCTCGTTCTCGCGCGCGGTGCGGATCAACGCCTTCACGTCCTTGGGAAAACAGGATCCGCCATAGCCGGGGCCGGGAAACAGAAACGCTTGGCCGATGCGCCGGTCGCTGCCGATGCCGCGGCGCACGTGCGTCACGTTGGCGCCTACGGCCTCGCACAACTGCGCGATCTGATTCATGAACGAGATCCGCGTCGCCAGCATCGCGTTGGCGGCGTACTTCGTCATCTCCGCCGACGGAATGTCCATGACGATCAGCGGATTGCCGGTGCGCACGAACGGCGCGTACAGCTCCTCGATCACCTTCGCGGCGTCGTCCGAATCCACCCCCACGACGACGCGATCGGGCTTCATGAAGTCCTCGACCGCGGCGCCTTCCTTCAGGAACTCGGGGTTCGAGCACACGTGGAACGGCACCTTGGTCCGGCTGGCGACCTCGGCGCGGACCCGCTCCGCGGTTCCGACCGGCACGGTGCTCTTGGTGACGACCAGCTTGGACGCGTTCATGTGGTCGCCGATCGTCCGCGCCACGGCGAGCACGTGCTGGAGATCGGCGGAGCCGTCTTCGTCCGGCGGCGTGCCGACGGCGATGAAGACGACCTCCGAGCGCTCGACGGCCTGGGCCACATCGGTGGTGAACGTGAGACGGCCGTCGCGCTGGTTCTTGACGACCATGGGCTCGAGGCCCGGCTCGTAAATCGGGAGCTTGTTCTGCTTGAGCGAGTTGATCTTGCCGGCGTCGACGTCCGCGCAGATCACGTCATTGCCCGTCTCCGCGAGGCACGCGCCGACGACCAGACCGACGTACCCCGTTCCGACGACGGCGACCTTCACGAACGAGCCCCGCCCTTGGGCTCACGCGGCAGGATGTGGCGCGTATCCACCGTCGCGCGCGCGTGCCGCTGCACGAGCTTGTAGTCGACGGCGTTGTGATCGGTGATGATCATGACGCAGTCGGCATCGCGCAGCGTCTGCTCCGTGAGCGGCACCGAACTGAGCACGATGTGGTCTTCCTTGATCGTGGCCACATGCGGATCGTGATACGACACCTTCGCGCCGCGCTGCTGCAGCAGCCTGATGACGTCGAGCGCGGGACTCTCGCGGATGTCGTCGATGTTCTTCTTGTAGGCGACGCCCAGCAGCAGCACCTTGCTGCTCCGCACCGCCTTGCCCTGCTCGTTGAGCGCGTCCACCACTTTGCCGACCCAGAACTCGGGCATCTCGGCGTTCAGCTCACCCGCGAGCTCGATGAAGCGCGTCTTGTAGTTCAGCGTGCGCATCTTCCACGCGAGGTAATGCGGATCGAGCGGGATGCAGTGGCCACCGACGCCGGGGCCGGGCGTGAATTTCATGAACCCGAACGGCTTGGTCGAGGCGGCCTCGATCACTTCCCACACGTCCACGCCGAGCTTGTCGCACACGATCGCCATTTCATTGACGAGCCCGATGTTCACGCTGCGGAAGGTGTTCTCGAGGATTTTCACCAGCTCCGCCGCCTCGGGGGACGAGACGGGAACGAGCGTGTCGATCGCGGGCTGGTACAGGGCCAGCGCGACCTTCAGGCAGTTCGGCGTGATGCCGCCCACGACCTTGGGCGTATTCCGCGTATTGAACCGCTCGTTGCCGGGATCGACGCGCTCCGGCGAAAACGCGAGGAAGAAATCCTCGCCCACCTTGAGACCGGTCGCCTCGAGCGCGGGCAGCATCAGCTCGCGCGTCGTCCCGGGATAGGTGGTCGATTCCAGCACGACGAGCTGGCCCTTGCGCAGCACTTTTTTCACGGACTCCGTCGCGGCGAGCACGTAGCTCACGTCGGGGTCCTTGGTCTTGGAGAGCGGCGTCGGCACGCTGATCGAGATGACGTCCGGCTCTTTCAAGCGGGAGAGGTCGGCGGTCGCGGAAAACTTCCCGATCTTGACCGCGTCGGCGACCGTCGCGCCCGGTACGTCCTGAATATGCGAGCGGCCGCCGTTCAGCAGGTCGACCACACGCGAATTGACGTCGAACCCGACGACCCGATAGCCGGCGCGCACGATTTCCATCGCGAGCGGCAGACCAACGTAGCCGAGCCCGACCACGCCGAAGACCGCCGTGCGATCCTTGGCTTTGCCGAGCAGGGTATCGACCATCGAGGGGGCAGCAACTGTCGCAGTCATGGAGCCTCCGGAGCGCCGCCGCGCGCCAGCGAGCGCGAAGCAGCTTCCAACACGCGGACGACGCGAACGCCGTCCTCGGCGCTCGCGCGCGGTGTTTCCCGACCCTGCGCGGCGCGGACAAAATGCGTCAACTCGGCCGCGAGCGGTTCCACGGCCGGAATACGAGGAATAAAGATGTCGCCTTCACGAATTGCGAGACTCTCGCCGAACGAGCCGTACTCGGGCGGGCGATCGACGCCCTTGTCGTAAATCCTGAGCTTTTCCCGGGGCTCCATGTCGTCGAACACCACCATTTTCTTGGCGCCTACCACCGTGAGTTTCCGTCCTTTATGGGGATCGAGCCAGGACATCTGAACGTGCGCCAGCACCCCGCTCGCGAACTCCATCGTCAAAAACACGACGTCCTCGATCGCGGGCTGCAGATAGCTCTTACCTTGGGCAGCGACCCGTACGGGCGGCTCACCAAGCAAGTAGAGTGCCACTGACACGTCATGGGGTCCGAAGCTCCACAGCGCGTTTTCGTCCTTGCGCACCTGCCCCAGATTCACCCGCAAGCTATACAAATAGAACACCTTGCCCAGCTCGCCCGTCTGCACCATCTCCCGAAGCTTTTCGACAGCGGGATGATACACCAGGAGATGGCCGGCCAGGACCGGCACGCCCCGCTCCGCCCCCGCCCGGGCCACGGCTTCGGCATCCTTGGCGTTCAACGCGAACGGCTTTTCGACCAACACCGCCTTCCCAGCCTCGATCGCCTGCCGGGCGACCGCCGCATGGGTGGCCGCGGGGGACGCCACGATGACGGCATCGACCACGGCCAGCAGCTGCGCGACGTCGCCCGTTACCAGGGCCGTCGGGAACTGGCGCGACACCCGCTCGCGCACCTTGGCATCGGTGTCGCAGACAGCCGCGAGCTCGGCTTCCGCGAGCCCGGCGACCGTCCGGACGTGGTTGCGGCCCCACGCGCCGGCGCCGATGACGCCAACCTTCAGGCGCTTCACCGGTAGAATCCGCGGATCGTATCGATGACGCGGTCGAGCTGGGGGCGCGTGAGCTCAGGGTAAATGGGCAGCGAAATCACCTCGCGCGAAGCCTGCTCCGATACCGGCAGGCTCCCATCCTTGTAGCCGAGGTGCGCGAAGCACGGCTGCCGGTGCAGCGGGATCGGATAGTACACGGCGTGGCCGATCCCCTCCTTCTTTAGGTGCGCCTGCAGCTCGTCGCGCCGCTGGGCGCGCAACGTGTACTGATGGAAAATGTGCTCGTTCGCGGGATCCACGTACGGCGGCTTGACCTGCGGCAGGTCTGCGAGCGCCTTCGTGTAGTACGCGGCATGCTCGCGCCGCCGCGCCGACCAGTCCGCCAGGTGCGGCAGCTTGGCCAACAGCACGGCCGCCTGCAGGGTGTCCAGCCGCGAGTTCGTCCCGACCTCGTCGTGATGGTACTGCTTCGCGCCGCCGTGCAGCCGGAGCTTGCGGAGCCGATCGGCCGCCGCGTCGTCGGACGTCACCATCATGCCGCCGTCGCCCCAGGCGCCGAGGTTCTTACTCGGGAAGAAGGAGTAGCCCGTGACCCAGCCCAGCTCGCCGGCCACGCGCCATTCACCATCGATCTTACGCCGGGCGCCTATGGCCTGAGCGGCATCCTCGATGACCTTCACCCCCCTGGACCGCCCGATTTGCATCAGCTCGAGCATGTCGGCCATCTGACCGTACAGGTGCACCGGCACGATCGCGCGGGTGCGCGCGGTGATCGCGCGCTTCACCGCCGCCGGGTCGATGTTGAACGTGTCGGGCTGAATGTCGACGAAGACGGGGGTGCCGCCGGCGTTGTGAATCGTGCCCGCCGTCGCGAAAAACGTGAACGGCGTCGTGATCACTTCGTCGCCCGGCTTCAGGTTGAGCGCCTTGAGCGGCAGGAGCAACGCGTCGGTCCCGCTCGCGCAGCCGATCCCATGCCTGGCGTGAGAGACCTTCGCGACTTCCGCTTCCAGCTGCGGAATCGCCTGCCCCATGATGAACTGCTGCGTCTCGACGACCTGCATCATCGCGGCCAGCACTTCGTCTTTGATCGTCTGGTACTGCGCCACGAGATCCAGCATCGGAACGTTCATTGCGCGCCTGCCTTCACCCGTGACGGCTTTGTCTGTCGCAGGGATCCGCCCCCGCCCGATTCCTCGTAGCTCGCCCCACAGATGCCGCACGCGGCGCGTCCCGCGTCGGGGTGCAGCCGCTCGCCGCACTGACACATCCAGCCCACGCGCCGCGCGGGCACACCCACCATCAGGCCATACGCGGGAACGTCCGAGGTGACGACGGCCCCGGCGCCGACGAAGGCGTACTCGCCCAGCGTGACCCCGCACACGATCGTGGCATTCGCGCCGATCGAGCTCCCGCGCTTCACCAGGGTGCGCCGGTACTCGTTCTTGCGCGGGACGTGGCTGCGGGGATTCATCACGTTGGTGAAGACGCACGACGGGCCGCAGAACACGTCGTCTTCCAGCTCGACGCCTTCGTAGATCGAGACGTTGTTCTGAATCTTGACGTTATTGCCGATCTTGGTGCCCGGCATCACGACCACATTTTGACCGAGATTGCAGCGCTCGCCGATGACGGCGCCGGGCATCACGTGCGAGAAGTGCCAGATCTTGGTGCCGTTCCCGATGACTGCGCCCTCGTCGACGTAGCTGGACTCGTGTGCGAAGTAGTTCACACTCCGATGATCTTGCACTCGAGCTCCAAAGTGACGCCGGTCTTCTTTGCGACCGTCTTGCGCAGGTGCTCGATGATCTTGAGCACGTCGCTCGCGGTCGCGGTCCCCTTGTTGATGATGTAGTTGGCGTGCAGCGTCGAGACCTGCGCGCCGCCGACCGTGTAGCCCTTCAGGCCGCACTCGTCGATCAGCATGCCGGCGCTCTTGGCGCTGCCGCTGGGATTGGTGAACGTCGACCCGCAGCAGGGCTGGTCGAACGGCGTGCCCGCTTTGCGCCAGCGGAACAGCTTCGCCTGCAGCTCCTTGAGCTTCGCCGGGGACTCTTCGCCCAACCCCAGTTTCGCCTCGAGCACGATGCCCTCCAGGTTGCTCGAGCGATACTTGAACGAGATCTGCTTGCGCGACAGCTGTTTGATCTTGCCGCGCGCGTCCATCACGGTCACTTCCGTGACGATCTCGGCGAATTCGGCGCCGTGGCAACCCGCGTTCATGAAGATGCCGCCGCCCACGGTGCCGGGGATTCCCACGAACCGCTCCACGCCGACAAATCCCGCTTCCGCGGTGCGGCGCGCCAGAATCGGCGTCGGCATCCCGGCGCCGACGATGGCGGTCGCGCCCTTCATCTCGAAGCGGTCGATCCCCTTCCCCAGCCGGATGACGACGCCGGGGAAACCGCCGTCCTTGACGAGCAGGTTCGAGCCGAGGCCCACCACGACCCATGGCAAGCCGCGGTCTTGCGCCAGCTCGAGCGCGCGCGCCACATCCTCGGTATCGGCGGGCAGCGCGAGATACCGGGCCGGGCCGCCGAGGCGCCACGTCGTGTACCGGGCCATCGGCTCGTTCTCGAGCAGCTTGCCGCGGAACTTGAATTTCGGCTGAGGCGGAGGCTCGTTGGCTTTCGCGGCCTTGCGCGTCTTCGCGGCGGCTTCTGGTTTGGCTACGCGCTTGCCGCCGCGATCTGCGGCCCGCCGGTCGGCGACCTTTCTCCGTTCGTTCTTTCGTGCCATTCCTGTAGGCTCCTGACGCTCCCGGTCCGGCTGCGGAGCGCAATGATCGCGTCACACGCGGCACTCGCCGCGGACATCGTCGTCGTGTACGGGACCCGGTGCACCAGCGCGGCGCGCCGGATCGCGTAGTCATCCACCTGCGTGAACTTCCCGAGCGGCGTGTTGATCAGCAGATGGATTTCGCCCGAGACGATCAGATCGATCGCGTTGGGACGCCCCTCGTGCACCTTCATCACCCGCTCGGCCGGGACGCCGCGGCCGCGCAGGTACCGCTGCGTGCCTTCGGTCGCCAGAATCCGGAATCCCAGCTCGTGAAAGCGGCGCGCGATCGGCAGCACGGTCGGCTTGTCGTGATCGTTCACGGTCACGAAGACCGTGCCCTCGAGCGGCAAGCTCCCTTCCGCCGCGATCTGCGCCTTGGCGAACGCCATCCCGAAACTGTCCGCCAACCCCATCGCTTCGCCGGTCGACCGCATTTCCGGCCCCAACACTGTATCCACACCGGGCAGTTTGGTGAAGGGGAAGACCGCCTCCTTCACCGCCACGCCGGCGACGGGAAGCTCATCGGGAACCCCCAACTCGTCCAGTGTCCTTCCGACTATCACCGCCGCCGCCAGCTTGGCGAGCGGGACTCCTGTGGCCTTGCTCACAAATGGGACGGTCCGGGACGCCCTGGGATTGACCTCCAGAACGTAGACCACGTCGTTTTTGATCGCGTATTGGACGTTGATCAGGCCGACGACCCCCAGGGCCTTGGCGAAGGCCTGGGTATGGCGGCGCATCTCTTCCACCTGACGGTCGCCGATCAGATAGGGCGGCAGGACGCAGGCCGAATCGCCCGAATGCACGCCCGCATCCTCGATGTGCTGCATGACCCCGCCGATGACGCAGCGCGTGCCGTCGGCGATCGCGTCCACATCGGCCTCGAACGCGTCTTCCAGGAAGTGGTCGATCAGCACGGGATGCTCGGGGGCGATGCGCGCGGCTTTGACGAAGTACTCGCGCAACGAACCGTCGTCGTACACGATCTCCATGCCGCGGCCGCCCAGCACGTACGACGGCCGGACCAGGATCGGATAGCCGATCCGCTGGGCGACGACTATCGCTTCCTCGACCGAGCGCGCGATGCCGTTGGGCGGCTGGGTCACGCCGAGCTTGTCGGCGAGCTCCTCGAAGCGCTCGCGATCTTCCGCGATGTCGATCGCGTCCGGTGAGGTGCCGAGGATCGGCACGCCCGCGGCCTCGAGCTGCTTGGTGAGCTGGAGCGGCGTCTGGCCGCCGAGCTGCACGACGACGCCCTTCGGCTTTTCCCAGCGCGTGATCTCGAGCACGTCTTCGAAGGTGAGCGGCTCGAAGTACAGCTTGTCCGAGATGTCGAAGTCGGTGGACACCGTCTCGGGGTTCGAGTTGATCATGATCGTCTTGAACCCGAGCTCGCGGAACGCGAGACCGGTGCGCACGCAGCAGTAATCGAACTCGACGCCCTGGCCGATGCGGTTGGGGCCGCTCCCCAGAATGACGATGCCCTGCTCCCCGATCGGCTCCGACTCGTTCTCGTCGTCGTAGGACGAGTAGAGGTAGGGCGTGGACGACGGGAACTCGCCGGCGCAGGTGTCCACCATCTTGTACGCGGGATGCAGACCGAAATCCCAGCGTTGCTCGCGGATCTTCGTCTCGGTCGTGCCGCGCAGTGCGCCGAGCTGCCGGTCGGAGAATCCCAACCGCTTCATGCGGCGCAGCGCGGGCGCGGTGAGTGTCTTGAGCGCGCCAAACTCGCGCTCGGCGCCGACCAGCTCTTCGAGCTGATAGAGGAACCAGGGGTCGATGCCCGAGGCCTGCGCGATCTCTTCGACGCTCAGCCCGGCGAGCAGCGCGTGCTTGACCTGGAAGATGCGCTCGGGGGTCGGGGTCCGCAGGGCGACGCGCACGTCTTCGGGCGAGTCGCTCGTGAGCCGGTCGTCCGCGAGCGTCGGCCCCGTCACCCACCCGGACCGCCCGATCTCGAGCCCGCGCACTCCCTTCTGGAAGGCTTCCTTGAACGTCCGGCCGATCGCCATCGTCTCGCCCACCGACTTCATCTGCGTCGTGAGGCGGAAGTCGGCGCGCGGGAATTTTTCGAACGCAAACCGCGGCAGCTTCACGACGACGTAGTCCAGCACCGGCTCGAATGACGCGGGCGTGGTCTTGGTGATGTCGTTGGGCAGCTCGTCCAGCGTGTACCCGACCGCGAGCTTCGTTCCGATCCGCGCGATCGGAAATCCCGTCGCCTTCGACGCGAGCGCCGAGGAGCGCGAGACGCGCGGGTTCATCTCGATGACCAGCATCTCTCCGTCGGCGGGATTGACGGCGAACTGGATGTTGCAGCCGCCCGCTTCCACGCCGATCTCGCGGATGATCGCGATCGCCGCGTTGCGCATGCGCTGGTACTCGCGGTCGGTCAGCGTCATGGCGGGCGCGACGGTGATCGAATCGCCCGTATGCACGCCCATCGGATCGAGGTTCTCGATCGAGCACACGATCACGACATTGTCGCGCCGGTCGCGCATGACCTCGAGCTCGAATTCCTTCCAGCCGAGCACGCTGCGCTCGATCAAGGTCGAATGCACCGGCGACAGCTCGAGCGCGCGCTCCACCATTTCTTCGAACTCGGCCCGATTGTAGGCGACGCCGCCACCGGTCCCGCCGAGCGTGAACGAGGGCCGCAGGATCGCGGGATAGCCCAAATCCTGGACGGCCTCGAGCGCCGCCGGCACGGAGGTGACGGTGCGCCCGGCGGGCGTGGCGAGCCCGATCCGCTGCATCGCGGCGCTGAACTCGGCCCGGTCCTCGGCCATCTTGATCGCGCGCGCGTTGGCGCCGATCAACTCGACGTTGTGCTTCTTCAGGGTGCCGTCGTTCGCGAGCGCCATCGCCACGTTCAGCGCGGTCTGGCCGCCCATCGTGGGCAGCAGCGCGTCGGGCTTTTCGCGCTCGATCACCTTGCGGACCCACTCGGGCGTGACCGGCTCGATGTAGGTCCGATCGGCGAGCTCCGGATCCGTCATGATCGTGGCGGGATTGGAATTCACGAGGATGACGAAATACCCCTCTTCCTTGAGGGCCTTGATCGCCTGCGTGCCCGAATAGTCGAACTCCGCGCCCTGGCCGATCACGATCGGGCCGGAGCCCAGCAGCAGGATGCGATCGAGGTCAGTTCTTTTGGGCATTCAGCACGTCCCGCAGGATATCGTCGAGCGAGCGGCGCGGGGTCCAGCCCGTGGCCGACCGCAGTTTGGTGGCATCGCCCACCAGATAGGGGCGCGCTTCGCGGCGCACCTGACTGCCGTCCATCTCCCGCTTCGGAGCGAACTCGAGCAGATGCTCCAGGCGCGAATGGATCTGCTCCAACGTGACCTCCTGTCCCGAAGCGATGTTGTACACTTCGCCGGGGGTTCCGCGGTGCAGCAGCAGCGCGTACGCGTCCGCGACATCGTCCACATGCAGGTAGTCACGCACCGCCGTCAAGTCGCCTACAGGGACCACGACGCCGCCGATCTGCTTGACGTGGCGCAGCAGCCGGCTGCGGGCCGGGATCCAGAAGTTCTCGTCCTGCCCCCCGCCCGAGTGCGGAAACGGCCGCGTGATGATGACCTTGAGCGCCGTCGTACGTCCCACCTGCTCCACCGCGAGCTCGGCGCCCAGCTTGCTCCACCCGTAGGGCGTGCTCGGCTGGACGCGGTCCTCTTCATTAATAGGCCGCTTCTGCCATCCATATACATCCGCCGTGGACGCCAGCAAGAAGAGGGGGTGCGTTCCCCACTTCGCCGCGGCATTCGCCAGTGTCGCCGCCAGCTTCGCCGTTCCTTCGGCATTCACCTTCCAGGCGAGCTCCGGATCCCGGTCCGCGGCGCGGCTCAGCGCCACGGCCGCCAGGTGGATCACCGCATCGATCGGCGTCGCGACGCTCGCGCGCAGCGAGACGTCGTTCGAGACGTCCAGCGAGATCATCTGCACGCTCTCGCTCGCCGGCCGAATGGAAGCGCCGGGTCCCACGGCGGCGATGACCGTATGGCCCTCGTCGACCAGGCGTTTGACGACCTTGCGTCCCACAAAGCCGTTGGCACCCGTGACGAGCACCTTCACGACAGCCGCTCGACGTCGGCGTCGACCATCATCTGCACGAGCTGCTCGAACTGGACCTTCGGAGTCCAGCCCAGCTCCTTGTGCGCGCGGCTCGCGTCGGCGAGCAGCACGTCCACCTCGGCGGGGCGCACGAAGCGCGGATCGATCTTCACGTACTTTTTCCAGTCGAGCCCGACGTGCCCGAAGGCCGCGGCGCAGAAATCGCGCACGCTATGCTTCTGCCCCGTGCCGACCACGTAATCGTCCGGCTCCCGCCGCTGCAGCATGCGCCACATCGCCTCGACGTAATCGCCTGCAAATCCCCAGTCGCGTGCCGAATCGAGGTTGCCGAGCCGCAGCTCCTTGGCCTTGCCGAGCTTGATGCGCGCGACCGCGTCGCTGATCTTGCGCGTCACGAACTCGAGCCCGCGGCGCGGCGATTCGTGATTGAACAGAATCCCGCTGACCGCGTACATCCCGTAGGACTCGCGGTAGTTCACGGTGATCCAGTGGCCGTAGACTTTGGCGACGCCGTAGGGCGACCGCGGGTAGAACGGCGTGGTCTCGCGCTGCGGCGTTTCCATGGCTTTGCCGAACATCTCGGACGAGCTCGCCTGATAGAATCGGGCCTCGGGATGCGCGAGCCGAATCGCTTCGAGCAACCGCGTGACTCCGAGCGCCGTGAACTCCCCGGTCAGGACGGGTTGATTCCACGAGGTCGGGACGAAGCTCTGCGCGGCGAGGTTGTACACTTCGTCCGGCTTGGCATCGCGAATCACCATCGTGAGCGAATGCTGATCGAGCAAATCGGCGGCGACGACGTGGACCCGGTCCAGCAGGTGCCCGATGCGCTCGTAGGAGTCGTGCGAGGTGCGGCGCACGATGCCGATGACCTCGTAGCCCTTGTCGAGCAGCAGCTCGGCCAGGTAGGACCCGTCCTGGCCGGTGACGCCGGTAATGACCGCCGTCTTGCCCTTCCCGGGGCCGCGGGGTTGCCGCTCCTCAGTGCCCTGTTTAGGTTTAGGCCTCTTTTCGGCGCCTTTCGAACTCATTTTGTCGGACGACCTATGGCTCGAGTGTGTGAAGTGTGTGGCAAGGGTCCCATCACGGGACACAACGTCAGCCACGCCAACAACAAGACCCCCCGGCGCTGGTACCCCAACCTACAGCGCGTCCGCGTCGTCGTGAACGGCGCCGTGCGCCGGATCCGCGTGTGCACGCAGTGCATCAAGTCGAACCGGGTGGCCAAAGCCTCGTAAAAAAGGGGACCCGTCGGGTCCCCTTGTAGTCTTGTCCTTCCAGCGGTCGCTCTCACTCACTCAATAATTCGATCCGGGCAACGTCGGCGCCATCACCGACGCGATGGCCCAGCTTGACGATCCGTGTGTAGCCGCCCGGGCGCGCGGCGAAGCGCTTGCCGATCTCGCCGAACAACTTCGTCGTGACGCCCTTGTCCTTGATCCGGCGTTCGACGAGGCGTCGGGCGTGCAGGTCGCCGCGGCGCGCGAGCGTAATGAGCCGCTCCGCGAACGGACGCAGCTCCTTCGCCTTGGCCTCGGTGGTATTGATGCCGCCGTGCTGAAACAGGCTCGTCGCCATGTTGTTCAGCGTCGCCTTCTTGTGACTCGAAGTGCGCGAGAGCTGGCGGCCTTTGGCGCGGTGCCGCATTACTCTTCCTCGCCCCCGGTCAGCTGGGCCTGCGGCGCCACGCCCTCATCGAGAATCCGAACCTCGCCGCCCGGCGTCTCTTCGAGCTGCATGCCGAAATTGAGACCCTCGCGGCGCAGCAGCTCGGCGATTTCGCCCAGCGCCTTCTCGCCGACGTTCTTGACCTTGAGCAGATCGTCTTCCTTGTAGCGGACCAGATCGCCCAGCGTCCGGATGTTGGAATTCTTGAGCGAATTGACCGACCGCACCGACAAGCCGGCGTCGTCGATGGCGCGGCCCAGCACGTCGCGTAGCCGGCCGCCTTCGGAGCCCCCGTTGCCGGGGCCACCCGCATCGGTCGACACAATCGGCACCTTGCCGAAGTCGACGAAGAAGCGGAAGTGCTCCTGCGCGAGCGCCGCGGCGTACGCGACGGCGTCCTCGGGCGAAATCGTGCCGTTGGTCTCGACGGTCAGCGTGAGCCGGTCGTAGTCGGTGCGCTGGCCGACGCGCGTTTCCGCCACGGTGAAGTTCGCGCGGCGGACGGGATTGTAGATCGAGTCCACCCGCACGACGTCGACCGCCAGCGTCCGATCCACCGGATGCTGCTCGGCTTCGACGTAGCCGCGGCCCTTGTTCACGTACAGCTCGCCCGAGATGTCCCGGTCGTCCTGCACGGTGAACAGCAGCTGCTCGGGGTTCACGATCTGCACCGAGCCGTGCTGCTCGAGATCGCGCGCGTACACGGGCCCGGCCTTTTCGACCTTGAAGCGCAACACCGCTTCGTCGACTTCGGGCACGAGCACGAGCGTCAGCTGCTTGAGACGCTGAATGATCTGATGCACGTCTTCGACGACGCCCGGAATGGTCTGGTGCTCGTGGACGACCCCGTCGATCCGGAACGCCCATACCGCGGCGCCGCGCAGCGACGAGAGCAGCAGCCGGCGCAGCGAATTGCCCAACGTATAGCCGTAGCCACGCTCCAGCGGTTGGAGGCGGAACTCGGCCGAATTCGGGTTGTCCTCGCGCTTGGTCATTTCGACCAGATGCGGCCGGACCAACCCCGTCAAATCAAGAGTCGTAATCACTTGGAATAGAGCTCGACGATTAACTGTTCTTGTGCCGCGATCGGGATGGCGTCGCGGGTCGGCCGCTCCGTCATCTTTCCCAGCACTTTGTCAGTGTCCACCTGGACCCACGAAACCGGTTGCCCACGCCCGAACTGCTCGAGCGCGATCTTCACCAGCACGAGCTCGCGGCTCGCGTCTGCGACTTTCACTTCTTCCCCGATGCGGACGCGGTAGGACGGAATGTCCAGCACGCGGCCGTTGACCAGAATGTGGCGATGGCGCACGAGCTGGCGCGCCTGCTTGCGCGAGGTCGCGAAGCCCATGCGATACACCAGATTGTCCAGGCGGCTTTCCAGCGCGACCAGCAGCGCTTCACCCGTGACACCCGGCTCCTTGATCGCCCGCTCGAAGAGGTTGCGGAACTGGCGCTCGGAGAGGCCGTAGATCCGCTTCACCTTCTGTTTTTCGCGCAGCTGCTTGGCATACTCCGACGCTTTGCGGCGCCGGCCGGTCGACTGGCCATGCTGCCCCGGGGCGTAGGCGCGGCGCTCGACGGCGCACTTCTCGGTCAAGCAGCGCGTGCCCTTGAGAAACAGCTTGGTGCCTTCGCGGCGGCACAACCTGCAAACGGGTCCTGTGTAGCGTGCCATCGGTTAGACCCGCCGCTTCTTGGGCGGCCGGCACCCGTTGTGCGGAATCGGCGTGACGTCGCGGATCGAGCGGATCTGCAACCCCGCGCTGGCGAGCGCCTGAATCGCCGACTCACGGCCCGAGCCGGGCCCCTGCACGCGTACGTGCACGCGCTTCACGCCGAGGTTCAGCGCCTCACGCGCCGCCTGCTCGGCGGCGACGGTGGCGGCGAAGGGCGTGGACTTCTTGGAGCCCTTGAAGCCGGCCTTGCCGGACGAGCCCCACGTGATCGCGTTGCCCTGCAGATCGGCGATCGTGATGAGGGTGTTGTTGAACGTCGCCGTGATGTGCGCGACGCCTTCCGCCTCGACGACTTTTTTGGCCCGCTTCGCGCCCGCGGCGCGAACTGGTTTTGGCTTTTCCTGCGGCTTCTCTTCGGCCATGTGCCTCTACTTTTTCAGGACGGGTTTCTTCTTGCCCGCGATGGCGCGCCGCGGTCCCTTCTTGGTGCGCGCGTTGGTGTGCGTGCGCTGGCCGCGCACCGGCAGATTCTTGCGATGACGCTGGCCCCGATACGTCCCGATGTCCATCAACCGTTTGACGTTCATCGCGACTTCGGTGCGGAGCGCGCCCTCGACCTTGTAGTCGCGCTCGATCACCTGGCGCAGCCGGGCGACTTCGGCGTCCCGCAGATCGCGCACGCGCGCGTCGGGGCTGATCCCCGTCTCCGCAAGGATGCGAATCGAGTTACTGGGACCGATGCCGTAGATGTACGGAAGCGCGAACTGGATTTTTTTGTCGCGTGGCAAATCCACGCCAGCAATACGTGCCATGCCTTATCCCTGCCGCTGCTTATGCTTGGGGTTGCGTTTGCAGATGACCCGGATCACGCCCCGTCGCGTCACGACTTTGCAGTGCTCGCAGATGGGGCGCACGCTCGTACGTACCTTCAACAGGCTGCTCCGGAAAACGTGAAATTTTCTGGCTGAGTCTTGAACAATAGACGGGGTCGTAACTTCACGCAAGGGGCGGTATTAGAATCGTTTACGGGGCACTCCGCAGTTCCGCGAGACGCCATTCGCCGTCCAATAACCGATAGCCCAGATACAAGGTTTCATGTCTTAATTCGGTCGTCCCCGAGACCACGTAGCGCCGAGTGATCTCGATGAACCCCTTCCCCCGCTCCACTTCACGGATGGCCGTCACGTCCAGCCCGCGTTCCTCAGCCGGCCGCAGGTAGCGCCGCAGCAGCTCGATCGCCTGGGGCCTCCCCAGGCCGGATGAGGGGTCGGCGCCGGGGATCTGGAGAACGATGTTGGAGCTTTGGCCTACGAGTGCCTGCGCATCGTGTGTCGTAATCGCCTGCCTGGCGCGCTCGGCGGCCTCAGGGAGCGTGCGTTGCCCCTCCGCCACGCGCGGGAGCGCGAGCGCGATCCCCAACGCGAGCCAGGTCAGTCGCATAGGAGAGCCTCGACCAGGCGTCGATACGCGGCAACCGGATCGCGCGCCGCGGTGATCGGCCGCCCCACGACGAGGTGCGTCGCGCCGCGGCGCACCGCCTCCGCCGCATCGATGGTTCGGACCTGGTCACCCGCGGGCTCGCCGGGGGCGCGGATCCCCGGCACCACGATCCACGGTGCCGCTCCCAGCGCCTCGCGCAACAGGCCGAGCTCTTGTCCCGACGCGACGACGCCACGCAGTCCAGCCTGCAACGCGGCGCGCGCGAGCCGCTCGGCCTCGAATCCGACATCTGGCACGCCGCGTCCCAACACACGCTCCAGCTCACCCGCGTCGTGCGACGTCAACACCGTGACCCCGACGACGGCCAGGTCGGCGCCGGCCGCCTGGGCGGCCGCCGCCAGCATGTTCCGGCCGCCGAGCGCGTGCACCGTCGCCATCGAGACGCCGAGCTCGCGCGCCGCGGTGACGGCACTCGCCACGATATTTGGAATGTCGTGCCACTTCAGATCGAGAAACACGCGCACGCCCCGAGCGACGAACTCCCGAATGAGAGACGGTCCTTCGCGCGCGAACAGCACAGAACCGATCTTCACCCAGCGGAGATTGGGAAGCCGGGCGGCGAGCGCGGTCGCCTCGCGCCCACTTGGGAGATCGAGCGCGACGATCAGCTCAGCCATGATTCAGCTCGCGGGCAATCCGCACGGGGACTCGAGGATCAGCGAGCGCGGCGGTACCGATCGCCACGAGGGACGCGCCCGCCGCGAGATACTCGCGCGCATCGGCGGTGGTGCGCACGCCGCCCACGCCGATGACCGGCATCTGCACGCGCTCGTGCACGCGTCGCGTCGCGAGCACGCCGATCGGCAGGAGCGCGGGACCGCTGAGCCCGCCGCTGCCATTGCCGAGCCGTTTGTCGAGCAGTCCGGGCATCGTATTCACTAACGTTACCGCTTCGGCGCCTTCATCGCGCGCCACCTGCGCCATCGCCGGGATGTCCGGCAGCACCGGTGAGAGCTTGACCGTGAGCGGCCGCGTCGAGACGCGCCGGCAGGCCCGCACGAGTTCCGCGAGGCTGGCCGGTTCCGCGCCAAACTCGAGACCTCCCGCACTGGTATTCGGACACGAGGCGTTGATTTCGAACGCGGTGATCGCGTCGAACGGCGTGAGTCTTTCGATCACCTGCACGTAGTCGTTCACCGTGGCGCCGGCGACGTTCACCAGAATGCGCGCGCGCCGCAGCCGCTGCGCGAGCCACGGCAGCTCGTGCTCCGCGACCTGCTCCACTCCTGGGTTGGCGAGCCCGACGGCATTCAGCATCCCGCCGCGGAACTCGGCAACGCGCAGCGGCGCGTGGCCGCGCCGAGGCTCAGGGGTCACCGCCTTCGTCACGATGCCGCCCAGCAGATCGAGATCGATGACGTGATCGAGCTCCCGACCGAAGCCGGCGGTACCAGCGGCAAGCAGAATGGGATTTTGGAAGGAGGTGCCGAACAGCTGCACCGCGCTCACGGGCGATCGGGCCCGGTGGGCGTTGGCGGTGGCCGGTCGCGCGCCGCGGCGGGAGCCGCACGATTCGCCGGCCGTCCGCGTGCCGCCGAGCGCGCCGCCTCCGCATCTTCCAGATGAGGACCGCGGGGGCCGGGGATCGGCAGATCCGTTCTTGCCCCCGCCAACACCGCGGCGGTGCGGGCGATCTGCACGCCCAGCTCGCGGGCCAGCGAGTCTTCAGCCGCCACATATGCGACGCTGGGCTCGCCGTAGAACGCCCGCGTGTAGGGCGAGCTCGCATATCGGCTGTTCAGCATCGCCACGATCGCATCGTGCTGCTCCGGCAGCAACGAGATCGCGGCGACGAGCGCCTTCGGC
>Ga0207660_10001238_pt1 | contig 17092 bp, 16 predicted proteins | sample KBSC73BmetaG_FD_184335 | JGI IMG/M metagenome (GOLD analysis project Ga0207660, IMG submission 184335) | Corn rhizosphere microbial communities from Kellogg Biological Station, Michigan, USA - KBS C7-3B metaG (SPAdes) (version 2) | ecosystem: Host-associated > Plants > Roots > Rhizosphere ... | reverse complement strand
CACCTCTCCGATCCGCCGCTATGCCGACCTGCTCGTGCACCGGGCGCTGGTCAGCGCGTACAAGCTCGGCGAAGGCGGACTTCCGCCGGCGGACGCCGAGAAATTCGAAGAGATTGGCGAGCAAATTTCGCGCCTCGAACGCCGTGCGATGGAGGCCGAGCGCGAAACGGTCGACCGCTACGTCGCCGCCTATCTCGCAGACCAGGTCGGCCAGGTCGTGCTGTGCCGCATCACCGGCGTGCAGCCCTTCGGCTTTTTTGCGACGGTGGCGGAGTTCGGCGGCGACGGCCTGGTGCCGGTCTCGACCATCGGCGAGGAATATTTCCGCTACGACGAAAAGGCGCAGCAACTCGTCGGCGAGGACAGCGGGACGACGTTTCGGCTCGGGCAGAAGCTTCGGCTTCGCATCGCCGAATCCAATCCGGTCTCCGGCTCGCTCCGCTTCGAGCTCCCGGACCAACAGGGCGGCGCCCGGGCGGTCCCCGAGCGGCGTGACCGGGTGCGCGGTGGTGGCCGCCGCGGCAGGCCGGCGAACATTCGCCACAACGGCAAAAGGCGCTAAAGGAAACCGCAGGCTTGAGGAGGAGAAGTGGCGATGGCGACGGGTGCTGCCGCGGCAATCGCGAGGGCCAGACGCGACGTCCAGCATCACTTTTTCAGCCAGGATGCGGTCCGCCCCGACCGGGCGGTCGCGTTCCAGTCGTCGCGGACGATCGAGCAGCGCCAGTTCGAGCGGATGGTCGATCGCGGCATCATCCGTGAGGCGAAGCCGGGGGCCTATTGGCTCGACGTCGTCGCCTATGACGTGGACCTGCAGCAACGCTACAAGCGCGTTCGCATAGCGCTCATCGTGGTGCTCATCATATTCGCCGTGTGGCTCGCAGTTGGCAGCGGTTTGCTCGCAACCTTTATGGCGCGCACTCATTGAGTGGCGCGAAGGAGCGCCCCCATGCCCTACAACATCGCGATCATCGTCGGCAGCCTTCGCGAAGGCAGCCTCAACCGCAAGATGGCTCGCGCAATCTGCGGCATCCGCGGCGACAATCTCGATTGCTCGACGATCGAGATCGGCGACCTGCCGCTCTACAACCAGGACCTCGACGCCAACCCGCCCGAGCAATGGACCCGCTTCCGCGACCAGGTGCGGCCGGCCGACGGCGTGCTGTTCGTCAGCCCCGAATATAATCGCGGCATCCCGGGTGTGCTCAAGAATGCGATCGACGTGGGCTCGCGTCCCTATGGCCACAGCGTGTTCGACAAGAAGCCGGCGGCGATCGTGACCTGCTCGCCCGGAAGCATCGGCGGCTTCGGAGCCAACCACCAGATCCGCCAGACCTGCGTTTTCCTCAACATGCCGGTGATGCAGCAGCCGGAAGCCTATCTCGGCCACGTCAGCGACGACAGCTTCGAACCGAGCGGCGAGCTCAAGGACGGGCCGTTGAAAGAGCTCGTCAACGGCCTCGCCCACGCCTTTCACGACTGGGTCGACATGATCCATCGCTCGCGCGCCGCGCTTGCCGAAGATACCGCCCACGCCAAGCAGCAGGCAGCCAAGGAACACGCCTGACGGTCGGGGCCGGTTGAACCGACCCTTGGATTCCTCGGACAAACGGACAGGAGGACCGCATGGAACTGCCCTGGCTTTCACGTTGGCAGCCGCAGGTGCTTGCCATCCTGAGGATCGTGACCGGTTTGCTGTTCCTGGAGCACGGCCTGTCCAAATATTTCGCATTCCCGGTGCCGTTTCCGGTGCATCCGCTGCCGCCAATGCTGATGGCCGCCGGCGCGATCGAACTCATCACCGGGACATTGATCACGATCGGCCTGTTCACACGGCTCGCCGCGTTCGTCGCTTCGGGTGAGATGGCGGCCGCTTATTTCATCGTCCACTTTCCGAAAGGCTTCTGGCCCGCCGCCAATATGGGCGAGAATGCGATCCTTCTTTGCTTCATCTTTCTTTATCTCGCCGCAGCCGGGCCGGGCGCCTGGGCGGTCGATAATTTTCGCAACAGGAACGCGCCGATCAGGTGACCTTGGCGCGCGTCCTGAAGCGCGGCTGATCCCATTCGCGGCTCGCGAGAATTTCGGCGAGGATTTCGGCGGCGCCGACGACATCGGCATAGCGTGTATAGAGCGGCGTGAAACCGAAACGCATCAAGTCGGGCGCGCGGAAGTCGCCGATCACGCCGCGCGCGATCAGAGCTTGCATCACCGCATAGCCTTCCGGGTGGGCGAAGACGACGTGGCTGCCGCGCCGCGCCGGGTCGCGGGGTGAGGCGAGGCGCACTTCATCGCCGCAGCGCGCTTCCACCTCCTCGACGAACAGCTGCGAAAGCCTGCGCGACTTCGCTTCGACGTCGGCCATGGCGATGCCTTCGAACGTGCCGATGCCGGCTTCGAGGGCAGCCATGGCGAGGATCGGCGGAGTGCCGGTGAGGAAGCGGTTGATGCCGCTCACGGGCCGGTAGTCGTCGACGAAAGCGAAGGCGTCGGCGTGGCCCATCCAGCCCTGAAGGGGATTGGCGAGCTCATCCTGGAGGCGTTCGGCGACATAGATGAACGCGGGGGCGCCCGGCCCACCGTTCAGATATTTGTAGCCGCAGCCTACCGCGAGGTCGCAGCCCGTGCCGTCGAGATCGAGCTCGATCGCCCCGGCGCTGTGCGACAGGTCCCATAGCGCGAGCGCCCCGGCGGCGTGCGCCGCCTCATTGATCGCCGGCATGTCGTGGACCGCGGCGCTTCGGTAATCGACATGCGTGACCGTCACCACGGCGGTGTCTTGGTCGACGGCTGCGAGTACCTGCTCGCCCGGAACGGTCGTAAGCTGAAGCCCGAGCATGTCGGCGAGTCCCTGCGCGACATAAAGGTCGGTTGGGAAGTTTGCCTGCTGACTCACGATCGTCTTGCGTTCCGGCCGCGCGTTCACCGCGGCGGCGAGCAGCTTGAACAGGCACACGCTGGTGGAATCGGCGATCAGCAGCGCGCTCGGCTTCGCGCCGACGACGGGCGCCAGCTTCGCCGCGATCTGGCTCGACCAGTCGATCCACTCATGCTTGTTCCAGCTCGCGATCAGGTCCTGGCCCCACTGGCGCTCGGCGGTCGTCGCGAGAGCGGTCGGCGCGGCCTTCGGCAAGGCCCCCAACGAATTGCCGTCGAGATAGATGACGCCGTCGGGCAGTTCGAACCGCTCCCGGGCGAAGGCGAGCGGGTCCGCGGCATCGAGGCGTCGGGCTTCGTCGCGGGTCACAGCTTCGGCAGTGTCACGCCCTTCTGCCCCATATATTTGCCGGCGCGGTCGGCGTAGCTCACCTCGCACGGCTCGTTGCCCTGGAGGAACAGGAACTGGCATGCGCCTTCGTTGGCATAGACCTTCGCGGGCAGCGGCGTGGTGTTGGAGAACTCCAGGGTGACATGGCCCTCCCATCCGGGCTCGAGCGGAGTCACGTTCACGATGATCCCGCAACGCGCATAGGTCGATTTGCCGAGGCAGATGACCAGCACATCGCGCGGGATCCGGAAATATTCGACCGTGTGGGCAAGGCAGAAGCTGTTGGGCGGGATGATGCAGACGTCGGTCTTGCGGTCGACGAAGCTGTTGTGTGCGAAGTCCTTGGGGTCGACGATCGCATTGTCGACATTGGTGAAGATCTTGAACTCGTCCGAGACGCGGGCATCGTAGCCGTAAGAGGATAATCCATAGCTGATGCAGCCCTCGCGCCGCTGGGCCTCGACGAACGGCTCGATCATTCCGTGCTTCTGCGCCGCTTCGCGAATCCAACGGTCGGAGAGAATGGCCATATGGCGTGCGTAACGACCCGGTCCGAACCCATCAATTTGCGTTCGATTATTTCTGTGGATGGGGTCCGCCGAGAGAATTCGGCACTTCCTGCGGACGAGCGCGCGATTCGTGCACAACCTATCCACAACTGTGCTATTTCTGCCTCGCTTGATGTGGGGCCGCACGAGCGTAGGAGCCGCGCATGGCCGAAGTCATCCGCATCGCCGAGTCCGCGTCCGAATCTCCCCAGGTCCTGCCGCAGAATGTCGAGGCCGAAGCCGCGCTTTTAGGCGCGCTGATGATCGACAACCGCCTCATCGAGGACATCCAGCTCAAGCTCAAATCCCATCATTTTTTTGAGCCGCTGCACGGCCGCATCTACGAAGCCATTCTAAAACTTACCGATTCCAACAGGGTCGCAAATCCGGTGACTCTGCGGCCGCTTTTCGAGGCTGACGAATCGATAAAAGAAGTTGGCGGCGCGGCCTATTTGGCGCAATTAACGGGATCGGGCGCGGCCGTAATCGGGGCAAGGGACTTCGCCCAACAGATCTACGATCTGGCGTTGCTCCGTGCACTGATTGGCGTAGGTCGCGACCTGGTCGAAGGCGCGCTCGACACGAGTGAGGACGTTGCCCCCCTCGCTCAAATCGAGCGCGCCGAGACCGAATTGTACAAGGTGGCGGAGGAGGGGGGAGCCGAGGGCAAGGCCAAGTCCTTCTCCGACGCCACCAAGGAAGCGCTCGAAATGGCCGAGCGCGCACTTAACAGCGGCGGTCATCTCTCCGGGTTCACCACCGGCCTCGAGAGCCTCAACGCCAAGATCGGCGGGCTTCACAAGTCGGACCTCATCATCGTCGCCGGCCGCCCGGGCATGGGCAAGAGCGCGCTCGGAACGAACATCGCTTTCGCGGCTGCCCAACGTTTCCTGAAGGACATGGAAGACGGGATCGAACCGTCCAAGTCGGCGGGCGCGCCGGCGGCACTGTTCAGCCTCGAAATGTCGGCCGACCAGCTCGCGACGCGCATCCTCGCCGAGCAGTCGGGGATCAGCTCCGAGAATCTGCGCATGGGCCGCATCAGCCAGCAGGAGTTCCGCCAGCTCGCGCGCGCCGCCGCCGAGCTTCAGAGCCTCCCGCTCTATATCGACGACACCCCGGGCCTGACGATTGCCGCGCTGCGCACCCGCGCTCGCCGGCTCAAGCGGCAGAAGGGCATCGGCCTCGTCGTGGTCGACTATCTCCAGCTGCTCCAAGGCTCCGGCAAGAACAACAACGACAACCGCGTGCAGGAAATCTCCGAGATCAGCCGAGGCCTCAAGCAGCTCGCCAAGGAGCTCGACGTGCCGGTGATCGGCCTGTCGCAGCTCAGCCGCGCCGTCGAGCAGCGCGAGGACAAGCGCCCGCAGCTCTCCGACCTGCGTGAATCCGGCTCGATCGAGCAGGACGCGGACATCGTCCTCTTCATCTACCGCGAGGATTATTATCTCGCGGCCAAGGCCCCGGCCGAGGACCATCCGGACTTCGCCGAGTGGCAGGAGCAGATGGGCCGCGCCTACGGCCGCGCCGAAGTGATCGTCGCCAAGCAGCGCCACGGCGCCACCGGCAAGATCCACCTCAAGTTCGACAGCCGGATCACCAAGTTCAGCGACGCGGCGGAGGAGTCATACCTGCCCGAAGTGCGCTCGTAGGTTCTTCTGGAGGGGAGGGGATGAGGGCGCCGCCGCTTCGGTCGGCGCCCTCGCTGCATTTTACGGCCCGATGTCGTCGCTGCTTTCCGGCTGCTGGATTTTCTCCGGCGGTCCCGGAGCGAACTCGAGCGCCTTGGCGATGTTGACGTCCCAGCCATAGACGTCGGGCCGGAACTGGATGCGCGATCCGTCCCAGAAGGCCGTGTGGTAGAGCAGCCGGACCGGGATTTCATTGGGCAGCTTGACGAAGCTCTGGTCGTCCTGCGCCATCGCCTGCTGGAACTTGTCGAGCACGCCCTCCTGCTGCGCGAGCGCGGTCGCGAACTGCACGGCGTTTTCGACGCGGACGCAGCCGTGGCTGCGGTGCCGGTCAGAAAGCGCGAACACCGCCTTGGCCGGCGTGTCGTGAAGGTAGATGGCTTCGTCGTCGCGCATGTCGAACTTGACCAGGCCAAGCGAGTTCTTCGGCCCGGACTGCTGGATCCACTTGCCATTCTCCTGGGTGTAGCCATTGGCGGCGAGCCAGCCGGAGCTCTTCGTCGCCAGTTCCTTTGCCGCAATGCCTTCCGGGATGTTCCACTGGGGCTTTGCGACGAGCTGGAAGATCGGTGCCTGAAGCTGCGGCGTAGGCTTGTCCGGTTGGCCGTTGATGACCTTGCGGTGATCGACGTGCTGACCCTCGCGCCAGTAATCGAGGAACGAGGCTGCGGTGTTGACGTCGATGCGGGTGGCCGGCGGGTTGCGCGGCAACCAGCGCAGCCGCTCCATGGCGACGGCGAGCTGGCGCGCGCGTGCAGCCGGGCCCTGGCTCAATGCGTCGATCGTCTCCTTGCCGAGGATTCCGTCAGGCTTGGTGCCGGAGTCCGACTGGAACTGCTTCACCGCCGCGACGAGCTGCGGTGTGTAGGCCGTCGGCGCCGCGGCGCCGGGCCTGGTGTCGGGAACGTAGCCGCCCGACTGGAGCACCGCGACGACGGCGGGGATGCGCGGGTCGTGAGCGCCGGGCTTGATCGGCTTGTCGTCCGGGATCGCCTGCTGGTTCGCCTGGGTAGCGAGCTTCGCGTAGCGCACGAACGCCTGGCTCAGCGCCTTATATTCGTCCGTCTGCGGCGGCAGCGAATTCAGCCAGTCGGCGACATCGCCCTTCTGCAGCGCCTGCTGCAGCCCGGTGCGGACATCCGTGGTCGAATGGGGGATGGTGTAGACCTCATGCAGCTTCGTCGGGTCCGAATAGCCGTTGGCAAGCGCGGACGCATATTTGAACGCCGCCTGGACCAGCGCTTCTCCGGTCTCGCCGCCCTTCAAGAACAGGTCCGGCTTGAGCCCGTTCGGCGGCGCGCCGTTCATGATCGCGTCGCGGATCTGCTTCTCGTCCTTCTGGCTGAGCGTGATGCCCGACGGCTGGGACGTACCGGACGCGTTCTGGTTGGTGTTTGCCCCTTGCGAGCAGGCTGCGAGGGTGCTGGTGCACAGGGCAAGGCCGATGGCCGTGCCGATCCATTTGCTTTTCATCACGGTTGAACGCGAGGATCGGCGCAACCGATCCATGGCTGTTGCGATTCAGTCTTCCTGCATGTTGGGGTCGCGCAAGCCCTGGCCGATCGCTCCGCGGGCCCGGTCGGATTCGCTGCTGGTCACCGGATAGGCGCAATAGTCGGCCGCGTAGAACGCGCTCGGTCGATGATTGCCGGAAATGCCGACGCCGCCGAACGGCGCGTTCGACGGGGCGCCATTGGTCGGCTTGTTCCAGTTGATCACGCCGGCGTGGACGTTGGCCCAGAACTTGTCGTAGAGCTCGCGCGTGCCGCCGACGAGGCTCGCGGCGAGGCCGTAGCGGGTGTTGTTCGCCTCATCGATGGCAGCGTCGAAATCCTTGACCCGGATCACCTGTAGCACCGGCCCGAAGATTTCCGCGTCCGGCCTGTCCCTGACGTCGGTGACGTCGATCAGCGCGGGAGTGAGATAGGGCCGCTCCTCGAACGGCCGGTCGAGCCGGCGAAGCGGCTTTCCGCCCTTCATCATCAGGTCGAGCCATTGCCCCTGGACGTGATCGGCAGCGGCATTGTCGATGACCGGTCCCATGAACGGTTGCGGGTCCGCGAACGGGTGGTCGACGATGATGCGGTCGATCACGCTGCAAATCGCGTCGAGCAGCGGCCCTTCCTTGCCGTCCTCCACGATCAGCCGCCGCGCGGCCGTGCAGCGTTGGCCGGCGGTAAGGTAAGCCGATTGAACGGCAATGGTCGCCGCAGCGTCGATGTCCTTCGGATGCCACACCACGAGCGGGTTGTTGCCGCCCAGCTCGAGCGCGAGGATTTTCTGCGGAGTCTCCGCGAACTGCTTATGCAGCGCCATGCCCGCGCGCGCGGAGCCGGTGAAAAGAAGACCGTCGATCCCCGGCTGACCGGCAAGCGCTCGCCCCTGGTCCGGCCCCCCGATCAGCAGGCGCACCACGCCGTCCGGGATCTTCGCTTCGTGCAAGCAGCGGACGAGGAATTCGCCCGTCGCCGGCGTCTTCTCCGACGGTTTGAACACGACGGCGTTGCCGGCGATGAGCGCAGGGACGATGTGGCCGTTCGGAAGGTGCGCGGGGAAATTGTAGGGCCCGAGGACCGCAAGCACGCCATGCGGCTTGTGGCGCACGGCGATGCGGTTGCCGAGCGCTGCTTCCATCTTCCGCTGCGGCGTCCGCTCGGCATAAGCGTCGACCGAAATCTCGACCTTGTTCACCACCGCGCCGACTTCGGTGCGCGCCTCCCAGAATGGCTTGCCCGTCTCGTGCGCAATCACCTCGGCGAACGCGGCTTCCTTCTTGCGAACGACGTTGGCGAAGCGCCGCAGCGCCTCGATGCGGTAGGCGTGTGAGTGGGCGGCCCAGGCCGGCCACGCGGCACGCGCGGCCGCGACTTCTGCTGCGGCATCGCCGATCTCGCCCGACCAGACTTCCTCGCCGGTTGCGGGATTGGTGGAAACGAGCGTCTCAGCCGCGCCCGCGCGCTCGTCGACCGGCGCGCTTTCGTCAGACTGCCGGTGCATCTTGCTCGATCGCTTCGCCCATTCTGCGGACGGCTCTAACCTTCTCATCGAAAGGCCGCCAGTCGTCCTTGTCCGCGATCGCCGACCAGATCGCCTCGACCTCGTCGATGTGCATCGAGCATGGACCGGGATCCGACCAATAGGGATGCGAGCGCGCCGTCTCTCGGCCGCGAAGCAGATGCGCGAGCTTGCGGAACTCTTCGCCCGGATAGGCCTCCGCGACCGGATCGCGGCCGCCGCGCCAGTCGAAGAAAATCCGGTCGATCGACTGCGCGCGCGTCGCCAGCGCGTTGATCAAGGCCGAGCCGAGCTCGCGGTCCTTTGCGCTCGCGGCGATCCCGAGGCGCCGAAGCAGCGTCGCGACGAGGGCCTCCTCGAAGCGGTCACCCCAGTCCGCGAGCAGATCGGAGAGCGGCGGCGCTTCTGCAATGAGCGACAGGCAGCCGGCCAGCTGCGCGAGGTCCCAGTGGATCGCCTCCGGCTGCCGTCCGAACGCGTAGAGGCCGTAATCGTCGAAATAGGCCGCGGTGAACTCGGGGTCCCATTCGGGGGTGAAACGCCACGGACCATAATCGAAGCTCTCGCCCGTGATGTTGATATTGTCGCTGTTCAGCACACCATGGACGAAACCCGCGGCCATATAGGAGGCCGCGAGCGCAGCGGTCGCTGAAGCGACCAGATCGAAAAGCCGCAGGGAATTCTGGGTGAGGTCCTTCGCCGGCTTTTCGGCGTAAAGATTCTCGAGGCAATAGCGCACGAGCCTGTTGATGTTGTCGACGTCGCCGAAAAAGGCGAGCCGCTGGAACGTACCGATGCGGATATGTCCATGGCTGAGGCGGGTCAGCACCGACGAGCGGGTGGGGGAGGGCTCGTCACCGCGTGTGAGCTGCTCGCCGGTCTCGACCAAGGCGAAACTCTTCGACGTGTTGACGCCGAGGGCCTCGAGCATCTCGGTCGCGAGCACTTCGCGCACGCCGCCCTTGAGCGTCAGCCGGCCGTCGGCATGGCGGCTGTACGGCGTCTGGCCCGATCCCTTGGTGCCGAGGTCGAGCAGCCGATCGCGATCGTCGCGCAGCTGCCCGAACAGGAAGCCCCGTCCGTCACCGATGTCGGGATTGTAAACGCGGAACTGGTGTCCGTGGTAGCGCAACGCCAGCGGCTGCTGGAGGTTGTCGGGGAGCGGCTCGAAGCGGCAGAAATGCCGGGCCCAACCAGCCTCGTCGAGATCAGCAAGACCCAGGCGCCCCGCCCAACGTTGGTTAAGGAAGCGCGGCTCGCATTTCGGAAATCGCGCTGGTTCGACAGGATCGTAGAAATCGGGTCCAAGCGCCAGGATTTTCGGATCGGCGCGGTAACTCGTCGGCGGTTCCAATCTCAGGCGACCAGCTTCTCGAGCTTGGCGAGCGCGTCGGCGTCGGACTCGTCAGGAGCGATGCTGGCGACGAAATTGCCGTCGCGGTCGAACAGCTCGACGATCGCGCTGTGCATCATCTCCTTGCCCGGCATCGGGTGGGGCGAAGGTTCGGCGTAAATGCCGTACTGCTTCTTCACCTGATCGATCTGCTGCGCTGAGCCGGTGAGGCCGATGATCGGCGAATTGAACAAAGTCGCATATTGGCCGACCTCTCTGGGCCCGTCGTGCGCCGGGTCGATGGTGACGAAGACGATGTTGAACTTCGTCGCGCCGCCGGCCTGGTTGCGCAGCTTGACCATCCGCGACAGCGTCGTCGGGCATACGTCGCCGCAGCGGGTGAAGCCGAAATAGATCGCGTAGGGTTTTCCGGCGAGCCTTGCGCTGGCGAAAGGCTTGTCATCCGCGCCCACCAGCGTGAACGGCCCGCCGAAGTTCGACGAAGCGGATCCCGACGTTGTCGCCTGCGGCGGATGCACTGTCACACGCTGGACCAGGAGCAGCGCGGCGGTCCCGGCAATGGCGAGCAGCACGATGATCCAGACGAGGATTCGCACCTCCCTGAGCTTCGAACGCGGCGGACCCTTTTCAGTCATGATCCTGCTCCGGCAAAGGCTTGCTCGAGATCGGCGATCAGGTCGTCGGCATCCTCGATACCGACGGAGAAGCGGATCAGGCTGTCGGTGATTCCGCGCGGCTCGCGCACCTCCTTGGGGACCGAAGCGTGGGTCATGATCGCCGGGTGGTTGACCAGGCTTTCGACCCCGCCAAGCGATTCCGCGAGCGTGAAGATCTGGAAGCGCTCCATGATGCGCCTCGTCCGCTCGAGATCGCCGTCGATGACGCAGGAGAGCATCCCGCCAAAGCCGTGCATCTGGCGCTTCGCGAGCTCGTGCTGCGGATGGCTTTCGAGCCCTGGATACCAGACCTTGGCGACGGCCGGATTGACCTCCAGCCATTGCGCAACCCTCATCGCATTGTCGCAGTGACGCTGCATCCTGACCGCCAGCGTCTTCACGCCGCGGTTGGCGAGGAAGGCATCGAACGGCCCCATGATCCCGCCGATCGAGTTCTGCAGGAACTTGAGCTCTTTCGCGAGCTCGTCGGTCCGCGTGACCACCGCTCCGCCGAGCATGTCCGAGTGTCCGTTCAGATATTTTGTGACTGAATGAAGGACGAGGTCGAAACCGACGTCGAGCGGGCGCTGGATCCACGGCGTCGCGAAGGTGTTGTCGGCGACCGCGATGAGGTTGTGCGCCTTGGCGATCCGCGCCAGCGCCTCGAGGTCGGCGAGCTTCATCAGCGGGTTTGTCGGCGTTTCGACCCAAAGCATGCGCGTGTTCGGCTTAATCGCCGATTCGACCGAGGGGAGGTCGGCGAAATCGACATAGGAGAAATCGTGCCCGGCCGAGCGGCGGCGCACGCGTTCGAACAGCCGGTAGGTGCCGCCGTACAGATCGTCGCCGGCGAGGACGTGGGAGCCTGAATCCAGCAGCTCGAGGATGGTCGAAGCCGCGGCCATGCCGGAGGCGAACGCGAAGGCGTCGGCCCCATTCTCGAGGTCCGCGATGACCCGCTGGAACGCCTCGCGCGTCGGGTTGCTTCCGCGCGCGTAAGCGTAGCCCTTGTTCACGCCGGGGCTTTCCTGCGCATAGGTCGACGTCGCGTAGATCGGCATCATGACCGCACCGGTCGTCGGGTCAGGATGCTGGCCGGCGTGGATCACGCGCGTCGAGAAGCGCAGGCGGTTGGGCAGTTCGGCCATCGTCGGGAACCTCAGTCGGTCTTGGGGTGCAGGCGCAGATAGTTGATCAGATCGACGCGGGTGATCACGCCGACGAATTCGCGTCCGTCCATGACCAGCGCCACTTCCTCGCGTTCGAAGATCGGCAGCAGCGAGTCAATCGGCTCGCTCGCCTGGAGGGTCTCAAGGTTGGTCGTCATCACCGATTCGACCGGCTGGCCGAAGCGGGCCTCGCGGGCGAGCTCCTCATTCTCGACGCCTTTGAGGATGTCGCTTTCATCGAGGATCCCGACGAGATGGCCGTTGGCGATCACCGGCAGCTGCGAGACGTCGGCCTGTCGCATCCGGTTGTACGCTGACAGAAGCGTGTCCGAGGGACTGATCGACACGACGCTGCCTTCGGAGAGCTTGCGCGGGATGAGGTCGCGGAGGTCGCCGTGGATCGGCCGATCGGCGAGGCCCTGCTCGGCAAGCCAGGAGTCGCTGTAGACCTTCGACAGATATTTGGCGCCGGTGTCGCACGCCAAGGTGACGACGCGCAGCGGCTCGGTCTGCTCGCGGCAGAAGCGCAGCGCCGCGGAGAGCAACGTGCCGGTGGAGGAACCCGCGAGAATGCCCTCGCGCATCAGCAGCTCGCGCGCCGCGTCCATGCTCTCGCGGTCCGAGACATAGAAGGCCTCGCTGACGAGCGCGAGGTCGGCATTGTCGGGGATGAAATCCTCGCCGATGCCCTCGACATTCCAGGAGCCCGCTTCGACCATCTCGCCGGTCTTCACATAGTGCGCGAGAATCGAACCCGCCGGATCGGCGAGCACCATGCGCGTCTTGGGCGAATGTTCGGCGAAGTAGCGGCCGATGCCTGTCAGCGTGCCGCCGGAGCCGACGCCGACCACGATCGCGTCGACGTTGCCGTCCATCTGCTCGAAGATTTCCGGCGCGGTGGTCCGGTAATGCGCGAGCGGATTGTTGGGATTGGCGAATTGGTTGACGAAATAAGCGCCCGTTTCCCGCGCGATCCTGGCGGCGAGGTCCTGATAATATTCCGGGTCGCCCTTGCCGACGTCGGAGCGGGTGATGCGGACGTCGGCGCCGAGAGCGCGCAGGTGCTGGACCTTCTCACGCGCCATCTTGTCGGGCACGACCAGGATGATGCGATAGCCTTTCAAGACGCCGACGAGCGCGAGCGCGAGGCCGGTATTGCCGGCCGTCGCCTCGATGATCGTCCCGCCGGGCTTCAGCTTCCCGTCCTGCTCCGCAGCCCCGATCATTGACAGCGCGATCCTGTCCTTGATCGATCCGCCGGGGTTCTGGCTCTCGAGCTTGATGAACAGGCGGCATGGGCCGGCCTCGAGATGTTTGAGTTCGACCATCGGCGTCGAGCCGATGAGGTCGAGCGCCGACCCGACGGGCTTCGGAAGAGGGCTACCGGTCATTGCCGCCTTTGCGCCTGACAGCAGAGGATATCGTCTGCGAGCGGAAGTGGAGGCCCGAGCCGGAATCGAACCGGCGTGCAAGGATTTGCAGTCCTCTGCGTAACCACTCCGCCATCGGGCCTGGTGCGCCGCCTTTCGGCGAGCTTGGCCCCGCGGTCAAGCGGCAGCATCTCGCTTCATACCTATAGCTGGTGTTGCAATTGCGAATTAATCGCATTAGCAATTGACGAACAAAGCGAGAAAAGGGTTCACTGAATGAAACGACTTTGGGTGCTGGGCCTGGGCCTGGCAGCGTGCGTGACCGCGCCCGCAAGGGCCGAAAGTCCGTTCGGCTATTCCTACACCGCGGACACCGAAGAGCCGGGCGAGACCGAGCTTTCGCTGTGGGCGACCGACCGCCGCGGCAAGGACGTCGGCCATTATGACGCCCAGGACTACCGGCTCGAGGTCGAGCAGGGCCTCACCGAGCGGTTCCAGGTCGCGGGCTATTTGAACTTCTCGAGCCATCATGTGCGCGGTCTCGATCCGGCGTTCGGCAATGTGCAGCGCAATGTCGCGCTCGACGGCGCCAGCGTCGAGTTCATCCACCGCATTCTCGACGAGAAGCGGCACGGCATCGGTGTTGCGCTGTACGCCGAGCCCGGCTGGTCGCGGATCCACGATGTCGAAGGCGAGAAGGGCACCGAATATGAGCTCGAGCTCAAGGCGATCTTCAGCAAGAGCTTCGCTGACGGGCGCGTCCTGTGGGCCGGCAATCTCACCTTCGAACCGGAATGGGAGCGCGAGCGCGAGCTCGTCGGTTCCACGGTGGCCCACAGCTGGGAAAAGGAGCTGAAGCTCCAGGCGACCACGGGCCTTGCCTACCGCCTGAACCCGAACTGGTACCTCGGGGCCGAGGCCCGTTACGCAAGCGTCTACCCGGACTGGACGCACGGGCTGCACCGCGAAGCCTATGCCATTTCCGCCGGTCCGACGGTCGCGTTCAAGAGCGGCGAATGGTCCGCCAGCCTGACCTGGCTGCCCCAGCTGGTTGGCGGCGGGACGCCGGCACGGAGCCTCAGCCTCGACGAATTCGAAAAGCGTGAAATCCGCCTCAAGGTCTCGCACGAATTCTGATTTGCGGCTCACCGCCGCTCGTGCACGTTCGCCACACCTGCCGGCCTTTCGATGAACGGCGGTTGGCGTGCCCACGCGCTGCCGATATGAACATTGACCCCGAAAGCGGCGCGCGGCGCCGTCCACGGCAAGCTTGAACTTCAACTGTATTATCGGCATATAACAGCCATGACCGTTCACAGCGCGATCCCCGATTTTGCCGCCGCGCGTGCGGCGATGGTCGAGAATCAGCTTCGCCCCGAGGGCGTCACAGATCCGGCGGTGCTCGACGCCATGGGGAGAGTCGCGCGCGAGGACTTCCTGCCGGCCGAGACCCGGCCGCTGGCCTATGTCGATCGCGCGGTATCGATGGGCGACAGGCGCTTCCTGCCGGCCCCTGCCGTGCTCGGCTTGCTGCTCACCCAGATCATGCCGGTCCGCGGCGAGCGCGCCCTCGTCGTCGGCGCCGGCACCGGCTATTCGGCTGCCGTCCTCCAGGCGATGGGCCTGGTCGTGACCGCGGTCGAAAGCTCGCCGCAGCTTGTCGCGGCCGCGCGTGAAAATGGCATCGACGTCGTCGAGGGGCCGCTCGAGGCCGGCTCGAAGAAGGCCGCGCCTTACGACCAGATTCTGATCGACGGAGCCGTCGAATATATCCCCGACGAGATCGTTGATCAGCTGGCGCAGGGCGGCCGCTTGGGCACCGCATTGGTCGACCGCGGAATCACCCGCCTGATTGTCGGCCGCAAGGCTGGCGGCGCATTCGGTTATCTGTCCCTCAGCGATGCGGGCGTGCCCGTGCTTCCGGGCTTCGCCCGCCGCAAGGCTTTCACTTTTTAAAGAGGTTCTCCCCCGTGGTTCGCAAGCTTCTTACCGGATCGCTGATCGCTGCCTTGATGGCTGGCACGGCCGGCGCCGACACGCTGCGCGAGGCGCTGGTCTCCGCTTATCAGACCAACCCGACGCTGACTGCGCAGCGGCAGACGCTCGAAGTCAGCGACGCTGCCGTCGCCATTGCCAAGGCCGCCGGCCGCCCGCAGGTCAGCGGGACCGTCGGGCTCAATCGCGACATCACCCAGACCGGCGTGCTTTCGACCGGCGGCAAGGGACCGTCGCTGACGGCGGGAGTCACCGTCAGCTACCCTTTATTCAACGGCGGCAGCGTTAGGAATCAGGTCCGCGCTGCCGAAACGCGCGTCGAGGCCGGCCGCGCGACGCTGAGCGCGGTCGAAGGCGACGTCTTCACCAATGCCGTTTCCGCCTACATGGACGTGATCCGCGACCGCGCGATCGTCGAATTGAACCAGAACAATGTGAAGGTGCTTCAAACCAACCTCGAAGCGACTCGCGACCGCTACCAGATCGGCGATTTGACCCGCACCGACGTCGCCCAGTCCGAAGCGCGCCTGCAGCTCGGTTACGCCCAGCTGGCGACCGCCCAAGGAAATGCCGCCGCGAGCGAGGCAACCTACCGACAGGTGATCGGCCATCCTCCCGGCGACCTCGCGCTTCCGCCGCCGCTGCCGCCACTTCCCGCGACGGCCGACGAGGCGGTGCGGATCGCGCTTGCGGACAATCCCGACCTCGTGGCGATCAACCGCCAGGAGATTGCCGCCGGCTATGACGTGAATGTCGCCAAAGCGGGCCGCCTGCCGACGCTGTCGGCGCAGGCCAACGGCAGTTATGCGGCGAATCTCGCCGGCAATGCTCCCGCGGGTTTTCCGAACACCGGCACCCAGACCTCGGTCGGGCTCGGCGCCTCCATTCCGATCTTCCAGGGCGGTCTGCCTGCCGCGCGAATCCGCGAGGCGCAGGCGCTGCAGGGGCAGCTCCGCGAGCAGGTCGTGGGCACAGAGCGCGCGGTCGTCCAGCAGACCCGCGCCGCCTTCTTCAATTATGAAGCCGCGAAGGAGGCTATCCAGGCCCAGACCGTCGCCGTGCAGGCGAACGAGCTCGCGCTCGAGGGCAATCGCGCCGAGCAGACTGTGGGCACCCGAACGATCATCGAAGTGCTGAACGCCGAGCAGGATCTTTTGAATTCCCAGGTCGCTTTAGTGACGGCCAAGCGCAACGCCTACGTCGCCGGCTTCCAGCTGTTGAACGCGATGGGCCAGGCGCAGGCGCAGGACCTCGGTCTCGACGGCGGACCGCTTTACGACCCGCTCGGCAATTACCGCCGCGTCGCCAACAATTGGAACGACTGGGCGACCGACCGCGCCCATATTCCCGCGTCGACTAGGACCGTCAGCCCGCAGGAAATGCCGGCGAACCCAGTGGTCGTCCCGCAGGTCATCCCGGCGGGCGACAATCCGGCGCCGCCCAGTTCCACTGTGGTCACGCCGGTACCGACCAGTCCCGGCATTCCACCGCCGCCGGCTTCGACCAGTCCGGAACGCGGCCGCTGAAGCGCCAATCGCGACGTCGCGCGTGACTCCGCGGCGGCATTGAAGCTATCGTCGCTCGATGCAGTCGACCGGCCGCGAACCCTCGATGGAAGACATCCTCGCATCGATCAAGAAAGTGATCGCCGAGGAGAAGGAGCTGCGCGCCGCCGCCGCTCCCGTGGACAGCGTCGTGGACGAGCCGCCTCCCGAGGAGGCAAGCGGCGAAGAGGATGTGCTCGAGCTCGATGAGCCGCTCGCCCCGCCGGTCGATCTCGGCCCGCCGCTGATCGACGAGGAGGTCGCGGGCCAGAGTCGCCATGCGCTCGAGGAGCTCCAGACCGTCGCGGCGTCCATTCCTGCTGCGCCGCCCACCAACCCGCTCGAGGACATGGTGCGCGAAATGCTCCGCCCGATGCTCAAGAGCTGGCTCGACGAGCATCTGCCGCAGATGGTCGAGGAACATGTGAAGCGCGAGATTACGCGGATCACGGGGCGGCCGCTCTAGAGTCATTGTTGAACGC
>Ga0207660_10001233_pt1 | contig 17134 bp, 14 predicted proteins | sample KBSC73BmetaG_FD_184335 | JGI IMG/M metagenome (GOLD analysis project Ga0207660, IMG submission 184335) | Corn rhizosphere microbial communities from Kellogg Biological Station, Michigan, USA - KBS C7-3B metaG (SPAdes) (version 2) | ecosystem: Host-associated > Plants > Roots > Rhizosphere ... | reverse complement strand
ACGCGTCGCCGCTTACGGCTTAAGTGATTGATATTTGGGGAGAGATATGATCCGCAATCTTCTGCTTGCGTCCGCCGCAATCGCCATGGCCACGATGACTCAGTCCGCCCTCGCCGCTCCGGCGAAGCGCGCCGCTACGGCTTCGGCCATCCTTCCAGCGTCGAATCCCTTCGCACAGCCGAGCACGCTGCCGTTCCAGACGCCCGATTTCTCGAGGATCAAGGACACGGATTATTTGCCCGCGCTGCTCGCCGGAATGGCGCAGCAGAAGCGCGAGGTGACGGCGATTGCCAACAACCCGGCGCCACCGACGTTCGCGAATACGGTCGTGGCGATGGAGCGCTCGGGCCTGCTGCTGGAGCGCACCACCCTCGCCTTCTCCGCGGTCAACGGCGCGGACACGAATGACACGCTGCAGGCGACGGACACGAAGACAGCCCCACTATTCGCCGCCCATTATGATTTCATCTATCTCAATCCCAAGCTGTTTCAGCGCTTCAAATATCTGCACGACCATCAGGCCGAGCTGAACCTCAACCCCGAGCAGGCGAAGCTTCTCGACGTCTATTACAAGCAGTTCGTGCATTCCGGCGCCGAGCTTCCCGCGGCGCAGCAGGCGCAGCTCAAGGCCATGAACGAGCGGCTGAGCTCGCTCCAGACGGACTTCAATCAGAAGCTGCTTGCGGCTGGGAAAGCCGGCGCTCTTCACGTGACCGATCCGGCCGCGCTCGCCGGCCTGTCGCCCCAACAGCTCGCGTCCGCGCAGGAAGCTGCGAAGGGCCGAAGCCTGTCCGGCTACGTGATCCCGCTTCAGAATACGACGCAGCAGCCGGCGCTGTCGGACCTCGCCAACCACGCGACCCGTCAGCAATTGCTCGACGCGAGCCTCAACCGCGCCGAGCATGGCGATGCGAACGACACGCGCAACGTGATCAGCGAGATTGCGCAGCTGCGGGCGAAGAAAGCGGCGCTTCTCGGCTATCCGGATTATGCCGACTACACGCTCTATGACCAGATGGCGAAGAACCGCGCGACCGCGGTCGCTTTCCTCGACCGCCTCGCGGCGCCGACTGCGGCCAAGGAGCGTCAGGAATGGAGCGACATCGTTGCGCTCGCCAAGTCCCAGGGGGCCAACTTCCAGCCGACCGCGGCGGACTGGAACTTCTATGCCGAGCAGATCCGCAAGCAGCGCTACGACCTCAACCAGGACGAGCTGAAGCCCTATTTCGAATATAACAAGGTGCTCGAGGACGGCGTCTTCTACGCCGCCAACCAGCTCTACGGCCTGACCTTCAAGGAACGGAAGGACATCCCGACCTGGAGCCCGGACATGCGGGTGTTCGAGGTTTACGACCAGGACGGCAAGGAGCTCGCGCTGTTCATGGTCGACCCGTGGAAGCGGGACAACAAGCAGGGCGGGGCGTGGATGAGCAACCTCGTCAACCAGTCCTACCTGCGCGGCACCAAGCCGGTCGTCTTCAATGTGCAGAACTTCACCAAGCCTGCGCCGGGCCAGCCGATGCTGATCAGCTTCGACGACGTGACCACCATGTTCCACGAGTTCGGGCACGCGCTCCACGGCATGTTCGCGGCGCAGACCTACCCGACATTGTCAGGCACGAGCGTAGCGCGCGACTTCGTGGAGTTCCCCTCGCAGTTCAACGAGAACTGGGCGCTCGATCCCAGGATCCTGTCGCACTACGCCGTCAATTATCAGACCGGTCAGCCGATCCCGCAGGCGCTGGTCGACAAGATCAAGCGCTCGCGCGTGTTCAACCAGGGCTATGACAATGGCGAAGTGCTCGAGGCCGCGCGGCTCGACCTCGACTGGCATTCATTGCCCGCCGATGCCCCGCGCCAGGACGTCGACAAGTTCGAAGCCCAGGCGCTCGCGAGCAGCGGCTACGACACCGCCGACGTGCCGCCACGTTATCGCTCGAGCTATTTCCTCCACATCTGGAGCAACGGCTATGCGGCCGGCTACTATGCCTATCCATGGACGCGCATGCTCGCGCAGGATGCGTTCGCCTGGTTCGAGAGCCATGGCGGGCTGACCCGCGCGAACGGCCAGCGCTTCCGCGATCTCATACTCTCGCGCGGCAACACCGAGGATTATGGCGAGATGTACCGCTCATTCACCGGTCACGATCCCGACATCACGCCGTACCTCGAATATTACGGTCTTCCGACCAACGGCGCCGGTCCGGTGACGATCACTCCGCAAGCCTCGCCTGTTCCGGCTCCAGCCACTGTGCCGGCGCGGCCGAAAGGCGAACGGGGGCGCTGAGCCATGATCCGCCAGCTCGACGAGCAGGTCCTGGTGAGCGGCCAAGTCGCTCCTCATGAGGTCGCGGGCCTGGCGGAGCAGGGCATCACCATGCTGGTCAACAACCGTCCCGACGGCGAGGAGGACGGGCAGCCCTTCGCCTCGGACATCGAGGAAGCCGCGGCCCGCGCAGGCATCGGCTATCGCTTCGTTCCGATCATCCGCGGGATCGGTCCGGCAGACGTCGAGGCGATGCAGCAAGCGCTTCGTGAAAGTGGAGACGGCAAACTGCTCGCCTTCTGCCGTTCGGGGACGCGGTCAGCTTTTGCGCTCGCGCTGGCCAAGCGCGAAGAAGGGGCTTCGGCGGACGAGGTCTCGAACTGCCTCGTTTCGGCCGGCTTCGACCCGGGCCCGATCGCGCACCTGCTCTAGCGTTCGGACTCCAGGAGCTGCCGCGCACGCTGCAGGTCTTCGTCGAGCACCATCAGCCGAACGGGCATGAACAGCCCGCCGTAGAAATAATTGATCTCCGTATCGAACAGTATCGACTCGACGCCTTCGCTCTCGAGATACAGACGTGCGAGATCCGCCTCGACACGGCTGTTGTACCGCGCCGCTTCGACGACGTCCGTCACCAGCCCTTGTCCGCGCCGGCCGCGATCTCCTCGGGGCGCGAAGGTCGGGCGAGGACCGCATTCCGGTGCGGGAACCGGCCGAACCGCTCGATGATGTCGTGGTGGTGCTTGGCGTAGCCGAGCTGGTGCTCGTCACCGAGCTCGGTGAACAGCAGCAGCGCGCGGTTCTGGTCGTCGAGCTTCTCGCTGTGCATGAACGGCATATAGAGGAACTTGCGTTCATCGGCTGCAAGCTCCTTGTCGAACCCGCGCTCGATCGCTCCCTTCGCGATCGCCAGCGCATTGGTGTCGGTCGCATAAGCGTCGGCGTGCCCGCGGAACATGTTGCGCGGGAACTGGTCGAAGAGGATGACGGCGGCGAGCGCGGTCAGCGCGTCGGAGAGAAAGGTCTCGACTGGAAGCTGCTGCTTCTCGCACCAGAGCTTGTAGAAATCTTGCTTGATCTGGTGGTCGAGCTCGGGGCCGCCGTTCCACCATTGCTCGGGCTTTAGGCCGAACCAGAATTTGCGGAGTTCGGCGCGCCAGTCGCCGCTCACGCGGCCGTGCCTCCGACGGTCAAGCCGTCGACCAGCAGCGTCGGCTGGCCAACGCCCGCGGGGATGCTTTGACCGCCCTTCCCGCAGACCCCTACGCCCTCGTCGAGCTCAAGGTCGTTGCCGATGCCCTTCACCCGGGTCAGCACCGTCGGACCGTCGCCGATCAAGGTCGCGCCTTTGACCGGCTCGGCGATCCTCCCGTCGCGGATGCGGTACGCTTCGGTGCAGGAGAACACGAACTTGCCGCTGGTGATGTCCACCTGTCCGCCGCCGAAGCTCTTGGCGTAGATGCCGTCCTTCACCCGCTCGACCAGCTCTTTGGGATCGTCCTTGCCCGCGAGCATGAAGGTGTTGGTCATGCGCGGCATCGGCGCGTGGGCGAAGCTTTCGCGCCGGCCATTGCCGGTCGGCTCCATCCCCATCAGGCGAGCGTTGAGCCGGTCCTGCAAATAGCCTTTCAAGATTCCGTCCTCGATCAGGCAGGTGCGCCGGGTCGGTGTCCCTTCGTCGTCGATCGTGAGTGATCCGCGCCGCTGCTCAATCGCGCCGTCGTCAACGACGGTCACGCCGGGGGCAGCCACGCGATCACCGATGCGTCCCGAGAATGCCGAGGTGCCTTTGCGGTTGAAATCTCCCTCCAGGCCGTGGCCGACCGCCTCGTGTAGCAAGACGCCGGGCCAGCCTGGACCGAGCACGACCGGCATTTCCCCCGCCGGAGCGGCGACCGATTCGAGGTTGGTCAGCGCCTGCGCAAGCGCGATGTCGATCGCGCGGTTCCATTGTGCGTCGTCGAACAGCTTGCCGTAGAGGTAGCGGCCGCCAAGGCCATGATGGCCTGTCTCCCGCCGGCCGTTCTGCTCGGCGACGATCTGCACGCTGAGCCGAACCAGCGGGCGGACGTCGGAGGCGACGAAACCGTCGGCACGGACGATGTCGACCACGCTCCAGCTCGCCGACAGGCTGACGCTGACCTGCACCACGCGGGGATCGCGCGCGCGAGCGGCCGCGTCGATCCGCTGACACAGCGCGACCTTTTCGGCGAAGGGCACAAGATTGAGCGGATCCTCGACGCCGTACATCGCCTGGTTCGTGCGCTGCGGAGGACCCGCGGGCGAGTCCCGGCGCGGATCGAGCAGTTTCAACGTTGCGCCGGCGCGCTCGATCGCCGCTTCGCTGATGTCGTTGGCATGCGCGAACGCGGTAGTTTCGCCGCTGACACCGCGCAGCCCGAAGCCCGAGGAGCTGTGATAGTCAGCGGTCTTCAGCCGCCCGTCATCGAAGCCGAACGCTTCGCTCGCCGCATATTGGAGATAGAGCTCACCGTCGTCGTGCGCCGACAAATGCCTGTGCGCGAGCTTAAGCGCCGAATCGGGATCGAGATTGCGGTAAAGGTAGTGGCGGGGGGCGGCGGAGTTCATGCCGCCTTGCTGTCCGCAGGTCCCCCCTCAAGGACAAAACGGCGGTCGCAATAGCCGCACTCGACAAAGCCGGTGTCCGGCTCGATCCGAAGATAGACGCGCGGATGGCCAAGGATCGGCGAGACTTCGCCGGACCCGTCGCAGGCAACCTGCACGGATTTCACGCGAATGACTTCCGGCGGTGGAATTTGCGATGCCATGCCGCAGAGGTAGCAATCGCCCCGCCGCCGTTCAACGACGCTGCTTAATTGTATTGCGCGAGGACCGTGAACATGGCGGTGTAATCACCGTCGGGCTGGTTGGCAGCGACGGTAATGGTCCCGCCGACGCCGACGAAGAAGGCGTGGCTCGAATCGATCGTGACGTTGGTCGTCTCCAGGCTCATCGAGATCGGCAGCAGGTCCCCGTTCGAGTCCTTGAGGTTCGCCGGCGGCGCGAGGAAGATGTTCACCAACTGCCCTGGCGTGCCTGCGCCCGCGAACCTGGCGCGCGCCGGCACCGGGTTCGCCACGGGCGTGACGCCGCCGGTGAAGCTCCGCGCGCTTCCGTCAGCGGGGATGGTCACCGAGCCGCTGCTCGACGATTCGATTATGGTGCCGAACTCGAGGTCGGCGACCTTCGTCAGGGTGAGAGGAATGAGGATCAGCGCCTTGCCGCCCGCATTGGTCGAGGCGGAGACCGGCGCCGCGTTCGCCGGCACGGCGACGGCCATGGCCAGCCCGGCCGCGAGGAGGAATTTGCGATAGCCCACTTCGGCACTCCTGCGTCAAAAATCAGGATCGCAGTCTCGCCGATCGCATCTCACCACGCGTTCAACATGCGCGGTTCGTTTAAAATTTACCGTGCCCGGCAACCATGCCGGTCAATTTCAGGGGTATTGGACCGTCACCGTGAAGGTGCCGGTGTAATCGCCGTCCGGCTGGTTCGCGCCGATGTTGAGCGTGCCGCCGACATTGAAGTCGAACGCGCTGTTCAGCGGGAACTTGCGGTTGGTCTTGCCGTCGAGCGTCCAGTTGGAGACGGTCATCGTACCGCCTCCGCCCACCCGGGTGAGCGTGACCGCCGCGGTCGGAATCTTGATGTTCACGACCGCGTTCTTCGACCCTGTCGCAGTGAAGGTGGCCGGGTGCGCCGTCGTGCCGACCGGCGTGTTGGTGCCGGTCGTCGTCTCCGGTCCGCCGAGCGGGTCGATTACGGCGGTGCCGGCGCTTCCCGTCACGATCTCGCCGAAGTCGAGATCGGCCTTCTTCACGACGCTGAGCGACTTCAGGATCGTCGCTTTGCCGGCATCGTTCTTGCTCGCCGGAACGGGCGCAGCTGCGGCCGGCGCTGCAAGAAGCAGCGGCGCGAGCACGGCGGTCGCGGCAAGGAGGCGTGGGAAAGCGCTCATCAGGCGAGCGGAGATATTCGGTTAACCTGAAAATCACTCTAGCGATTAGGGTTAAAGAGCGATTCACCGTGAATCCTTGTCGCCGTCGGGCGCCGCCCCTATGCCGCGCGGCGACATGGACGAGCCCGCAATCCGCATCGAATCGTTGTCCAAGACCTATGCGGGCGGCAAGCTTGCACTCAACGAGGTCAGCTTCGACGTGCCGCGTGGGCAGATTTTCGGCCTTCTCGGACCCAATGGCGCGGGCAAGTCGACCCTGATCAACATCCTTGCCGGCCTGGTCGTGAAGACCGGCGGCAACGTGACCATCTGGGGCTTCGACATCGACGGGCATCCGCGCAACGCCAAACGGTCGATCGGCGTCGTTCCGCAGGAGATCATCTTCGACCCCTTCTTCACCCCGCGCGAGACGCTGGAGATCCAGGCCGGCCTCTACGGCATTCCCGCTAGCGAGCGGCAAAGCGACGAGTTGCTTGCGGCGATGCACCTCACCGACAAGGCCAACGCTTATTCGCGGACGCTGTCGGGCGGCATGAAGCGGCGGCTGCTGGTCGCAAAGGCGATGGTCCATTCGCCGCCGATCCTCGTGCTCGACGAGCCTACCGCCGGCGTGGACGTGGAGCTTCGCCGCCAGCTGTGGAACTATGTGCGAAAGCTCCACGCCGACGGCGTGACGATTGTCCTCACCACCCACTATCTCGAAGAGGCGGAGGAGCTGTGCGACCGTATCGCGATCATCAACCACGGTGAGGTGATCGCCAACGAACCGACCCGCGAGCTTGTCGCCAAGGCGCAGGAGAAGGCGGTCGTGGTCACCTTCGACCGTGACATTGCGCAGGTGCCGACCAACAGCTTCTTCGAGAATATCGCACTGGTCGACGAGCGCACGCTCGAAATTACCTACCGCAAGGACAAGGTGAATGCGGGCGAGGTCCTGACGGCGCTCACCGCCGACGGACTTGGCATCGTCGACGTGTCGACGCGCGACCCGGACCTCGAGGACGTGTTCCTCAGCCTCACGTCGGCGGAGCAGGAAGCGGCGTGACGACGACCGCCGACGTCCTCATCGTCGGCAGTGGAGCGGCGGGCCTCACAGCCGCGCTCAATCTCGCCGAAACGCACAAGGTCGCGGTGATCGCCAAGGGCGCGCTCGGCGAAGGGGCGACCGGCCGGGCGCAGGGCGGGATCGCCGCGGTGCTCGAGGAAGGCGACAGCTTCGAGGCGCACATCAACGACACGATGATCGCGGGCGCGGGCCTCAACGACCCCAGGGTCGTCGAGCATGTCGTCGAGCACGCGCCGGCCGCGATCGCTCGCCTCATCGAGCTCGGCGTGCCGTTCGCGACCGAGGGCAATGCGCTTCACCTGACCCGCGAAGGCGGGCACAGCCACCGCCGCATCGTCCATGTCGCCGACGCGACCGGCTATGCGATTCAGCAGGCGCTCGAAGCCGCGGCGGCGAAACATCCGAACATCACGCTGGTGCCCGACATGGTCGCGATCGACCTCGTGACCGGCCGCAACGCGACGCATTTCTCGACGAGCGGCGCAGTGCACGGGCTTTACGCCTACAACCGCAAGAAGAAGCGGGTGGAGACGCTGACCGGGCGAGCGACGATCCTCGCGAGCGGCGGCGCAGGCCGCGCCTATCTCTATTCGACCGCGCCGCGCGGTGCGACCGGCGACGGCATCGCGATGGCGTGGCGGGCGGGCTGCCGGGTCTCCAACATGGAGATGATGCAGTTCCACCCGACGTGCCTTTATAATCTGCAGGTCAAGAATTTCCTCATCACCGAGGCAGTCCGGGGAGAGGGCGGGATCCTCAAGCACCCCGAAACCGGGCACCGCTTTATGCCCGACTATGACGAGCGTGCCGAGCTTGCGCCACGCGACATCGTCGCCCGCGCGATCGACGCGGAGATCAAGCGCGACGGTCTCGACTACGTGTTCCTCGACATTTCCGAGCGCGAGCCGGACTTCGTCCGCACCCACTTCCCCAATATATACGAGAAGCTCATCGGGCTCGGAATCGACATCACGAAGGAGCCAATCCCGGTCGTGCCGGCGCAGCATTACACGTGCGGCGGCGTGGTGGTGGACCTCGACGGGCGCACCGACGCGCCGGGGCTGTATGCTGCCGGGGAAGTCACGCAGTCGGGGCTGCACGGCGCCAACCGTTTGGCGTCGAACAGCCTCCTTGAATGCCTGGTGTTCGGGGAAGCGGCGGCAAAGCACATCGCCGGCAACTGGGAATTGCTTCCGGAGGTACCGCCGATTCGGGCGTGGGACGAAAGCCGCGTAACGGACAGCGACGAGGAAGTCGTCATCGCCCAGACCTGGGGCGAGATCCGCCGCTTCATGTGGAACTATGTCGGCATCGTCCGGACAACCAAGCGGCTGGAACGCGCCAAGCACCGCATCGACATGCTGCGGCGCGAGGTGACCGAATATTACGGCCACTTCCGAGTGACGCCCGACCTCATCGAGCTTCGCAACCTGGTGGAGGTCGCCGACCTGATCATCAGAAGCGCGCTCAGCCGGCACGAGAGCCGCGGCCTCCACTTCACGCTCGATTATCCCAAGATGCTCGCCCAGGCGAAGGACACCGTGCTGGTCCCTTAGGGCTTCTTGCCAAGGCGAGGGGCGCATGGAACAGTCGGCGCACCCGAGCGGGCGCGCATCATGGAAATGTTCAGCTATGGGATGGTGCTCGCGTCGGTGATAGCAGGGCTGGCGATCACCCAGCTGCTGCAATGCGTCGCGGCCATGGTCCAGCACCCGCGCCGGCACCGGCCCTATTGGGTCCACCTCCTGTGGATCGCCTACGCGTTCGAATATGTCGCGCTGTGGTGGTGGTACGAATATAGCTTCGCCAAGACCGTCCAGTGGAGCTTTCCGCTTTACCTGTTCATCCTGGTCTATGCCGTCGCCATCTATTTGATGTGCGCGGTTCTGGCTCCGCTGGCGCTGCTGAACTTCGACGATTTCCAAGCTTATTATTATGCCCGCAGGCGGTGGTTCCTCGCGCTCGCAGCGCTCGTCATCCTGATCGACGTCGGCGACACCCTTTCGAAGGGCGTCGCGCATTTTGCCGAGCTGGGCCCGCATTATGCGATCGGGGCGATCACATTCCCGATCCTCTACGTCATCGGCATGGCGACCCGGCGGCGGCCCTATCACGCTGCGATTGCCGTGATCAGCGTCGTCGACCACGCGGCGCAGGCGTTCGAGAATTTCTGGTATCTCGGTTGAACCGGCCGCGTCGACTGGCTCGCCTAGGAGCCTCGCCCTCGCCCGTCCATTTCTGCTATAATCGATTCGGAAGCGAGGTGATTTATGTCGAAGTTCACCATCATCGCCGCTGCCCTGTTGGCGGTTCCAGCGCCGGCGTTCGCCCAGATCGTCTTCCAGGATGATCTCACCAAATTCACGCCGACCCATTCCGACAAGGCCAAGAGCGACCTGGACAAGCTCGTGTGCCGTTCCGAGGATGAGCTCGGCAGCAGGCTCGAGAGGCACCAGGTCTGCCTGACCAAGCAGCAATGGCTCACCTACGAGCAGGAAGCCAAGCAGCGCGTCTCCGACTGGCAGCGGATCGGCCTGACCAGCCACTGACGGCCGCGAGCCCACTCAAGATCGTCGGCGTAGGTCGAAAGCAGGCCGGCGCGTTCCCACATACGGCTTAGCTTCCTTCCCGCCGCTAGCCTGCTAAATCCACCGTCTTCATGCCCGACGCTTCCACGCCTGCCGCCGCGACCCCGCACCTCTATTTGGTCGACGGGTCGAGCTACATCTTCCGTGCCTATCACCGGCTGCCGCCGCTGACGAACCGGCACGGCCAGCCGGCGGGCGCCGTCTACGGCTATACGACGATGCTGTGGAAGCTCGCCGACGGCCTCTCCAAAGCCGACGGGCCGACGCACATGGCGGTGATCCTCGATGCCAGCGAGCATACGCATCGCAACGAGATGTACGACCAGTACAAGGCGCACCGGCCGCCTCCGCCCGAGGACCTGGTGCCGCAATTCCCGCTGATCCGCGTCGCGACCCGCGCGTTCTCGATTCCGTGCATCGAGGAAGCCGGGCTCGAGGCGGACGATATCATCGCCTGCTACGTGACCGAGGCGAAGAAGCACGGCTGGAAGGTGACGATCGTCAGCTCCGACAAGGATCTGATGCAGCTGATCGACGAGGACGCGGGCATCGACATGCTCGACACGATGAACGACCGGCGCATCGGGCGGAACGAGGTGCTGGAGAAGTTCGGCGTCCCGCCGGACAAGGTCGGCGACGTACTCGCGCTGATGGGCGACAGCGTCGACAATGTGCCGGGCGTGCCGGGCGTCGGGCCCAAGACCGCGAGCCAGCTCATCCAGCAGTTCGGCGATCTGGAGACCGTGCTCGCGAGCGTCGAGCAGATCACCAAGCCGAAGCTCAAGCAGTCGCTGACGGAGCATGCGGATGCGGCGCGGCTGAGCCGCGAGCTGGTGCGGCTAGTCTGTGACGCCAATCTTCCAGAGCCACTCGATGCCCTCGAGATGAAGCACATCCCGAAGGAGCCGCTCGCCGAGTTTCTCGCCGACCAGGGGTTCAAGACGCTTCACGCGCGGCTGATGGGCGGCACTCCGACGCAGACCGGCGCGACGGTCCGCAATGACGTCATGGCGGCAATGGACCGCAAGCCGCGGGCCTCTGTCGAGCCGGAGAATATCGAGGTCGACCGCTCGAAGTACGAGACGGTGACCGATGAGGCGACGCTCGAACGCTGGATCGCGGAAGCCACGGCGCAAGGCCATGTCGCCGTCGATACGGAGACCGACTGCATCGACTGCATCATCGCCAAGCTCGCTGGCATCAGCCTCGCGACCGCGCCCAACCGCGCTTGCTACATTCCCTTGGGCCACAGCGGCGCCGACCTTTACTCCGATGCGCCGAACCAGCTTCCGATGAAGCTTGTGCTGGAGAGACTGAAGCCGCTGCTCGAGGACCCGGCGGTCCTCAAGATCGGCCACAATTTCAAATATGACTGGGTGATGTTCGACAAGGCGGGCATTTGCGTCGCGCCGGTCGACGACACGATGGTGATGAGCTTCGACCTCGATGCGGGCAAGAGCTTCGGCCACGGCCTCGACGAGCTCGCCAAGGCGCATTTCAGCCATGAGTGCATGAGCTACAAGTCGCTGTGCGGCACGGGCAAGAGCCAGATCACCTTCGACAAGGTGCCGCTCGGCCCCGCGACCGAATATGCCGGCGAGGACGCGGACATCACGCTGCGGCTGTGGCTTCGGCTGAAGCCGCGGCTGGCCGCGGAGAATGTCGCGCGGGTGTACGAGCGCGTCGACAAGCCGCTGGTACCGGTGATCAGCCGCATGGAGCGGCGCGGGATCAAGGTCGACAGGGATTATCTGGCGCGACTGTCGGCCGAGTTTGGGCGCGACATCCAGGCGCTCGAGGAGAAAATCTACGAAGCCGCCTGCGGCCCCTTTACGATCGGCTCGCCCCAGCAGCTGGGCGAAGTGCTCTACGGGCGTTTGGGGCTCAAGGGTGGGCGCAAGGGCAAGAGCGGCCAATATTCGACCGACGTCAACGAGCTCGAGCGGCTGGCCGCCGAGGGCGTCAGCTGCGCGACCCTAGTGCTCGAATGGCGCCAGCTGACCAAGCTCAAGAGCACCTACACCGATGCCCTGCAGCAGCAGATCAATCCCGACACCGGGCGCGTCCACACGAGCTTCAGCCTGACCGGCGCGCAGACGGGGCGGCTGTCGTCGAACGACCCGAACCTGCAGAACATCCCGATCCGGACCGAGGTCGGCCGCAAGATCCGCGACGCGTTCGTCGCCGGCGAAGGGTACAAGCTGCTCTCCGCCGACTATAGCCAGATCGAGCTGAGGCTCGCCGCGCACATGGCCGACGTGCCGCAGTTGAAGGAGGCGTTCCGAAGCGGCGTCGACATCCACAGCATGACCGCCGAAGAGCTGTTCGGACGCGTCGACCGCGACACGCGCAACCAGGCCAAGACGATCAATTTCGCGATCCTCTACGGCAGCTCGGCCTGGGGGATCGCGGGCCGCCTCGGCCTTCCTAAGGACGAGGGCAAGGCGATCATCGACCGCTATTATGAGCGCTTCCCGGGAATCCGGGCCTTCTCGCACGCCACGCTGGCGTTCGCGCGCGAGCACGGGTTCACGCGCACTTTGTTCGGCCGCAAGACGCATTTCGAGCCCAACATCCGCTCGCCGAACCCGTCGATCCGCGGCGGTGCCGAACGGGCCGCGGTCAACGCGCCGATCCAGGGAACGAGCGCCGACCTCATCAAGCGCGCGATGACGCGAATGGATGAAGCGCTTGGCCGCGCCGGACTCGACGGCGTCAAAATGCTGCTGCAGGTGCACGACGAGCTGGTGTTTGAAGTGCCCGAGGGGCAGGAGGAAAACGCGGCCGCGGTGATCAGGCGGGTGATGGCCGAGGCCGCTCAGCCGGCGATCAAGCTCGACGTTCCATTGGACGTCGAGGTCGGATGGGGGGCGCATTGGGGCGAAGCCCACTAAGCAAGGCTGAACGGACCGCCCGCAACAATGGTTCAGCGGACACGGAGATGGCGACCCTCGCGCGCGGCGGGCGGCTCAACGTGTTCGGTTTCGTGCTCCGGCTGGCCGGAATGGCGCCCTTCCTGTTCATCGGAGGGCGGATTTACGGCCCGGCCGCGCTCGGCCGCTTCGCTTATGCGGTGCTGACGGTCGAGTTCGCCGCGCAAGTCTCTGCGCTCGGGCTGAGGCGAGGCCTCGCGCAGTTGCTCGCCAACGGGAAGAAGCCGCAGGCGTCGATCGTCGCCGACGCGATGCTGGTCGCGGCGATCGCCTCGGCGGTCGGCACCGCGATCCTCGTCGTCTTCCCGAAGGCGATGTATCCGACCACCGAAGTGCACGGGCTCGACCGGCTGCTGGCGATCACGGTGCTGGCGATCAGCTGGACCGACATCGCACTCGCCGCGCTCGCCTATCACAATGACGTGGCATCCACGGTCCGGTCGCGGTCGCTGATCCAGCCGTGGACGATCACGCTCGTGGCGTTCGGCTGGTCGTATATCTCGCTCGAGGACGGGCTGATCATTGCCTATGTCTTCTCGATGGTCGCGGCGCTGATTGCCGCGCTGATCCCGCTGCTCAAGATGTACGGCGTTCCGCGCGGGTGGACGCCAGACCTTCCGACCTCATGGATGACCGCGTGGCGCAACGTACCGGTCGCGGCCGCCGACGCCGTCGAATGGGCGTCGCGGCGCATCGACCTCGCCGTCCTCGGCGCGTTCCTGCCCGCGGCCTATGTCGGCATTTATTATGCGGCGCAGCAGGTCGCGACGCTGCCTGCAAAGCTCAAGACCAGCTTCGAGCCGGTGCTCGGTCCGGCGATCGTCCGCCGGTTTGCCGTCGGCGACCGCGCCGCCGTCGCGAGCCAGGTCCGCCAGGTGACTTACTGGATCATTGCAGCGCAGCTCGGGATCGCGCTTGCGCTCGGCATTCCGGGGCGCGCAGTCATGGGCCTTGTCGGATCGGGGTTCACCGGCGGTACCGCGATGCTGAGCTTCCTCCTCGCGGCCGAAGTGATCGCGGCCTCGGCCTTCGTGTGCGAAGCGGCGCTGATCTACATCGCGCGCAAGCGGAACATGATCCTCAGCCTGACCATGCTCACGCTCGAGGCGGGCGGCGCGGCGGCGCTGATCCTGATCATGAAGGCGGAAGGGCTCCCGCAGACGTTCCAGGCGACCGGGCCGGCGATCGGGCTCTGCGTAGCGCTTGCCTTCGCCTGGTTCACCAAGGCGCGCCTGCTCGAGCGCGAGCTCGGCCACAGCGTGAACGGCTGGCGCTGGAACCTCATCTGGGCGACGGCCGCCGGCGTGGTTGTCGGCGTGGTCCTGCGCGCCGTCCTTCCCGAAGCGTGGCATTTGCTGGCGGTGCCGGCGATCCTCGTCGCGTTCGGGGCGATTCTGTGGACCAAGGGCTTCGGTCCCAAGGACCGCGCGCTGTTCCGCATGCGCAAGGCGGATTTGACGGAGCTGCGGGACGCCGAGGCCGCGCTGGAGCGCGACCGGATGGTCGATGACATAGTCTAGTGGCGGAAGTGCCGCATTCGCGTGAACAGCATCGCAAGACCCGCTTCATCGGCAGCGGCGATCACGTCCTCGTCGCGGATCGAGCCGCCCGGTTGAATGACCGCGGTTGCACCGGCTTCGGCGGCAGCGAGGAGGCCGTCCGCGAACGGGAAGAAAGCGTCGGACGCAACGGCTGAGCCGACGGTCCGCGGCTCGGGCCAGCCGTTGGCCTCGGCGGCTTCCTTCGCCCGGATCGCGGCGATGCGGGCGCTGTCGCGGCGGTTCATCTGGCCCGCGCCGATGCCGGCGGTGACTCCGCTCTTCGCATAGACGATCGCGTTCGACTTCACGTGCTTGGCGACAGTCCAGGCGAACAGGCAGTCGCGCATTTCCTGGTCGGTCGGTTGCCGCTTCGTGACGCACTTCAGCTCCTCGCGCGTCACCATCCCGTTGTCGCGGTCCTGGACGAGCAGGCCGCCGGTGATCACCGCGATCGTCTGGCCGGGGCGGCGTGCGTCGGGAAGGTCGCCGGTCAGGAGCAGGCGCAAATTCTTCTTCTTTGCGAAGACCGCTTTCGCGTCGTCATCAGCAGCGGGCGCGACGACGACTTCGGTGAAGATCTGCGTGATCGCCTCCGCGGTCTCGGCGTCGAGCGGGCGGTTGGTCGCGACGATGCCGCCGAACGCTGAGACGCTGTCGCAGGCAAGCGCCTCCGTCCAGGCCTCAATCAGCGAGCCGCGCGTCGCGACGCCGCACGGGTTGGCGTGCTTGACGATGACCACAGTCGGCTCGGCCTCGCGGAACTCGGACACGAGCTCGAGCGCGGCATTGGCGTCGTTCAAATTGTTGTAGCTGAGCTCCTTGCCCTGGACCTGTTCGGCCTGCGCGATCCCTGGGCTGGTCGGTCCAACCGGCAGATAGAGCGCTGCCTGCTGGTGCGGGTTCTCGCCGTAGCGGAGCGGCATCTTGAGCTCGTTGGCCAAGACCCAAGTCTCCGGCCAGCGCTGACCTTGGTCGGCGAAGGCGAACCATTGCGAGATCAGCGAATCGTAGGAGGCGGTGAGCGCATAGGCCTTGGCCGCGAGCCTCTTGCGGAGGTCCAGCGTCGTGCTGCCGTTGTTGGCGTCGAGCTCGCCGAGGAGCGCGGCGTAATCGGCCGGGTCGGTGACGATGGCGACGTGCGCGTGGTTCTTCGCCGCCGAGCGCACCATCGAGGGCCCGCCGATGTCGATATTCTCGATGATCGTGTCGCGGTCGGCGCCGCTCATCACCGTCTTGAGGAACGGGTAGAGGTTGACGACGACGAGATCGATCGGCGCGATCTGGTGCGCTTCCATGGCCGCCGCATGTTCCGGATTGTCACGGACGGCGAGCAGGCCGCCGTGGACCTTCGGATGGAGCGTCTTCACGCGGCCGTCCATCATCTCGGGAAAGCCGGTAAGGTCACTAATGTCACGCACTGCGACGCCATTTTCGGTGACTTTAGCGGCAGTGCCCCCCGTCGAGACGATCTCGACTCGATGCCGGGCGAGCCCCGTTACGAGCTCGCCGAGGCCGCTCTTGTCCGAAAGCGAGATCAGCGCCCGGCGGACGGGGACGAGGTCGGTCATTCTGGCTCCTTGTGATTAGCTGGCGCGGCGGAACTGCCAGCCGATTTCGCCGCCCAATGGCGAAACTTCGCCGACGATGACAAGCTGCATCGTGCGATGCGGCTGCCCGCGGCCGTCGATCCACAGGCTCTCCTCGACCACGAGATTGCCGCCACGGCAGCGGAAGTTCCACGGCGGCGCGCCGTTCGAGCGCAGGATCGCGCCCATTCCATCGGCGGTGATCGTCGGCTCAACTTCCGGCGCAAGGTGGAAGCGCGCGGCATAAGGCGCGGATTCGCGAATTTTCTTGCGTCCCTTCGGCTGAAGATGGTCGGCGCCGCGGAGCTCCTTCCCGTCGTTGCCAAGCATCAGGCTGCGCTTGTGGACCATTCCGAAGGCGCGGACGTAGCCGTCATGGCTCGCTTCGAGGCGGCTCGAATCATTGTCCTCGTGACGGTCGATGGCAACGTCCTCGACGCCTTTGCCGAGCGACCCGTCGGCGAGGATATTGGTCGAATTGGTATCCTCAAGGACGAGGGTCGAGTGCGCCGCCGTGGTGCGCAGGCCCTGGACCAGCTCGTCCGCCAGGTCGGTCGGCAGCGGACCCGGCCCACCGCAATTGACGACCAGCCGCTGCCCGCCGTCCGACAGCTCGAAAGCGAGGGTCGACGCAGAGCCATGCGCGGCGACCTTCTGCTGCGGGGGCGGGGCGGCGTCGATGATGAGGACGGTGCCGAGCGCCGACATGCGGTGATAACCCCAGCCGCGGGCCTGGCGGAGCGGACGGGCGCGAAGGCCGCAGCCCTCGATCAGCGCGGTCAGGCGCGCCGCCTCACCTGGGTTGCCTCCTTGCCAGCTCGACAAGGCGCCGTCGCCCAAAGTGACGCCATGAAGCGCCGCAAGCGCCGCCTGTGACGCGGTTTCGATCGCGTCGGGGATCGTCTGCTTGGCGGCCTGGTAGCAGGCGCGCAGCAGCCCGAGGCGGTCAACCAGCTGCATTTGCTCGAACGGCGACCGGCTGATCAGCCCGCCGTCGTCGAACTGCGCGGAGGAAAGGGCGCGGCCGAGCCCTGCTTCCCCGCGCGCCACCCGCGGGACTCCGCCCTGCACAAGCAGCCCGGCGGCGACGACTCCGCACCAGGCGGTAACCCGGTCGAGACCGGCCGCGGCCCTGTCCGCGCTTCCGTCGAGGTGGCGCGCGCCGCGGGCCAGCG
>Ga0207660_10001230_pt1 | contig 17155 bp, 18 predicted proteins | sample KBSC73BmetaG_FD_184335 | JGI IMG/M metagenome (GOLD analysis project Ga0207660, IMG submission 184335) | Corn rhizosphere microbial communities from Kellogg Biological Station, Michigan, USA - KBS C7-3B metaG (SPAdes) (version 2) | ecosystem: Host-associated > Plants > Roots > Rhizosphere ... | reverse complement strand
ACCTTCCTAACAAAAGCGAGATATGATATAATGAGTGGTGTAACAAAGGATTATAGGCTTCATAAGAGGCTGCCGATGAAACACAAAAACCTACAAGTGCTGAAGAAGCTTGGCCTCGCAATAACAATCACGATCTTCGCAGCAATCATCTACACGATGGCTGCCCCCCATACGTTTGAGGCTCACCAAACCCAGCGACTTCAGAAGACTTATATCCAACTTGAACAAACTCGGGAGAATTTGCTGAAGACTAAAGCCACGGCCGGTCAACAGCAAGAACAGCAAAATAAGCAGATACAACAACTTAATCAGCAACTCCAAGATACTCAAAAGCAACTCCAAGCCAAGAAGCAGTCTGACGCTGCCACAGCTTATGCTGCAAGTTTGCCGACTTCCTATCATAGCGACAACTGGTATATGGACTACATATTCCAGCATGAGTCCAGCGCTAATCCGCAGTCAGTCAACTCAATAGGAGCCTGTGGGCTGGGACAATCCCTGCCGTGTAGCAAGCTCTCAAGCGTCTGTGGCTGGCCCGCAAGCACTTCATGTCAAGTTAGCTGGTTCACTAACTATGCCGTACAACGCTACGGATCATGGCAGAACGCCTACTATTACTGGATAAATCATGGAAACTGGTAAGCCCCTAAAAACCCCGGACGGTCTTGTTATTAAAAGAATGGCCGACCTAGCACTCTTGACAAACATTGAAATAGATTTACTACTAGGAGAAGAAGATGAGCGAGAAGCAACTCAACCCCCGAGCACTAGATGACGAAACATTAGAGCGCCGACGTCTTATACTAAGCTTTCTACTGGATCAGATTGAAGAACTCCACACGGCGTTTGTCTGTGAACAGGAACGGCGTGAAGAAGGCGAACCATTGCCTGAATTCGGCGAACCTTTCAGCGCCCCATTGACTGTAGTACCTTTCAGGCCACGCCGGACACCACCGGACATAGCAGCATGAGACCTGACGGCTCGTGTCCGTGTCCTCGCTGCAATGGCGGAGGACCGAATTACCCTGACGATTAGCCTGTGGAAAACCGCTTGCGCTTAAAATAAAAGTGTGCTATCCTCAGTCCAGTACGGATAAACCTTAACTCCCAAAGGTAAAATGAAAAATGTTATTAAGAGAAGACAAGAGTCTTAAACCCGACTTCACCTATTTCGGTCTGGTCTACGGCGCTTCTGCCCGTATCGCCAACCGCTTCAAGGAGGGTGAACAAAAGTATGCCCGGCTGAACTGGCGGGAAGCTAAGGACATACAAACTTATAAAGAGTCAGTAACCCGGCACCTGTATCAGTATCTAAATGGCGAGGCCGACGAGGATCACTTGGCGGCCGTTGCTGTCAATACGATTATTCTGATGGATTTAGAGGAACAAGAAAAACTACAGGAGATACCGTTTTGAAACTTTTGACACCAGAAAACGCTAACTATGCGGCCGTAGTCGTTAAGATTAAGCACCTTGTACCGCTAGAAGGCTGTGACAACGTCGTAGGGACGCCTCTACTGGGTTTTCAAGCAATAGTTGGTAAAGATACCACTCCGGACACACTGGGCATTGTGTTTCCGGCCGAGACACAACTTTCCGAGGAGTATGCCCGGCTGAATAATTTGCATCGTCACGGAAACTTAAATGACGATGAAGGTGCTAAGGGGTACCTAGAGGATAACCGGCGTGTCAAAGCAATGAAATTTCGAGGGCACCGGTCCGACTGTCTTTTTATGCCCCTTAGCTCTCTTGGATATATCAAGAAGCTGGATGTCTCGCAGTTCGAGGAGGGTGATACCTTTGATCGGATAGGCGACAACCTAATCTGTAATAAGTACGTAGTCAAGCGTACACGAAAGGAGCAACGTCTTGAAAAGAACAAGGAAAAATTCATCCGGGTCGAGAAGAAGTTCCTTCCGGAGCACTACGACTCCGATAACTACTTTAGGAATGCTGATACCATCCCATCAGAAAGAGAAGTTATTGTCACTCAAAAACTCCATGGAACGTCCATTAGAATTGGCAACACCATCGTCGCCCGCAAACTTAGTCTACTCGAGCAAGTTGCACGACGGCTGGGCGTACAGGTCCGGCAAACCGAGCATGATTATGTCTTTGGAAGCCGAAAGGTAATCAAGGATGTCAATAACCCAAATCAGAACCATTTCTATACGACTGACATTTGGAGCGAAGAAGGTAAGAAACTTGAGGGTTCGGTCCCAGAGAACTATCTGCTTTATGGTGAGTTGGTTGGGTGGACACCCGAAGGTTCGCCTATACAGAAGCACTATACTTACAACGTCCCTCATGGCACCTGTGATCTTTACATTTACCGGGTCGCCATCGTTAATCCTGCCGGTCTCGTTTGTGACCTATCACACGACCAGATGGTTGAGTTTTGCCGGGATAGAGGTATACGTACCGTCCCGGTCGTCTGGCGGGGTAAGTACAAGGACTTCAACGTAGAAGAATTCATAGATAAGCGTTTCCAAGACGAAGGGTATGCTGGCGTCGTGCCGCTGGACAAGGACAGTCCGGTAGACGAAGGCGTCTGTATACGAGTTGATGGTATAGCGCCGTATATATTAAAAGCTAAAGGTCCGGAGTTCTATGCTCACGAGACCACAATGTTAGACCAAGAGGCTGAAGACCTTGAGGCGGAAGGAAGCGAAACATGATCGGAATAACAGCGGTAATCTTACTGGTACTAATCTTTTTGGTACCTATCTTTCTACTAAATGGCTGGATTGTAATGTTGTGCCTCGGCGCACTATCACATATCTTCGGCTTTACTGCAATCGCAATCGGCTTCTGGCCGTCTGTAGTGGTAGGCATAATCATCTTCATCCTGATAGGAAAGTAATGGCCTACAAGTCCAACGCCCCAGTCGTACCGGTTCAGAACCGCTCAGAAGTCCCTACAATCAAATGGGTCAAACGAGCCGGGATGTACTGTAAGACTTGGTTCACCAAGAGCGACAGGGGTGAATGGACGCAACATCAAGAGTGGCTAACGAAGGAGCAATATGAAAATCTTAACAAAGGTACTGGTCGGGAGTAGATTACATGGACTCGCTAACGATAATTCAGACTATGACTTTCGTGGTATACACATACATCCGCTTCAGGACGTACTTAGCCCGTTCAAAAAGCTTAAAAACACCACGTGGATAGAAGGCGATGAAGACAACACCAGCTACGAACTCGCCGACTTCTGCAAACAAGCGACGCAGGGAAACGCCACCATTCTTGAAGTATTTTTCTCCAACGAAGTTATCACAACTAGCCCAGCGGCCGAGGAGCTACGGGCGAACTGGCATAAGTTCATTGATACAGACCGCTTTGTTGCTGCCTCCAGAGGATATGCTGCTAATCAGTACAACAAAATGCAGCTATTTGATCCAGATCAAAGAACTCCAAAGTTTGCTGTTGCGTACTGTAGAGTCCTATGGCAATGTGCCGAGTTTCTCAAGACTGGAACATTTCCTTGCCAAGTACAGGGTGAAATCGGAAGCTTCCTCAAACTGGTCAAGTATCGAGACCCTAGAAATTTCCAAGAACTCATTCCCGAACTCACTGAAAGGTTCATGGAACTTCAAGCGGAAGTCACCCAAGCCTACGCCCAAGCAGAAATCAGCAAACCAGACATTAAATGGATAGAGGAGTTTATATACCGTGCCTATACTAACACTAACTAAGGGATTACCGGCCAGCGGCAAGACTACATGGGCTAAAGCCGAGGTCTTGAAAGCAAACGGTCGTACAAAGCGGGTCAACAAGGATGACCTCCGGGCTATGATAGACGCCGGGCAATGGAGCAAGCAAAATGAAAAAGATATTTTGGAAGTCCGTGATCGTATCATTAGGTATTATCTGTCTAACGGGTTTGACGTTATTGTGGACGATACGAACCTATCACCAAAACATGAGAAGCATTTATCGGAAATGGCTGAGGGCTTTAGGGTGGGTTATGCAGAGAAGAGCTTCTTGGACGTATCGTTGGCGACATGTCTCATCCGCAACGCTAAACGGGAAAACCCGGTACCGGAGAATTCAATAAAGTCGATGTACAACACGTTTATTCGCAAAAAAGGGCACGTCGCACAATATGTGCCACCCCCTAAGCGTGATGGGTTTCCCTATTGTATCATTGTGGACATTGATGGGACTCTGGCTCACGTAAAAGACAGGTCTCCATACGACTATTCTAAGGTTCATACTGACATCGTGGACGAGAATGTCCGAGATGTGGTCTACCGGTATGCAGCACGGACCGTGATGGACGAAATCCCAGACACCTATATCATCATCGTTTCCGGCCGGGACTCCGACTGCAAGGCCGAGACTGAAGCATGGCTGAAGGCCAACAACATCCCCTACGATGAGCTGTACATGCGTGATCCTGAACGGGTTGACGAGAACAATAATAAGTTAGATGACACTATCATCAAGCGGGAAATCTACGAGACGTGGATTAAGCCACGGTTCAACGTCAGGTTCGTATTAGACGACCGAGACCGAGTAGTCAAAATGTGGCGTGAACAAGGGCTGAAAGTCCTACAGGTGGCCGAGGGAGATTTCTAATGACCGAAGAGGAAGTTCTTAATTTAGCCGACTATCTGGATTGTAATGGCCCGGAGCTTTGGCACGAGTTAGAACCTGTGTTTGAGCGTATCCGTATCCAGACTAAGGTCAAAACAATTGCCGATATATGGGCCGGAGTAGTCGTCCGTAATATCACAGACCAAGAAGTACAGAAGTTCATGAAGGATTACTCGCACACCACTCGGCGGGACAACACCAATTTTCGTAACAAATTTGGACAAGACGTATGATATACCGTATAGCAGTCTGGTTCTTACTGTTTATCTTGCTACCGTGGCCCCTGAACGCTATAGTATGGGCATTCGGCGGCTTCTGGTTAATTTATAAAATAATCAAATGGGGATGGTAATGACGAATATACCAAGCGACAAAATAAGTAGGATAGAAGTAATAGATCACAGCGGGCTCGGCAACAACTTCGGTCGGGTATACACAGAATGGTTTCAAGGACCGGTTTCTGTACAATTCGACTTGCAAGATGGCGGCAGAACGCTTAAACTATTCTTAGATAACATAAGCGAGACTCCATCGTTAGATATTTCACAGACACCACCAAAGCGCTAGTGCATAGTTGAACCTACCTTAACAGGAAGGAGGGTTGTTATGCACAACACACCTCCGTATCGCTCAAACGGGAGGACTATTTTCAAAATCCCTCTTGACAAGAAAGCGAGAGCGATATAGAATGAGGTATGCAGCCCAGTAGATCGCTGGGAGGCTTACGGTTAGGTGGAGTAGATTGTATGGGAGTGCAATCTGTACGGGAAGGTACATCTAACTCAAACAAAGGGGCGTTTCTTGCGAGGACGCCTCTTTCTATTTAATCTGACTCTATCTGCTCTGTATCAGTTATAAGTGCTACGCTACCGGCGAACTTCTGGAAGTCGCCCCACATATCAATAGCTTCATTCATGCGGTGTTCAAAGAGGTTCACGAGGTTCGGAGTTGATCCGTCTACTCGGGCGGTCTTCAATCGTTGATAATAAATAGTTATGTTCTCTTCGCATTCAGCTTGTGTTAGGAGTTCGCTCATTTTTGTTCTTCTTTTAAGTTCATTATATCATAAAGGAGGGAGTCTTACAACTACCCTCCGTTTGTTTTTGACATTTGTATTTTGGTGTTCCTCTGCGTTTCTGCCAGTCAAGCTACGAGATATGGAACGAGAGACTTAGTGCGAGGTGGAGTTTTGGGAGGTGTTTTACTAGGGAAGGTACTACTGGTCAAACGGAGTGTATCACGCTTATGGCTGGAAGTCAAGTGACAAATTGGACGTTACTTTTGATGGTCTGGCGACCCTGTAGCCACTTGCCACAGTTCATACATACGTAACGCTGCCTACGGCCTGTTTTGGTGGGCGTAGAGAGCCCACGGGCTTGTATATGGGGAGAGAGACAGTTCGGGCAACTATCGGGCCTGTCAGCCAGTATATGAAGCGCTGGAGCCTGTGTATCCCACGGGGCGAACTTGACATACAAGTCTTCTAGCGGCGGGATGTCCTGCTTATTGTAGCGTTTCATCTTAGCCCATGACTTCGGGTCTCCGGCCATGCAACCCTTCCAAGTAGCAAAGCCACCGGGATCACCCTTAGCGGCTACATCTAGGTCTTTGGCTAGTCTACCGAGTCTATTAGAAGTAAACCCACCTATACGCTTGGCGGCCTTTTTAGTGTCGTACTGTTTAACTGGAGAATACGGCTGGAGTCCTTGGATAATCATCCGGGCCCGGAGCTTCTTCATATCGAACTGGTCTGAATTGTGCCCGACAGTAACGTCCGCTTCGTCTAGTATCTTTCTAAACGCCTTGAGAACACTCTTGTCATTGATTTTACCGGGTTTGTAATCTGGGAAATCATCTTGGCCTATGCAGTATACTTTCTTCTCGCCCAGCCACTTCCATGCCACAGTAAGAATTTGATAGTCTTCTATGGTCTCTATAACCTGTCCATCTACCCACTCGGTCCATGTGTAGGCTATGATTGGTGAAGTTTCGATGTCATAGAATAACACTCGTGGCTTAGACATATAAAGCCTCAGCTTGTTTTCGAGCAGCAACGGCCTGTCGCTTAGAAGCAAACGTACCTAGATTATGTAATTTCCGCCCAACCATAATTTGAGCCCTCCATTTTTTACGGTCTTTTGCTAACGCAACACCAGTAGTACCGCTTGTATTATTACGGTTCTGCCTACGGTTGTGATTTTGTTCTTCTGGGGTAGCCCAGCGACAGTTCTCTGGTGTATAATCCCCATCATTATCTATACGATCTATAGTATGCCGTGGGGACGGTTTCTCGCCCATATCTTTTATAAACTGGTCAAAATTATACCTCCACTCATCACACATTTTGATACCACGAGCGCCGTAATGTTCATAATGCGTACCGGGAGCATTGCGATAGCAACGAGCCTTCATATTCATCCACGTCCAGTAGAGCGGGTGCTGATATAGCCCGTGCCTTTTATAAGGTCTTTTTGACATTGGGAGATGTCCTTCATTTTTCATTAGTTTTTAGGGTGTTTGGAAACTTACCTACACCCTATCACACTAATGCTTTTAAGTCAACTAGACCTTTGGAGCTTCGCCACCGCTACCAGTGGTGTAACCATTGACACCGAAGTAACCGAGTACGACTGCGGTTGCGCCGGGTACATTGCTGTGGGCTACGCAGAAAACAAAGGCTGAGACCGCTAACAGGAACTTCCGGCTAGTGACATTCTTTAGAAATTGTTTCATATTATCCTTTCTTACGCAAGAGCAAGCTTGCTTGGTTAACGTCTTACGATGAAGACTAACAGAGCTATTCCAGCTAGTATTAGTACGACTGTTTCAAGCATTAGACACCTTTCTTATTGTGGTTGAAGTGCTGTGCGTTTAGGGCGAACTGCTTCTTCTTGCGGATAGCTGGGCTATCGCCGGGGTGAATGGACAGCTTCTCTATAGGGATTTTCTGTCCTTCTGGTACTCCGAGAGCAGTATGCAATGAACCCTCTTTTGATGGTTTGATTTTTATGGGTTTGTATGCCATATAATCCTTTCTATGCGTTCCAGACTTTTAGTACAAAATTTACTATGGCGGCGATTAGTCGTGATAGTAATCCAGATTTGGGAGGTTGGGGTGTGGGGACTGGTCCGGGCTGAGGAGTGGGTTCTGGGGGGACGACAGTTCCGGGGTCAGGGACGGGGGTAGGATCGGGAGTGGGAACCGGGGCTGGCGTGGGCTCCGGGGTTGGAGTTGGGGTTGGGTCTGGTGCCGGAGGGCTAGGCGGCTCAGGCGTTGGCGTAGGTGCTGGCTCGGGAGTCGGTTCCGGAGCAGGGCTTGGTTGGGGGTTAGGTTGTTGTGGCGCATGGTATCCGTATTCCTTAAATTGATCTACTGTACCGAACCAAGAGTCTTCGTCTACTCGGCCAGCAATGCCGGGGATTGTACCGGCGTCGGTATATTGCTGCATAACGTACACGTGTGAAGTTGGGATTGTTCCTTGGGGCGGGACTGCCCAGTCAGCGATCCATAGACCGCAATTAAGTAGTACAGGACCCCAGTTGTAGGCGTTTAGGGTTGCTAGATTGATGTATAGAAGCGGCCATACGCCGGTGCGATCATGGACAGTACTCATGAAGGTCTGAACCCATGCTACCGGGTCGGCATGTTGGACTTCCCAGTCAAGGGCTAGAACATCAAACTCTTCTAGTGGGCTGACAGCCTGTATGAAGTGCAGAGCTTCAGCGAACGGATCGCCACCCTCTGCAAAGTGGTACATACCGACTGCTTTACCGGCAGCCTTAGCTGCGTAATAGTTATGATTAGCTTGTTTATCAAAGTATGAAGAGCCGTCACTGACCTTCATCATTGCAATCGGCGCTGGGACTTGCGACCAGTTGATGACGCCTTGATATTCGCTGACGTCTGGGATGTTATCTATTTCGCTCATAGTTTTGCTTTTATTCCTGTTATATTTTGTAGTATAGAGTCTAGGGGATTAGTTATTTGTATAAGTGGCTTTAGTTGACTTTTGGGAGAGTTACTTGCAGACCTCCGTTGCTGCTTTGACTATCCGTGCTTGATGGATTGGCTGGGGTAGATTGGGCTGAGGCATTAGCATTGGCGCTAGGGGTAGGAGTGGTCTTAGCCGTAGAGCTAGAGCCGGTAGGAGTAGTGGTGGTGGTAGTTTGCGTAGTAGAGTTGCCCGAAGGTTGGTTATTAAGATTGGGGACGATGACTAGGGCTATCAGCGCAGTCAGGACTGCGGCGACGATAATGCCTATCACGAAAGAAACGGCTGATTGTACCCACTTGGCCGCATACTTTTTATCCAAATTGTCAATCTTACTATTGATCCCTGCAAACTCTGTCGTAACCGTAGTTTTAATATCGGAAATGTCGGAGACGGCTCGGTCAACTTTTGTTTCTAACACGCTTAACCTTTCTACTTCAAGCTTTGTTGCCATTATTTATTCCTATACGAGTTCCACCATAAGATATGCCGGGGAAGTTGAACCAGCCGATATTGACGGGTTGCCGCTGGCGGCAGAAATACCAGCATTGTAAGTTTTATTGGTCGTTGAAGGAGTAATGACGATCTGTGCTATAACTCCCCACGCATAGCCATTAGAGGTAGAACTTACCTGTGCCGTATTGAGTAGTGTGCCCGAATTAACCACTCCGTCCCAGATACCTAGTAATGCCGCAGCGGGGCCGACAGAAGTAGAAAAGCTAGGAGCATAAAGACTAATTCTCACCTTCCGACCAGTCGGGACAATCACGGGGCACGAAAGCCCCGGAACCTGAACTGGAGTAGCACCACTACCACTTGTATAGGTGGAGTATATCTGTCTAACACTTAGAATTTTACGGTTAGGATCACGTGGACAAATTAGATTTCCGAGAGAGTCGGTCACAGAATAGGCTATACTGGAAGCTATAGGAATAATCTGGGTTTCTTGGCCTTGATTTACGTTTGTAATTGTAGAACCATTAGTTGTAACGACTGCAATGCGGAGATTGTTCGTAGATAGGGCTGGGCTGGCGGCATTGTTGGCTACTTCGGTATAAGTAACAGTTACGGTGCCGTCAGAATTACCAGTAATATCTACGTAAGTATCTTTAGAGGCAGTATACGTCTTGTTAGCGATGGATGTACCGGCATAGCGCCGACCACTAAGATAGAAAACAATATCAGAGAATGTGCCCACAAGTCCGGCGCTTTGTGCGACTACTCCACCAGATACAATATAGTCATAGAACAGGGCTGTGCGAAGCGGATCGCTAGATAGAGTACCATTACCAAGCCCCTCAAAGAAGGATTTGACATCGGCCATAATTACTGTCGAGCCCGTCAGGTGCGCTACGGCGGTTGTACCGCCCCAGCCACGACCATCAGAAGGACAAGTAATAGTAGAAGCTCCTTTAGAAGTATAGAAAATAACTTCACGGTTAGTGGCAGAGTCAGGCTCAATCACAAGAATACCCGAAGTAGATGACGGAACAGTATCAAGAGTAAGAGTTAAACTACCAGACGTAATGTCTGATTGTAAAACGGCGGAATAAAAGTTCTGCCAGCCAAAGGTTGTCGGGTCGTATTGTGTAGCCATTTTTGTTTTCTATCTTTCCTATATTGTATCTTATTTTTGCTAAAAAGTAAAGCCTAATTCGCAACGGAATTGCGTAGTGTCCTGATGTATGCGGTGCGGAACGGAGTAGCCAAGACACGGGTTTGACCCTTGCTCGGGATAACATTAGGCGGAGCATTGAATTTAATGGTAGAGACTGGGTTAGCTCGGGCTGCGGCGCTGAACTTCGGTAGAGCCTTCGTAGTAGCATTTGAGGTCAGGCTGCTAACCAGACTTGTCAGACCTTGATTGACTGTACCGGGAGCCTGTGCGTCTGCAATGCCAGCGTAGCGTCCCTTAGCTGTTCCACCACCACTACCACTACCGCCAGAGCTGGCAGGACCACCCGTAGGTGTACCGTAGCCATAGGCAGTTCGGAACTTCTTGGAGAACTTCAGAGAGCTTGTCAGACCGGCTTGGTAGAGTTGATTGTCAAGCTGGATGGCTGCGTCCAGATCGGGTTTCTTAACACTACCGTTAGCCAGAAGTGTCTTCAAGTCGTTACTACCGCCTTCTTGGAAGATGTCAGTTACGTTACCCGAGTAATTTAGCTTCGTAGCGGCCGTCTGAAGGGCTTTAGCCTTATTTCTGAGGTCTATGGCACCATAAGCGTCTTTGCCCGTAGAATGGTTGTTTATGTCCTTCTCGTAGTTAGCGTATAATTGTGCCAGTCTATTTGAGGGTACAAAATCGGGTAATCCCGGCATTTTCTGAGCATTCAATTTAGCGGCTATATCCTTAGCATTCTGGTCGGCTGGTTGGTCAAGATAAGCCTTTTGGTCCTTAGCGTCCATACTGTTCCAGTGTTGGAAGAACTGAGTAGCTTCGGGGGTTGTAACACCCTTCGGTACGGCGTAGTTATTGCCGTGAGCAACGCTATCGGCTGTTTTCTGGACGTTCTTGATGTGATCCATCGTAGCCTGTGAGATAGTACCGTTCTTAACTTGTTCCTGTAGCTGGGCGTCAGTTAGCTTCATCTGAGATTGGAGGGTTGGGTCAAGACCTCGGATGTAGGCTTCCTTCACAGCGCTAACTCGCTTGGTTTCAAGCATGTTCTGTTTCTGGGCAGCGGTAGCGCCGTTCGGGAACTGTACAACGACAGGTTTGCCGTTCTTGTCAAGGACTACATGACCGCTATAGTCAGTAACCATGTTCGGAGCGATAGGACCGTTGTAGGTAGGTTGGCCTTGAGCGTTTGGCTTGCCTTGATCTTTAGTGGGAACGGAGCCATAGGTCTGCGCCGAGATACCAAGAATGTCAGGAGCTTCCATGGCGACAGCTCGGGCGTCATTACCCGGACTCTTCGTACTACCCATGTCATTAGCGATCTGGTAGAGACCAGACAACGGCAATGGCACGACTAGGTTAGCCAGAGTAGTAAGCGGGTTCACAGGATTACCACCCCTGTCTTTGCCTCTAAGGAGCTGAGAAGCGGCCGACAGGAGCGGGTTTTCCTTATTCTGTATCATGTCAGAGATAACACTTAGACGGGTTGAACCGCCGAACTTACTACCAAGTGGTGTAGTAACACCGGTTTGGGAGTTAGTGGTTTCTCCGCTGATTTCACGGGAAGCGGCAACAATGTTTTGCTGTAATCCGCCGAATATGTCATAACGAGTATTACCGACTTTAATCTTTAAGAAGTCAGCACTTGTAGGATTGGTATCAACGTGAGCACCGGCCAGCGTAGCCATACCGAGGATAGTACTGGCTAGAGCAGCAAAGCTACCGACGTTCTGGAGGGCATATTTACGGGCGACAGGTGGCAGTTTGGCGTAGAAGACAGGGTTTAACATGTCTAGGCGAGATTTCCACAGACGAGGCGAGAACAGGGCGGTTGACAGAGTTTGAGAATGTTGTTCTAAGTATTGTCCCAAGTCACCACGACCGCTGAAAGTGTTGATGTACTTAGCAATACCTTTCAGGTCTTCCGGAGTCAAGTCAAGACCAGCATTCTTAGCGTCAGAGGTAATACTGTCATATACACTAGATCGGAATTGAGTCAGGAAGCCGGTGTAAGCTCGGTCAGAAGCAGCTACAATACGACCAGCGCCCGGTATCTTCTCAGCCAAGTTACTAACGAACTGTTCCTCAGATTTGTCAAGGGCTTCAGTTCCGGTAACAGCCAGCCCAGCGTCAAGCTTCTCCTGATAATTAGGAGCTGCGGCAATCTTAGCCATTCCTTCTTTGAAGTTATTCTCGTTAGCGAAGTATTTAAGCTGGTCTTGGAATGCACTTCCAGCTTCTTTCGGGAAACGTGAAGCCAGTACCCCACCTTGACGGAGGGTTGCAGATAAGTCACCAGAGGCCATAACAGACTTGGGTAGACCGGCAACTTGGCCCACCTTTTCAGCCAGAGAGCTACCCTTGAATTGGCCTTCATCTGCGGCTGTTTGGACGGCATTACCGAACTCATCACCGAAGGCTTTGCGGAGCGAACTGATGTCAGATGGAGTCGGACCTTCACCGGTAGTTAGTTTCATAAGGGCGGTCTGGGCATTAACCTTTTCAAATGGCCGCATTTCAGCGTTAGTCTGGATAGCGTTATGGAGTGCGTCAATCTGTTCGGGGCTCATCTGAATACCATAACCAGAAGTAGTGTAATCACCCTTCAGGGCACCTAGTTTGGCGTAAACGCCAGCCTGTCCACCACCGGCCGCTTCGTACGCAGCGTCCGCCTGTGCGGATCGAGCAGCCTTCTCCGCAGCCCGAGCGGTGGCAGATTTATTGTATTCACGGGTTGCACCCGTCAGGCTGTCAATTACTTGTTGTTTGGCGTCAGTAACGGCTTGCTCGTCTGGAGCAGCACTAGCAGCCGTAACCTGAGCGGCAGGAGTGGCTTCTTGGACAGCGGCAGTTGTAGGAGCAGCCGCAGCGTCAGCGGTGCCAGCTTCTATAGTAGGAGCATTAGTCTCGCCCATAGCTTTCAGGGCAGCTAGACGGTGCTTACCATCTTCTACTATAGTGTTGCCATTCTCATCTTTTGATGTGATAATAGGCTCAATCGGTTTACCATCCTTGATTTGCTGGATATACTTGGCGACTTGGTCAACGTCCGGCGGTTCATTAGGATCAGTGTTCGGGCCCAGCTTGAGGTCGCTGATAGGCGTAGAGCCAACTTCACCTTTTGTCAGTCCTTGTTGGGCAAGTTCAGGATTAGCCTCTGAGGGAACTGTCCCACCAGCGGCTTCAATAGCGGCTTTATCGCTATCTGGTAATGTGGCAGCATTGAGTTTAATCCCCGGAGCACCTTCGGCTGGAGTACCGTTATCGCCCGGAGTAGTGTTCAGTTGAATTTCGGGAGGTGGGGTTGGAGCGACAGGCTTAGGCTCTGGGGCTTGTTCACCGGTCAATGGGCTAACACCGTATTTCTCACGGGCTATGGCGTCTGAGGCAGCGGCACTACCGATAGCAGCCGCACCACCTTCATACGGAAGGTCTGCTAACTGTTTAATGATAAACTTGGCATTGTTGGACCCGGCGATTTCCTGAGAAGCGTTTTGCAGGGCGTCCGAAGTACCACCATAGATGGACGATAGCAGAGCGTGGATTTGCTCTGGGTCGCTTGAGTTCTTTACGAAATTAAGCGTATCTTTTGTCAAGCCCACGCTGGCCGGATTACCAGTTACAAGGTTCTTGGCTTTACTGAACAGAGCACCCAGTACAGGAATTGCACCACCAGTAGCCGCACCTACGCCGACATTAGTAGCTGTACCGGCGAGTGTAGGATTAGCATTGTTTGAGAGTTCATTCAGCCCACCGAAGCCCGCACCTTCCAAAGCACCGAAGCCGATTTTACCAGCTAGAGTACTGGCACCCTCGGCTGCACCTAAGAATGGCGCAGCGGCAACCTGTAGAGCTGAACCAAGTACTTGACTACGGTCAGCGCTGTTAGCGATGTCCTGAGCATTCTTGCTCTCTTGGTCATAGGAGCTACCCAAGTTGCCCAGCAATGTTGCATACTGGTCTTTATTGATTTTGCCTGAATTGAACAGGCCATGAATGAAGTTCTCGTTATCATTAGTGCTCTGAATAGCGGCGTCATTAGCTGCGATGTCGTTCTGGCCGCCGGGTAGGAGCCTAGCAATCCCGGCAGCGAATGGCTTGAATGGAGCAGCGATAGTACTACCTATGAAGTCTGCGGCATGTTCATAGGGGTTTGGTTGGTCAGACGACGGGTCTTGGTTTTGAGGACCACCCGCAGTAGCATTCGGGTCTGGAGCAAAGACCTGATTAGTCGGTCGGCCCTGATTGTCGCCCAGCACTAAGTTACCCGGATGGGCAACACCAACTGATAGCGGTCCAACAGGTGCAGGGGCAGCGGCCACTCGGAGAGAAGGGCTACTGCTATTGTATGCCTGTAGACGTAGGCGGGCTTGGGCCTGTGGGTCCATATGGCTCCTTATTTATTTAGCTTTGGGACTGGTCGCTAGAGGCTGCTAGGTCAGTGTGGAAGGCTTGTAAAAGCTTAGATTGGTCTGAGCCCGGGATGTCGGCTGCGGCGATTAGTGAACTACCGATAGCGGCCTTAGTGGTCGGGTCAGCGTTACCGTGCAGGATAGATTGCAAAGTAACTTGTAGTTGCTGTGCACGGGGAGTAGACGGAGCAACAGACTCAAGTTGTGCCAGCGCTGCGGGCTGAGTTAGGTTGTCAGCACCACTACCTTGTAGAGAAGCAATCTGATTATCAATCTGATTACGCAGGGTAACAAGGTTGGTAGGATTGGTCTCTTGAGCAATTTGACTAACAAGTTGGTCAGCGGCAGATTTGCCAGCGTCAATTCCTGCTTTCTGTGAGGCGTCCCATTGCCCGACAGTAGCGAGGTTAGTTTTCAGTTCGTCACCAAGACCAGCGATTTGCTGAGTACCGGCTTTGGTAATTTGGTCTTGGGAGTTACCACGATAGGAGCTGTCATAGACACCGTTACCGGCGTAGGCTGCTCCGGCCTGATCGTTCTGTTGACCGATCTGGTCCTGTAATTGTCCTGACTCAGTTGCGAAGCGGTTGTTCAGGTTAGCTTCCTGATCTCCGGCAGCTTGGTCAATGACCCCGTAACGACTATTGTAAATATCCTTTACGGTGTTAATTAGTCCGCTAATTTGTGCCCGCAGGGTTGCGGCTTGGGCTGCGTCAGCGGCGGCCTGAGTATTACCGCCAGAGACGGGAGTACTTACGCCAGAGCTAACTAGGGCTGTATTTTTAGCGCCGGGCTGGGACAAAGTTTGTCCATAGCTGGGAGCTACGGTAGGTTGCAATAAAGCTGCACCGCTACCGCCTTGTACTGGAGTAGTTGCTACGCCGGTACCGAGTCCGCCATTCTGGACGGGTGCTACTGTTAAAGCCATGTGTTATTTCCTTTTATAAATTATTTGTTTTTGCATTAGCGCATTCTTATTCATATTGTACCACAGATTTGCCTATAAGTAAATCTTTTGGCTACTATCAAACACGAAGTGGCTCTTAGGATACGAAGCAAAGACTTCACCAAGCACCACGAAGTTCTCGTCTGTGCGGTTATTATAGACCTTAAACTGGATGGTTCGGCTGTTTAGATTAAGCCCGATAGACTCCGGGTTATCTACGAATGAGGTCGTAGCAGTAGTAGTCTGACCATCTAGGCCGAGCTTAATATGTCCCAGCGTAGCCAGTCCCATACCACGAGAACTACCAGTACCGATCACGGCTGTACCTACAGATATACTGTTGTCTTGATATACGGTGAAGGTTACTTGGCCGGTCAGTCGGCGGAAGATTATTCTTAAATCAACCCAGAACTTTGTCAAGTCAGGATTTTGTAGGGTCTGGGCTGGCGACGTACACCATGCTTCAATAGCATTACCGTTGTCATTGTAGGTGCCGTCCTGCCGTTGATAGACCTGAGTACCGCCATCATCTAAGAAGTACAGGTGCTCCATGTTGCTGCTATCAACATAGCGTACCATCTGTTGTGAATTGAAGTTCTTCCAGACCGTGAAAGCGTCAAACCGAGTATCATAGACAATCTGTCTGTCAATACTGGAGCTGCCCGTAGGGACTGCCAGAATAAACTTGTAGTTGTAGTAGATACCATTCATACGAGTAAAGTACTGAGCATTGATGGAGTTGATGGTCGGCTGAATACGGATGGAAATAACCCGGGTTCGGATCGTAGAACCGGTGCTGGATATGTAACCCTGTTGGTTGCCTAGAACACGCAAACCTTCACGGGACATGAAGTAAATGTCGTTTTCTACGGGTATGACACTCTTGAAACCGACAGCGCCGGTAGCATAGGTAATCGGAGTAATGGTCGGGTTGCCGTTACTGTCAAAGGTAAGCTGGTAGATGGAGCGTTCCTTGAAGACAATAACGAGGTCTTGGAATAGGCCGATGGCGGTGATTTTATCACCATCATTTTTACGAATGTCAATGACATTAGCTTCAGTCAGGCCCGGAGTTCCGGTAAATACAGAAGCGCCCGGGACGTTCGGGTTGCCGTTTTCCGTGTCGTTGGTGGAGTCAGGCTGGGGCTGCGTACCGCCGGTTGTAACGGTGAAGTCAGTAGCGTCAGAAATGTTGGAGATGTACAATCTGCTTGGCTGCCCCGTAACGCCAGACACAATATGTTTGTTCTGATAATAGACGCCAAAACTGGCAGATGGCATAGTCCCCGGCCGTGTAACGGTCGTGCCATCATAATAAGCTCCGCCGTCAGTACCGTTCCAGATAAACAGTTTCAAACGGGCTTGGGTAAAGACCGTGTCTTTTCCGGCGGTGAAAGTAGCCCCGGCAGCGCTGGACCATGTCGTACCGGTGTATTTCTTGAGAGTACCGTTGTCCACAGTAAGGAGTTGGCGGATAGTATCGGTCGTATAAAAGCCTAGTCCTCGGGCAGCACTTAAAGCGTCCCCGACTTTAGCGTAGCCAGAGCGTTTGCGGAGTACACCACCTTCGTCATACTCCATGT
>Ga0207660_10001228_pt1 | contig 17170 bp, 15 predicted proteins | sample KBSC73BmetaG_FD_184335 | JGI IMG/M metagenome (GOLD analysis project Ga0207660, IMG submission 184335) | Corn rhizosphere microbial communities from Kellogg Biological Station, Michigan, USA - KBS C7-3B metaG (SPAdes) (version 2) | ecosystem: Host-associated > Plants > Roots > Rhizosphere ... | reverse complement strand
GAAGAGCCAGGCGGGCACCGGCTTGCCGTCCGGACCGGGATAGTGAATGAGGGTCGGCGCGACGAGCTGCGACTTGTCGACGCTCGCCGGCATCGACGACGTGAGTCGCGTCACCTTCGCGTTGGCGACGGCGTCCGCGACGTACAGATCCGCCGAGTTCTGATGGTCGGTGTGCTGGAACACCAGGCGCCGATCGTCGGGCGACCATTCCGGCGCCGTGTTCGTGCCCGCACCAGACGTGACAGTGGCGATCGTGGATTGCGCGGGATCGTCGCCGATCGTTGCGACCTGGATTTCACGCGTGCCGGGTTTGTCGACGGTGTTCGCGTCCCATGCGATCCGCTTGCTGTCGTGCGACCAGACGGCTCGCCAATGTTCGCCTAGCGTCTTCGTGATCTGCACCGGCGTGCCGCCGGCCGTGGGGACGACGTAGATCTGATCCCACCCGGTGACGTCGCTCGTATAGAGGAGCCACCGATGATCGGGCGAGAGCGCGTTGTTCGTCGTATTGACAGAACTGAAAAATTTCTCGGCCGTATCGACGTGGAGGATGAGCGGCGGGCCGCCGTTCGCGTCGATGGACTCCGTCGTGCGCGTGCGTCCGCCGTTGGACACACGGATCGACAACGAGTGCGTGGCGTCGATCATGTTGCCGCCGCGGCCGCGCGCTGTGACTCGCTCCGGTGTGCCGCCACTCGCAGGAATCGTGTACGTCGTACCACCTCGGCCGCCGCGCACGTACTCGGTGGCGACGAAGATCAGCTTCGGTCCGATCTCGGGCGGTGACGCGTAGTGCGGAATCGTCTCGAAGCCGCGTGCGCCCACGGAATAGGTGAGCGTCTCGCCATCGGGCGACCAGGACGGCGTGCCGAGCGTGCTGTCGGCGTGGGCGATGGTTCGATCGGTGTTCGTGGCGAGCGTGTGGACGATCAGATCGCCGCCGCTCGTGTCGCCGGTGACGAACGCGATGCGAGTGCCATCCGGCGAAAGCGAGAAACCATGTGCGTGCGCGGCCGAGGGCCACGCGATGCGCGGCGCGCCGCCGGTGGCCGAAACGGCGAACAGGCCGCTGTCGCGCGGAAAGAAGAACGTGTTGCCATCCGTGCTCCAGAAACCACCGTTGCCGCTCTGGCCGTCGGCGTACGTGGTGACCGGCCGCGCCGGGCTGCTGCCGTCCGCAGGTGCGACCCAGACGTTGTCGACGCCGGCGCTGTCGTAGGTGAACCAGACGTGACGGCCGTCGGGCGTCCACTGGTGGCCTGACGGATGCTTGATCGCGATGAGCTGATCGACCGTCAGCTTCGACTGAGCACGAGCGGTCGTTGGCGCAGCGGCGCTCGCGGCGAACAGCAGCGTCGCCGCAACTGGCAGGAATCGGCGTGTGTACATGCCGCAACGCTACTGCAAGCGCCGAACAGGTTCAACGACCGCTTCGCGGCTCGTTGATATTACGAGCGACTTCGAGGCCCGCTGACACCTGCCAACCCATGAAAAAGATCGGCTTCCTTTCCTTTGGCCACTGGAACACATCGCGCCATTCGGCCGCGCGGTCCGCGCGCGACGTTCTGCAGCAATCGATCGAGCTGGCCGTTGCCGCAGAGGAGCTCGGCGCGGACGGCGCATACTTTCGCGTCCATCACTTCGCCCAGCAGCTCGCGTCTCCGTTCCCGCTGCTGGCGGCGGTCGGTGCAAGGACGAGCCGCATCGAGATCGGGACGGCGGTCATCGACATGCGATACGAGAATCCGTTCTACATGGTCGAAGACGCGGGCGCGGCCGATCTGATCAGCAACGGCCGGCTCCAGCTCGGCATCAGTCGCGGCTCGCCAGAACAGGTCATTGAAGGGTGGCGTCACTTCGGCTATGCGCCGGCAGAAGGCGAGGACGACGCAGACATGGGCCGGCGTCACGCCAAGGTCTTTCTGGATCTGTTGAAGGGAGAAGGATTTGCCCGGCCCAATCCGCGGCCGATGTTCCCCAACCCGCCTGGCCTGCTTCGGCTCGAGCCGCACTCGGCGGGATTGCGTGATCGCATCTGGTGGGGCTCGGGATCCAACGCGACGGCAATTTGGGCCGCGCAGCACGAGATGAACATGCAGAGCTCCACGCTCAAGGCGGACGAGTCGGGCGAACCATTTCACGTCCAGCAGGCTCGCCAGATCCGACTCTTCCGCCAGGCGTGGAGCGACGCCGGCCATACGCGCGAACCGCGCGTCTCGGTGTCTCGCTCCATCTTCGCACTGATGAACGATCTCGATCGCGCCTACTTCGGCGGCGACGACAGCAGCGATCAAATAGGACAGATTGACAACATGCGCGCCGTGTTCGGCCGGTCCTATGCCGCAGAGCCGGATGTGCTGGTCGAAGAATTGAGAGCGGATGAGGCCATCGCCGAAGCGGATACCTTGCTGCTGACCGTTCCCAACACGCTCGGCGTCGAATACAATGCGCACGTGATCGAGTCGATCCTCACGCACGTTGCGCCGGCGCTGGGCTGGCGATAATGGTGCGCATGCGCGTCCGTTCGTTCGTTGCCCTCACAGCGACGCTCGCGGCCTCACTCGCCGCCCAAGCGCCGCGGTCCGGCAACCCGATCCTCCCCGGCTGGTATGCCGATCCCGAAGCCCACGTCTTCGAGACCGCGTACTGGATCTACCCGACGTACTCCGCGCCCTACGACGAGCAAACCTTCATGGATGTCTTCTCGTCGACGGACCTCGTGACGTGGCAGAAGCATCCGCACGCGCTCGACATTCACAACATTCCGTGGGCTCGTCGCGCGCTGTGGGCGCCGTCCGTCGTCGAGAAGGACGGCTGGTACTACATCTTCTTCGGCGCCAATGACATTCAGAACGATCGCGAGATCGGAGGCATCGGCGTCGCCCGCGCCCGACGCCCCGGCGGCCCCTTCGTCGATTACCTCGGCAAGCCGCTGATCGGCCAGTTCCACAACGGCGCCCAGCCCATCGATCCGTACGTATTCAAGGATTATGATGGCACGTACTACATCACGTACGGCGGCTGGCGGCACTGCAACATCGCCAGGCTCAACGCCGACTTCACCGGGTTCGTTCCCTTCGCCGACGGGAGCACCTTTAAAGAAATCACGCCGCACGGCTACGTCGAAGGCTCCTTCATGCTGCTCAAGGACGGCAAATACTACTTCATGTGGTCCGAGGGCGGTTGGACCGGTCCGAACTACGCCGTCGCCTACGCAATCGGCGCATCGCCGCTCGGACCGTTCGAGCGCATCGGAAAGATCTTGCAGCAGGATTCGACGGTCGCCACCGGTGCAGGCCATCACTCAGTGCTTCAGTCCCCGGCCGGAAACTGGTACATCGTCTACCATCGCCGGCCGCTCGGCGAAACGGACCGCAATCACCGTGTGGTGAGCATCGATGCCCTGCGCTTCGATCCGCACGGATTCATTCTTCCGGTCAAGATCACGCGAGAAGGCGTGCCGGCCGATCCGATAAAATAGGCGGAACGCTGGAGCGCTGGAGCGCCGGAGCGCCGGAGCGGCGGAGTGGCGGGTGCGAAGCCAGGAGACCGGTCTCGTCTGGCGCGTGCCTTGCCTTCGTGAGCACGAATGCCTGCCACGCACGCGACGCCACCGGTGAACCGCTCGCCCGAGAACCGCCGAGGTCTCCGCCGGACATTTCTCATCCGCATCGCCATTCTGGTCGTGATCCTCGGCGCCGCGAGCCTCGTCGCATGGCGACTGGGCTACTTCAAGCTGCTCGGGAGCGGGGGCCTGCGCCGGCTCATGAATCGGCTGCATCGCGTGCCGTGGATCGGTCCCTTGTATGTCGTCGGCTTTGCCATCGTGGCGGCGTTTGGCATTCCGCTGACTCCGTTGGTTCTCCTCGCCGGTGCGCTGTTCGGGTTCCTGGAGGGAGTCGTCGTCGCGTGGGTCGGCCTGGTGCTCGGAACCTCGGGCGCGTACTGGATCGCGCGACTCGTCGGCGGCGCGTCGGTGGCGCGGCTGCTCGAGGGACATGAGAATATCATCGCGAAGCTCCACGGGCGACGCGGTTTCCTGACTCTGCTGCGACTGCGCGCCATCCCGCTGATCCCGTCGCTGCTGCTCGACTACTCCGCCGGTACGGCCCACATGGAGTACGTGGCGTACGTTGGCGCGACGATGCTCGGGTCATTCACGAGCACTGTGATCTTCGTGTTTCTGGCATCGCATGTGGCGACGGGGCTCACGAAAGGCGCCGCCCACGAGGCGCTGCTCTGGTCAGTCGGTGCGGGGGTGGTGCTCGTCACGATGAGCTTTGCGCCGGCGCTCGTGCGTCGCATGCGCCGGACGTAGGTAGAGAGTTGTCCGCGAGCGTGGTAGTATCATTGCCAACCCGAGCGCCCGGAGGATCGCATGCGTCTGCGTCCGCTGTTCTGCCTCGCCGCACTTTCGCTCAGCGTGCGCGCTCAGGCGCACGGCCAGATCCCGTCGACACCCGTCGGCACAGTGCTCTCGGCGTGGCTCGATGCGTATCACTCCGGCGACAGCTCGAGGATGGTGGCGTTCAATCGCCAGTACGCCCCGACAGTACCGCCGACGGCCGGCGTGCCGATGCGCCGCAGCCTCGGCGACGTCGAGTTCGTGAAGATCCTGAAGGAGCAACCACAGCGTCTCGACTTCCTCGTGCGACAGAAGTCGAATGGGAATTATCTGCGCGGCACGATCGAGATCGACGGCGAGCCGCCGATCGCCCGGACGCTCGGGCTGCGCATGGTGCCGCCCGGAGCGCCGCCGGAGGGCTGCACGACGTATGCTGATCCGGCATTGCGCGCGACGAGCGCACCTGGCGGCGCCGATCCCGCCGACGTCGCGTCCGAAGACGCGATCGTCGCGGCGTTGTATGCGTCGATCTCCGGGTCCGCCTGCCAACGTCGCGACTGGGATCGGTTCCGCTCGCTGTTCGTCGCCGGCGGCCGGCTGATTCCAACGCGCCGCACGCCCGATGGCAAGGTGAGCACGCTCGTCGAATCGCCGGACGAATACGTCGCGGGCGTTCGCAATGGGATGGAGGAGAACGGCTTCTTCGAGCACGAGACCGCGCGCAACGGACACACCTTCGGTCCGATCACGGAGATCTTCAGTACTTACGAATCACGACATCAGGCGAACGATGCGAAGCCGTTCGCGCGAGGGATCAACAGCATTCAACTGTTGAACGATGGCAGGCGCTGGTGGGTTGTGACGGTGTACTGGCAGGCGGAGCGGCCGGATCTGCCGATACCGGAGGCGTACCTGCGGAGTGGGGGCAAGTAGGCCGGAGCGACGAGAAGCCGCTAAATCGATCCAGAGCGGGCGATGGGACTCGAACCCACGACGCCCAGCTTGGGGAGGACACCAGTTCGCCATCGTCTCCCGAGAACCTCCGCGCGCAGCGCTGGCTGCTCCGGCCGAGGGCGCTTCGGCATACTGCGACCGCCGGCGTGATGGTCGTGCCGCTGGAACGCGATGAACTCGTGAATCGCGGCGAGCGCCTCGGAATCGTGGGTCACGATGCGCACTTCCCCGCCCCGTGGCAGGTCATGCACCGTGTACGTGATCGCCTCCCGTTTCGCCGCCATCACGATCGTCCCCGGCACCTGCTGGTCGTGTACGAACGCCGGTGTACGAAAGTCGCCCTGCTTGAACGCGGCCGCGATCTCCCGCAGGTGCTTGCGGATCTGCGCCACGCCGGCGGAATCGTCCACGTCGCGCTGCAATTCGATGCGTCCACCATCGGGAAGCGCGTCGAACTGGTGCACGGACGTATACTGGTCGACGCCCATCGCGCGGGCATCCGCGCCGCGCCGCTGCATCGCCGCGAAGGCGCTGTCGGCGTCACGCTGCATCATGCCGGCGTGCGTCATGCCGCCGCCCGTTGGTGCCGCCATGGCGCGGTGAAGGGCGGGCATGCCCTCGCGTACCAGATCGGACACTTCCCCCGCGTGCTTCTGAAGCGCGGCGACCGTCTCCGAATCATCTGAGGTCTGGACGACGATCACGCCGGTCGCCGTAGTGTCCGCATGCGTCGTGATCTTCGCACGGTTCCGGAAGAGCGTGCGCAGGGCCGGGCTCTCGATGGGGAGGCCAGGGTCGCTGCCCTGCTCGAGGCGCGTCCCCATCGTAGCGACGTGATCCTTGAGCATCCGTGCGACCTGCGGGTCGCTCGACTCTGTGACGATGCGGGTGCCATTCGGCAGGTTCGTCACGGTCCGCGTGACACGGTCATGGTTCATCACCAGCTCGTGAATTACGGACATCTGGGCCATTGTGTCCGAGTCATGCCGCGTGGCCCTCACTGGCGGCATCGCACCGGCGGGGCGCTGCGCGACCGCACTCGCTGGAACGGCGGCAGCCGTCGCGACCAGCACCGAAAGGAGTGCATGTCGCGTCAGAGAATCGGCGGTTCGGTGGGTGAGATGTCGCATGAGTACCTCTGTGATCTCGAGTGAACACTGCCCGCACGTGCGCGGCGAAGTACATCCGCCGCCCTAATGCGAAACCTGCCGACTTGACGGGTGCTGCAAAGGAACCAAGGTTCCATCGTGATGTCGGCCTCGTCGTCGTCGCTTCTTCCGGACCTACCGGTCTTTCGCGGACTCAAGCCTGAGGCAAGGAGCGTCCTCGCTGCCGCCCCGCGGCGGCGCTTTCGCCGTGGGCAGACGCTCTGGTCGGCGGACACCGACGCCCAGGGGCTGGCAGTGGTCCTGGACGGAAGCGTTCGCGTGGTGCGCGCGCCACGCGGTCGGCAGTACGGCGTCCACACCGAGGGCCCGGGCGGGACGCTTGGCGAGGTGCCGTTCTTCGCCGGCGGACGATATCCGGCGACGGCGATCGCTACCGCGCCGACGACGTGTCTCTGGCTGGACCGCGCCACCGTCGCACGCGCCGTCGTCGCCGACCCCGAGGTGGCGTTCCGCTGGCTCGAGCGGCTCGCCGTTCGCGTGCGCGCACTCGTCGCTCGACTCGACGAACAGACGGCCGAGACGGTCGAGCAGCGACTCGCGAGCTACGTACTGGCGCGACAGGCCGAGGCGAAAGGCGCGCCGTTCACACTAGGGGGCACGCAGGCCGAGGCTGCGGAGGATCTCGGCACGGTGCGCGAGGTGCTCGTCCGCACACTGCGCCTCTTTCGCGAGAGGGGGTTGCTCGACAGCCCATCACGCGGGCGTTTCGTCGTGCGGGACCGGGAGCGACTCACGCGAATCGCGAGCATCTAGCGACTCTGTCGGTCGAGGAGCTGTCCGATCTCCTCGCTGCTCGCCACACGATCGCACAGACGCACCTCGCCGTCGACTACCAGCGCCGGCGCGCCGCTGGCTGCGGGGCGGTCTTTCCTCCCGTGCGGAGGTACTCCGCGAAGTCGTCTGGGAGCGTGCTCGCGAGAATCGCCCGTGCCGTCTGCTCGACATCGTACCGGACGCGCAGGAACTCGACGCTGACCGCGCCAGTATCGGCGACATCGAGCAGCACGTAGCCAGCGCGCGGATCACCGTCCTTTGGCCGACCGACACTTCCGGCATTCACGAAGTGGACACCATGCAACACCCGGTGCCACGGTTTGTGCGTGTGGCCGAAGCACACGACGTCCCCGGCGCTGGCACCGACCGCCGCGCCCATCTTCGCGAGAAAGTCGTCGGGCCGTTCCTCATGCACGTACACTGTGTTGAGCACGTGATTCCCGTGAAGCAGCACGACCGTCGGCCCTGCCGTGTGTCCGCCGAGCGGACGCAGATCAATCCGGAGCGGGAGCTCGCCGAGCCACCGCTTCGTTGCGTCCGACGTGTGCTCCAGCGTCCACGCGAACGAGAGATGCGACAGCTCCTCCTGCCGCGGATCCTCGTACTTGCACCCGCAATGCTTGTAGTGCGTGGCAACCGTCGAGTCATAGTTGCCGGCAACTCCGGGGATCCCCCGATCACGCAGCGTCGCGACCACCTCGTTCGGCCACGGCGCATAGCCGACCAAGTCGCCGAGGTGATAGATGGGCGTCTCCGGCGCGTGCTCCCCGATGTGCGCGAGCACAACCTCGAGCGCGGGCAGGTTGGCGTGAATGTCGGAAATCAGTGCGTGGAGCATATCAGCTCAAGGCCCTCGGCCGCATGGAAGCTTCATCCGCGATCTGCCGCACCCGTACCTCCAGTGCACCTCGGCGCGCTGCACGCACGATCGCACGCCGTAATGATCAGATCGCAAGGCTGATCTTTCACCGCGTCGATCGACTTCGGGCGACGCCCAGCGCAGTCGATCCCATCCGCCCGCAGTGCAGCGGTCGCCATGGGGTTTCGCAGTGCGTTCCGGCTCAATGGACATACTGAGTTGCTCGACGTTGACAGGTCACGCACGGCGTGCATTCGCTTCAGGTCGCCGGCGCGAAGAATCGCCGGCGTGCCCACAATGAGACGTACACGAGCCCGATGAGCGCCGGCACTTCGATGAGGGGACCCACGACCGCCGCGAGTGCTTCCCCGGAGCCGATCCCGAACGTCGCCACGGCAACCGCAATCGCGAGCTCGAAGTTATTGCCGGCCGCGGTGAACGAGAGCGAGGCGGTTTCCTCATAGCCGAATCCGAGCTTCGCCGAGAGCACGAATGCGAGTCCGAACATGATGCCGAAGTAGACGAGGAGCGGCAGGGCGATCCGCAGCACGTCGATCGGCAGTTGGAGAATGCGATCGCCCTGCATCGCGAACATGAGCACGATGGTGTAGAGCAACCCCACCAGGGCCGTCGGCCCGAACTTCTGCATGAACGCGCCGGTGTACCACGCCTCGCCACGGTGCGCCACGAGCATGCGCCGCGTGAAATAGCCCGCGATGAGCGGAATGCCGAGGAAAATCAGCACGCTCTTCGCGATGGACCACATCGACACGTGCACCGCCGCCGTCGCGCCGCCAAACCACGCGGGCACCACGGTGAGGAACAGCCACCCGAGCACACTGTAGGTGAGAATCTGGAATACGGAGTTGAGGGCCACGAGGACGGCGGCCAACTCGCCGGAGCCGCACGCCAGCGAGTTCCAGATCAGGACCATCGCGATGCAGCGCGCGAGGCCAATCAGGATCAACCCGGTCCGATAGTGCGGCAGATCGGGCAGGAAGATCCAGGCCAGCGTGAACATCACGATCGGACCGAGCACCCAATTAAAGAACAATGATGTCCCGAGGAGCTTGCCGTTGGCGACGTGCGTGCCAATCGTCTCGTAGCGTACTTTCGCCAGCACCGGGTACATCATCCACAACAAGCCGAGGCCAATCGGCACGGAAACGCCAGCCACCTTGACCCGATCGAGCGTGGCCCCGAGCGTCGGGAAGACGCGCCCAAGTCCGAGCCCAACAGCCATCGCGACAAAGATCCACAGCGGCAGAAAACGATCCAGCGTAGAGAGTCGCCGCGCGACGGACTGCGGCTCAGGGGTTCGGGCGATGCGTGGCGAGGATTGGAGCGGAGCCGCGGTCGTCATCATCGCCTCAGGCCGCGGAAGGCGCCGCGCAGTCGCGGCACATCACAGTAGCCGACGCGGGACACGCGCCCTGGAACTCCTGCGTCGCCCGGATGTCGTCCGGGACCGCGTCCCGCGCGATCGTGCGGAACCCAAAGGTCGGGAAGTACCGCTCCGCGGTCGTCGTCAGGAGGTATAGCGCACGAATGCCGCGCGCCTCCGCCTCCGAGATCACGCGCGTCACGAGTGCGCGACCGAGGCCGTGCGAGCGCCATTCGTCGGCGACGGCGACGGATCGCAGCAGCGCGTTGTCGCAGCACACTTCGAGGCCCGCGACGCCGACGACGGCATCGCCATGCTGCGCGACAATAAACGCGGGGAGCGCATCGGCCACTCCGCCGAGTGGAAGGCCGCTCGCGGCCAGCAACCGCTCGACTTGTCCGAGGTCGGCGTGAGTCGCCGAGCGGAGTTGAGGTACTTCAGTTGCAGCAACCATCGTCGCAACCCCAGTCACGCATCCCAATCTCGTCGAGCCGCGCAGGGACCGTTGCCTCATCGCTCATGTTCGCCTCAGATTATCAAAAAATGTTGATACGTTCGATAATAAAAAACACTCAGCGGCAGCACGCGCGGCGCAGGACCGGCAGTCCGTTCTTCTTCGGCTGCATCGCGACGGCGAGATCGTGCACCTCGGCGAGCGCGTCGGGTGCGATTGTGTAGTACATCCACCGGCCTTCCTTCCGATCGGTGACCAGCCCCGCCTCCCTGAGCACACGAAGGTGAAACGAGAGTCGCGACTGCGTGGCGTCGAGCTCGTCCTGCAGTTCGCAGACGCAGCACTCGCCCTCCTTGAGCATGTCGAGGACGGCGAGGCGAGTCGAGTCGGATAGCGCATGGAAGAGCGCGACAGCCCGATCGATGCCGGCGGTGCTGCGGAGCGTTGTAGTCACGACGGAATTATATCAACGAAAATTGTTCCGTCAACCGTTGTACGCCTTGTTGTGGGCAGGGTCCACCGGTGTTCTCGCGCCCGGGTCCACGCAACCGCAGTGTTGCGCCATCGCGCGAGTCCAACAGATGCAAGCATCTGAGCGGCCACTCGAACGCATGACGTCCAGAACACGAGCGGAAATGCAAGAGCCGCGGCCGAAAATGGCCGCGGCTATCAAGCTATTTCACGAGGCGTGCTGCAAAGGAGCGGGCGATGGGACTCGAACCCACGACGTCCAGCTTGGGAAGCTGGCATTCTACCAACTGAATTACGCCCGCGTGCATCAAGTATAGGTTCCCGCCCAGCCCGCGGGAAGCAGCCTTGACGCGAACCGGCAACCCACAGTCCTACCGTCCCCGCGATCAACCCGGCTCTACTTCCTCCGCTCGAGCTCCTCGAGCTGCGGACCGACGTGTTTCGCCATGCAGCTCGGACAGATGCCGTGGCTGAACTGCGTCGACGTGTGCTGCAAAATGTACGACTCGACGGTGTGCCAGTAGTTCTCGTCGTCGCGAATCTTCTTGCAGTATGAGCAGATCGGCAGTATCGCCTGCAGCGTGCGCACTTCCTTCAGCGCCGCCTGGAGCTCTCGTACCAATTGCTCGCGCTCGGCCTCGGCTCGTTTGCTTTCCGTGACGTCCCGCGCCACGGAATAGACGAGGCCCCGTGGCAGATCCGGGGCAGCGTTCCAGCGAAACCAGCGATACGATCCGTCCTTGCAGAGGTACCGGTTCTCGAATTCCAGCGCCTGGCCGCCGGCTCTCACCCGCGCGTTCTGCTCGAGGGTCCGCTGGCGATCGTCCGGGTGCACGAACTCGATGAACGGACGCGACATCAACTCTTCGCGCGTGAAGCCGAGGGTGCGCTCCCAGGCGTGGCTGAGCCGGGTGAAGTATCCATCGAAGCCGAGGTGGCACAGCATGTCGATGGAGATGGTGAAAAATCGGTCCTCGACCTCACGGGCCTCGGGAGTCAGCTGCTCGCCAACGGCCGTGCGCGAGCCCGCGGTGGGGGCGGGTGGGATTACCATGAATGGGGAGTCAGAAGAACATACGGGATGACGTACACGCTCCACGGCAGACGCATGAAACGAGGCAATCGTTTCGACCCCTCCGCTCATCCCGCGCATCGAACGCTTCCGGGGTCGGCGGGCGACGAAAGACGGCCACCCCATCCGGACGCGACGCCGGCACCCACCCGCCTGCGGCGGCGCGTCCGGATCTCCCAACCCCACCCCGTCCCACAGCCTCGGCGACGACGATGCGTCGTTCGCCGAGGGTGCGCCACCTACTCGTGCTCGGGCGCCATCGCGACGGTCGCCTGACCGCGCGATTCGATGACGAACACCACGCGACGATTGAGCTCAGCGCCCGGATCGTTGCGCGCCGCACCCGGCGTGACCAGCCGCGTCTCGCCATAGCCGACGGTCTCGATCGGGTTGCCGGTCAGGCCGTCGCTGAGGAGATACTGGCGGACGTTGTTCGCGCGACGCGCCGACAGCTCGAGATTGTAGCGGTTCGAGCCGGCGGGATCGGCGAAGCCTTCCACCGTCACCTTCGAGCCCGGGTAGTACGTGTTGACGACGTGTGCGAAGCGATCGAGCTGCGCCCGATCCTCATCGCGGACGCTCGCGTCGTCGAACGCGAAGTTGACGGGCATGGCGAAGTGCAGCCCGTCCTCGAGCGCAGTGATCTTGGCGCCGTATTCGGTGCGCATGTTTTCGAGATCGGCGCGCAACGCCTGCACGTCGCCACGGACCATGCCGAGCTGCTGGGCGAGCGCGCTGTCGCTGGCGACGCGTTCGGCGCGTTCGGTGTTGAGGGCGTACGTTTGCTGGTCGCTCGCGTGCTTCAACTGACTTTGCGTGGCGATGCAGCCGGTGAGGAGCGTGCTTGCCCCGGCGGCGACGAGCAGTCCTGTGAGGTAGCGCATGTGTCGAGACTCCGGTGAGACGGTTATGGGACCTCACGGAGCGCGCAGTGCAAGAACCGAGCACAGTATCACAAATGTGATTACGGTCACGCACGCGGTGTGACGCTCACCGGAAATAAGAGAATTCGAATGACGCGGCGACACGAAGTGGCGCGTGATCGGTCACAAAAACGCGCAAAGGCGCCGGATGGCGGCGCCTTCGAGGTGCAACGTCTATTCGAATTCTCAGATGAGCTTGCTTCCAGAGCCACAGGTCGGAATTGAACCGACGACCGCTCGATTACGAATCGAGTGCTCTACCCCTGAGCTACTGTGGCAACCCTCCGTCCCTTCACTTTTGTCCTCTGCCGTGCATGCCCTGGCGCGGACTCGAACCGCGACGCCTTGCGGCACCACCCCCTCAAGATGGCGTGTCTACCAATTTCACCACCAGGGCCCCGCACCTTCACCGTGCCTGTCCTGCCTGTCCTGCGTGTCCTGCGTCTCCTGCATTCAGCTATCAGTTCATCAGCATCAGCAAACTGGAAAGACCACCCAATTCACCGTGTTGCCAGTGTCACTGTGAGCTGTCCCACACGGGAGCGACGGGGCTCGAACCCGCGACCTCTCGAGTGACAGTCGAGTGCTCTAACCAAGCTGAGCTACGCCCCCAACACTTACGCTTGAACGCTTGAACGCTTGAACGCTTGAACGCTTGAACGCTTGAACGCTTGAACGCTTGAACGCTTGAACGCTTGAACGCTCGAACGTTCCACCGTTCCACCGTTCCACCGTTCCACCGTTCCACCGTTCCACCGTTCATCCGCCTATAGCCCGTAGGGGAGTCGAACCCCTCTCTGCACCGTGAAAGGGTGCCGTCCTAACCGATAGACGAACGGGCCGGCGCACACCACGGTCCTGCCTTCACTTCAACAAATCGTCATAGCGGTAACGGGATTCGAACCCGTGTTTGGGCCTTGAGAGGGCCCCGTCCTAGTCCCCTAGACGATACCGCCGCGTCTCTTTTCACTGATTGATGCTAGCCGCTAGCGCCCAGCATCTCTTTCCCTTACAGGCCGGGAGGGACTTGAACCCCCAACCGCTGGTTTTGGAGACCAGTGCTCTACCAATTGAGCTACCGACCTATTCGTCCCCCCGCCCCGCCACCGACGGCCCCGTTGTCGTGCAGGGTGACTGACGGGAATTGAACCCGCAACCCCCGGAGCCACAGTCCGGTGCTCTAACCAATTGAGCTACAGTCACCATGGCGGCGCCGCACACCAACTCGGCACCTGTCCTCCGCCACCGCCACCATCCCGACGCGGAGAGATTTGGATTTTAACCAGACCGCTGCCCCCAATCAACGGCGTTTGGCAGTCGAGAGACACTCGAGATCTGCGACAATCCGCGTCATTTGCGGCCGAAAATCGTTTCCAGAGATTCGGGAGCTACTTCGCGCGCTCCTGGTACTCTCCGGTGCTGGGATTCACCTTCACCTTGTCGCCAGTGCCCACGAATTCCGGCACGTTGATCGTCACGCCGTTCTCGAGCTTGGCCGGCTTCGACGACGCGTTCTTCGTCGCCGTCTTCATCACCGGAGCCGTCTCGACCACCTCGAGGACGAGCGAGTTCGGCATCTTGATGCCGACCGGCCGTCCATCGTAGTACTCCGCCTGGATCTTCATGCCCGGCTGCATCCACTGCGCGTTGTCGCCGAGCATTTCGTCGTCCATCTCGAGCTGGTCGTAGTTCTCGGTATTCATGAAGTGGTACGTGTCGCCACCCTGATACAGGAACTCGAGATCGTGCGTTTCCATCGACGCCGGATCGATCGAGTCGGCGGCGCGAAAGCGGTGCTCGAAGCTGGAGCCGGTGCGCAGGTTCTTGAGCTTCGCCTGCACCATTGCGCGCAGGTTGCCTGGCGTGTGGTGGCGGAATTCGACGATGCGACACGGGTCGCCCTCGAACACGATCACCATGCCACGACGAATCTGGGTTGCGGGAATTGCCATATCGATCAGCCCGATTTGATGTCAACGACGCGACCGGCGGGGTGAGCAGCCGGCGTACGTCGCGTAAAGATAGACAGCCTTTCAACTTAGATAATTAGCGCCCGACGGTCAAGCTACCGAGCGCGCGGCACCGACTGGGCAGCCGAATCCAGCACAGGCCGGATCTCCGTCCACATATGATCGGCCACGATCCGCTCGCCGACGTAATTCGGATGCACTCCGTCGGCCTGGTTCAGCTCGCGGTGACCGGCCACATCCGTCAAGAGAAATGGCAGCAGCGTCACCCCTTTTTCCTTTGCCACCGTCGGGTAGACGTTGTGAAATGCCGAGGCGTACGCCGGACCCAGATTCGGGAGCGCCTCCATCTGCACGAGCAGCACACGCGCGTCCGGCCGCTTCGCCGCCACGCGATCGAGAATCGTCTCCAGATTCGAACGCAACGTCGATGGCGGAATCCCTCGCAGCCCGTCGTTCGCCCCCGTTTCCAGCACCATCACGCGGAAGTTGCCGCGCAGCAGCCAATCGAGGCGGTCGAGCAATCCAGAGGAGGTTTCGCCGCTCACGCCGGCGTCCACGACCTGAAATGGCAGACCGGCCGAGTCGATCTTCTGCTGGATGAGCATCGGATACGCGCTGTCGGGCTCGAGGCCGAGTCCCGCAGTCAAACTCGTGCCGACGAACAACACCACCGGACGCGCGCGCGGCCGAGCGGAGGTGCCCCCGGATGTAGATTTTGGTGCGCTACCTGAGCGCGCGGACGATGCGGCCGCGCCGGAATCCGCCGGCGCATCACGCGATCCCGCACCACAGTCGGCCAGCGTCGTCACGATCGTCAACGCCAGCGCCGCGACCGTGACCACCGTCGCCCGTCGTCCCCTGTTCCCCGCTCTCATGCTCGTCGCTCGTGAGTTATCGAAGGAATATCGCAGCGGTGACAACCGGCTCGCCGTGCTGCGCGACGTTTCGTTCACTATTCCGCAGGGCGCATTCGTCGCGATCGTCGGTCCGTCCGGCAGCGGCAAGACGACGCTGCTCGGGCTGCTCGCCGGTCTCGACACGCCGACACGTGGCAGCGTGCTGATCGACGACGCGGATCTCACCGCGATGGACGAAGACGAACGGGCGAAGCTCCGCGGCCAGAAAGTCGGCTTCGTGTTTCAGAGCTTTCAGTTGCTCTCCACGCTCACGGCGCTGGAGAACGTGCAGGTGCCGCTCGAGCTGCGCGGCGAGTCCGGCGCCGGTGAACGGGCGCGCGAGCTGCTGGCGCGCGTGGGACTCGCGGACCGGCTCGACCACTTTCCGACGCAACTTTCCGGCGGCGAGCAGCAGCGCGTCGCCATCGCGCGCGCGTTCGCCAACGCGCCGCGGATTCTCTTCGCCGACGAACCGACGGGCAATCTCGACAGCGACACCGGCGGCCGCATCGTCGAGCTGCTCGAGTCGCTCAACCGCGAATCGAAAACGACGATCGTGCTCGTCACGCACGACGCGACGCTCGCCGCGCGCACCCAGCGGATCATTCGCCTGAGCGACGGGCGCGTCGTGTCGGACAGCGCCGAGCGCGCCGCCTGATGGCCGCATTCCCGCAGCTCGTCAGCCTGGCGTGGCGCGAGAGCCGCACGGCTCGGCGCAAGCTGCTGCTCTACATGTCGTCCATCTCGCTCGGCGTCGCGGCGCTGGTGGCGATCGACTCGTTCTCCGAGAACGTGATCGAATCGGTGCACGACCAGTCGCGCGCGCTGATGGGCGGCGACGTGGCGGCGACGCGCAACGCGAAGCGCACGGCGGGCGTCGATTCGCTCGTCGATTCGCTGGCGCAACACGGCGTGCCTTCGACGACTTCGACCGACTTTCTCTCGATGGGGCTCGTGCCGCGCACGGGCGGCACCCGTCTGGTCCAGGTGCACGCGATCGCGCCGGGCTATCCATTCTATGGCGCCATCACCACCGCGCCGGCGTTCGCGTGGGCGCAGCTGCAGGCCGGCCATCACGTCGTCGTCGACCCGTCGCTCCTGGTGTCGCTCAACGCGCACGTCGGTGACTCGCTCGCGCTGGGGAATCAGCGATTTCTCATTACTGGATCGCTCACCAGTGTGCCGGGCGACGTGGGCATCAGCGCGGCGATCGGGCCGCGGGTCTACATCCCCGAGCGCGACGTGGCGGCGACCGGCCTGGTGGTGTTCGGCAGCCGCGCGCAGTTCGAGACGCTGTTCAAGCTGCCGGCGCGAATGTCGTCCGACCTGTTCACGGCGCGCTACTCGAAGCGGCTGCTCGCCGGCACGACGGGTTCGGTGCGCGGCGCGGGCTACAACGAATCGCGCCTGGCGAACGCGATCGATCAACTACACGACTATCTCGCCGTCGTCGGCCTCGTGGCGCTGCTGCTCGGCGGCATCGGCGTGGCGAGCGGCGTCCACGCCTTCGTGATGCGGAAGATCGACGCGACGGCAATTCTCCGCTGCCTGGGCGCGACCAGCTGGCAAGTCCTGGGGATCTACGCGGCGCAGGCGGCGGTGATGGCGTTCATCGGTGCGGCGCTCGGCGTGCTGCTCGGCGTCGGCATCCAGTTCCTGCTGCCCGGCGCGCTGCACGATTTTCTTCCGGTCGACGTGCAGGTGCGGCTCGCGCCGTCGGCCATTCTGCTCGGACTGGTCATCGGTGTATGGGTGGCGCTGATGTTCGCGCTACGGCCGCTCGTCGGATTGCGGCGCGTGTCGCCGCTCCAGGCACTGCGGCGCGAGCGCGACGCCGATGCGCTCAAGCGGACCAGGCGCGATCCGCTGCAACTCGTGCTGTCGCTCGCGATCGTCGCG
>Ga0207660_10001227_pt1 | contig 17173 bp, 15 predicted proteins | sample KBSC73BmetaG_FD_184335 | JGI IMG/M metagenome (GOLD analysis project Ga0207660, IMG submission 184335) | Corn rhizosphere microbial communities from Kellogg Biological Station, Michigan, USA - KBS C7-3B metaG (SPAdes) (version 2) | ecosystem: Host-associated > Plants > Roots > Rhizosphere ... | reverse complement strand
CGCGGCGAGCCGTGGGCCGGTGGCCACACATCGCACATCACCGGCGAGTCGGCGGCCATCGCGCCGAGCACCGTTCAGACGGCGGGCCGGCCGGTGCCGCCGAACCCCGCCAAGCCGCGCCGCCCGCGGCCCGATCATGAGTAATCTCCAACAAGCATCCGTTCGGCGGCGCGTTCGAATCGCCGCCGTGCTGATCGCGTCCTGCGTGCTCGCCGCCTGCTCGCGGCCCACGCGCAACCAGATCATGAACGGCGGCGGCGACGCCGATCGCGGCAAGGTGGCCATTCAGACGTACGGCTGCGGTGCCTGTCACTCCATTCCGGGCATCGCCGGCGCGCACGGCCAGGTGGGACCGCCGCTGGACCACTGGAGCAAGCGCGTCTACATCGCCGGTGAGGTGCCGAACACCGAGGATTTCCTCATTCGCTGGATCGAAGTCCCCGAGGCGATCGAGCCGAAGACGGCGATGCCGATGCTCGGCGTCACCGAAGGCTCGGCGCGCGACATCGCGGCGTACCTCTACTCCATTCGCTGAAGCGGACCTCGGCCCGCGTCCATGGCTCGACGCGCGGCTTTGCCAATCGCTTGCGCGGCGCTCCATCCGCTGAAGCGCCCTCGGCGTTACTATATGCGGCATGGACGACACCTCCGCCGCCCCCGTCCCCGCCTCGCGGGGACAGACGACGCTGCCGCGCGAGCTCGGGTTGTGGAGCGCCGTCGCCGTCGTCGTCGGATCCACCATCGGCTCGGGCATCTTCCGCACGCCGGCGAGCGTCACCAACCGGCTGCCTGGCCCGCTGCCGCTGCTCGCCGTGTGGGTGGCCGGCGGCCTGCTTGCACTCTGCGGCGCACTCACGCTCGCCGAAGTCGCCGGCGCGTTTCCCGATACCGGCGGCATCTTCGTCTTCATACACAAGGCCTACGGCCGGCTCGCGGCGTTCCTGTTCGGCTGGTCCGAGCTGACGATCATCCGCGCGGCATCGCTCGGCGCCGTCTCCACGACGTTCGCCGAGTATTTCATGCGCGTGCTCGGCTTCAATCCGGCACTCGAGCCGAATGCCACCTACGTGCATTACATCGCCGCGCTGGCGATCGTGGTGACGGCGACGTTCAACTACGTCGGCATGCGCACCGGCTCGTTCGTGCAGAACGTGACGACGCTGGCGAAGTATTTCGGCCTCGTGTTCATCGTCGTGCTGGCGATTGCCATCGGATTGCCGCGCACGGGTGGACACTTCACGCCGGCGGCGCCCCCCGGGAGCTTTTCCGTCGCGCCGTTCGGACTGGCCCTCGTCTCCGTACTGTGGGCCTACGACGGCTGGGCCGATCTCACGTTCGTGTCCGGCGAAGTCAAGGATCCGCGACGCAATCTGCCGCGCGCGTTGATCATCGGTACGTGCGCGGTGATCGGGATCTACCTGCTGGCCAACGTGGCGTACCTGTCGGTGCTGCCGGTGGAGCAGGTGCGCACGTCGCCGCTTGTCGCGGCGGACGTGGCCGCGCGGCTGGCGGGCGCGGCGGGCGTAGCGTTCGTGTCGATCACCGTGATGCTGTCGACGTTCGGCACGCTCAACGGCTCGATCCTCACGTCGCCGCGCGTGTTCTTCGCGATGGCGGACGAAGGACTGCTGTTCAGAAAACTCGCATCGATCCATCCGCGCTTCCAGTCGCCGTACCTGGCGATCGCGCTCACCGCGGCGCTCGGCGTGCTGTTCGTGCTGCTGCGCACTTTCGAGCAGCTCGCCGACACGTTCGTCACGGCGATCCTGCCGTTCTACGCGCTCGGCGTGGCGTCGATCTTCATCTTCCGCCGCCGGGCGTCGCGCGGAGGAACCGATTACTCGCCACCCTTCCGCACGCCGCTCTACCCGCTCACCCCGATCCTCTTCGTGCTCGCCACGCTGTACCTGCTCGGCAACGCGCTGATCGACCCGAGCAGCCGCGTGCCGACGATCGGAGTGTTCGTGGTGATTCTGGTGGGGGTGCCGGTCTACTTCGCGACGGTTGGGCGACGGCAGGCCTGAGCCGACAACGGCTCACGGCCTGGCTACTACTCGCAAGGAGGGCCCGAGCCTGCGCACTGCGAGCTCCAGTCGAGAGTCGCGAGATTGGAGCGCGGGAGTCGGCAGCAGCGGGTACGGCGAACGGGCGGAGCGGCGAGCAATGAGGTGCGCCGATGATGTGCAGGCTCACTGCTCACTGCTCACCGCTCCACATCCCGGCGTAGCGACCGCTGCCAGCTCCGAGCTCCCGCCTCGCGACTCTGGACTGGGGCTCGCACCGCGCAGGCTCGGAGCTTACCGGCCGGTAGTGGCTATCCCGAGAGCCGTTAGAGCCCCGCTAAAAGATGCTAACGTTGATGTACCGCTTTGGATTCGCCTTGATGTCCGCGAGCAGCGAATCCGCGCGGCCGAGCAGATGCCGCATGTCGGAGTACATCAGCGAATCGCTCAACAGCTTGCCGACGGTTCCGTTGCCGCCCTCGGCCTTGGCCAGCAGCACCCGCACCTGATTGTTCGTGGAGTCGAGATCGGCTGTGAGCCGCGCGAAGTTGGCGCTCGTCGTCTCGAGATTCGCCATGGTTGCGGCGATCCGCGTCGAGTCGACGGCGCCGCTCATGCGCGCGGCGGCGATGCGGAAGGTCGCCATTGTCTGCGTCAGATTGCGATTCTGCTCCGCCAGCACGCCCTGCAATTGGCGCGACAGCACCGCCGTCGACGCGATGGTCTGATGCAGGTCGCGCAACGTCCCGGCGTCGACCATCTGCGTCTTGAGCGCCGTCATCAGCACCGACACCGACTGTCCGATCGAATCCACGCGATTCATGATCTGGCCGATGTCGGCCGCCGGCGCACCGGTCGGCAGCGTGTCGCCCGGCGCGTACGATTTCGGTGACACCGGCATCGACGGAGTGAGTCCCACCGCCACGTCGCCGAAGATGCCGACCGGCTTCACCGTCGCCGTCGAGCCTTTCGGAATCGTGTAGTCGTTGTCGATCGTGAGCGTCACGTCGAGATAGCCGTCGCGCTCGAGCTTCACGTCGCTCACATAGCCGACGCTCACCCCCGCGAGCAGCACGGGCTGGCCTTGTTTGAGATTCTGTCCCCAGGGAAAGCGCGTGTACAACGGATAGCCCGAGGACAGGCCGCCGCGCGCGAGCCACAACGATCCCAGGATCAGGATGATGACTGCCGCGGTGACGAGGATGCCGACCGTGACTTCGTTGCTGCGTTTCATGTTTGCAGGAAGGGAGCAAGCACGCCCGCCGTCAGCGCGTCGAGGACGAGGATGGTCACGGAGGTGATCACGACGGCGCGAGCCGTCGACCGCCCGACCCCCTCCGCGCCGGCCTCGGTAATGTAACCTTCATAGGAGCAGACCAGCGCGATCGCGATGCCGAACATCGTCGCCTTGAGCAAACTGTAGACGACCTGGAACATCCCGAAGCCGAGCCGCAGTCCGGTGAGGAAATCCTCACCCTGCACGTGCGTGATGTGCACCGACACCCAGTAGGCGCTGCCCACGCCCACCGCATCCGCCAGCACGACGAGCGTCGGCAGCATCAGCGTCGCGGCGAGCAGGCGCGGCACGATCAGGAAGGCAACCGGATCGTAGGCCAGCGTCTCCAGCGCGTCGATCTGCTCGGTGACGCGCATCGTCCCGATCTCCGCCGTCATGCGGCCGCCCACGCGGCCGGTCAGCACGAGGCCCGTGAGCAGCGGGCCCAGCTCGAGCAGGATCATCAGGCGCGCGGCGAGACCGATGATCGACAGCTCGACGCCGGGAAAGAGCTGATAGCGCGTCTGAATCGCGATCACGCCGCCGATGAACGCGGCGACGATCACCGTGAGCGGCACCGAGTCGACGCCGATCGTCTTCATCTGCCGGATCGTCTCCGGCGCGAACGTCGCCGGCTCGCCAAAGGCGCGCGCGATGTCGCGGATGAAGTACGTGCGGAGCCCGATGTCGCGGAACAGGTTCGTCCAGAAGCGCGTCACCCGCCGGAAGAACCGGATCGTCGCGCGTTGAACGACGGGGTAGCTCTCGGTTTCCCGAGAAATCGCGTCCGGTACGGTCACGTGCGGACCCGTGCCAGCAACACGAGTCCGATCACGCCGAATATCGCCCCGGGTACCCAGGCGGCGAGGTCCGGTGGGATCACGCCCTTGCCGCCAATGGCTCTGGTGAGCTGGATCATCAGGAGAAAGATCATCGTGGTCGCAAGACTCACCGCGATGCCGTAGGCCGAGCCGCCGCGCTGGGTGCTCGTCGCCAGCGGCGCCCCGAACAGCGCGATGATGATGCACGTGACGGGCACCGCCAGCTTCAATGCACGTTCTACGCGCGACAGGTTCGCATCGCCGCCAGACCGCTCGATCGCATTGATGTACCGCGTGATCTCGGCGTACCGCATGTTCGCCGGATCGGGCGACTTGGACATCATCTCGCCCGGCTCCTCGGTGAAGTGGCGGTCGTGGCCCGTCACGTACGTCATGCTGAAGACCGTACCGGTATCGCTCACGACGTCCATCCGCCCGGAGTGGAGCGTCCAGCGCCGATCGCGATACCGTGCCGTGTCCGCGCTGAGCAGATACGTCGGATAGCTCGCGCCCGATCCCTTCCGCTGAATGACCAGATTGCGAATCGTTCCGGAGTCGGTGCGCAGCTCGTACGCCATGTACACGCGTCCGTACTCGCCGGCGATGGTGAAGTTGTACCGGCTCGTGCCGACCTTCGCCTTGTCTTCCTTCAGCAGCTCGCTGCGCTTGCGATTGGTGATCGGCACCACTTCGCTCAGGCACAGGTCGAGTCCGCACGCCAGCACGGCGCCGAGCAGAATCGGCATGATCAGCCGGTAGAAGCTGATGCCCGACGCCTTGGCCGCCGTGACTTCGGCGTGCCGCGTGAAGCCGCCGATCGAGAACACCGTGGCGAACAGCACCGCGGCCGGCAGCACCATGAACATCGAATCGGGAATCCAGTACAGGTAGCTGAGCGCGATGTCCGACGTGCTGACGTGCCGATTGAGATACTTGTCGATGTTCTCGGCAAGATCCGTCACGACGAGCAGGAACGGAAAGCCGAGTGCCGTGACGATGAAGATCTTCCAGAACTCGCTGAAGACGTAGCGGTCGAGCGGCCGGAACAGGTGGTGCTTCACGCGCCGTCTCCCGAGCGCCGGGCGCCGAACGCCATGCCGCGCTGCGCGAACCAGGCGCGCGTGGAATCCATCATTTCGCCGAAGCTGCCACCGCGCGCCGTCACGCCCTCATTGCCCATGCGCAGCATCAGCAGCACGCCGAGCACGAGGAAGATGACGTTCGTGCCCCACATCGCCCAGAACGGCGGAATGATGCCCTTGTCGGCGAGCGATTCGCCGCCGATCAGACCCACGTAGTAGATCCCGAACACCGCGAAGCTCACGCTGATCACCAGCCCCACGCCGCCGCGCGGAAAGCGCAGCGCGATCGGCGCGCCGACGATCACGAACACGATGCACGCCGCGGCGAGCGAGAACTTCTTTTCGATCTCGACGCTGTAGCTGTTCCGCAGTCGCTCGGCTTCGTTGAGCCGCATCGACGCGTCGCTCAGCTCCATCGAATTGCCGATGTTGAGCCCCGACGACGGCGCTGGTCCCAGCGTCGCGCGCCCCGGCTGCCCGATCGGCTGCTGGACTCCGGGCTGCAGATCGCCGGGCGACGGACGAGGATGTCCGGCGATCGGCGCGGCGCGCCGGCCGGGCTCCTGTCGCACGACCTGGCTCGCAGCCACGGCGAGTGGCACTTCGGCCGCCTGCGCCTCGCGCACGTGCACCAGCTTGTGCAGCAGCGCGCAGTACAGCGCGCCAATGCCGCCGCTGCCGTGATAGATGCTGTCCGCCCGCGGCGGAAGCGCGGTGGCATGTTCCTCGTGAATGCGCCAATACGCGAGCAGACTATCGGCGTACGCGTGTTGATAGGCGAGGTTCGCCTGGTCGAGCGCGGCCTGCATCTCGCACACCGACATCTCGCGCTGGCCCTTGGAGGTCGTGTCCGCGTCGATCGACTGAAAGGTGTTCGTCACCTCGGCGACCTTGAGCAGATCCTGACGGTAGTAGATCCGGTTGAGCTGATCGTTCGATTTCAGCGGGGCCGAGATCATCATGCCGTGATAGAGATGCATCATGAGATCGCGATGGTTGCGCGCCAGCGCGAGCGTGCCGCTGTCCGCGTACACCGTGCGCCGCCGCCGCGCGTCGGTGAGATCGTAGATCGTCACGTCCTTCATCAGGCCGGAGCCTTCGTCGATCTGCCCCGCCCGCAGATAGAGCTGCCCTTCCTTGATCGTGTTGATGACCTGGGGCTTGAGCGCAAACGTCGGCTTGGTGCGAAAGATCGCCGTCTGCAGTGCCGCGAGCTGATGGTTGGCCGCCGGCAGCACCTGGTCGTTGAACCACAGCATGAAGATCGCGACGACGGTCCCCGCGACGAGCGCCGGCAGCATCAGCGCCCGCGTCGACACGCCGCCCGCGCGCAGCGCCGTGATCTCGTTCTCCGACGCCAGCCGGCTGAACGCGTAGAGCACCGCCACGAGCACGGCCATCGGCAGCGTCATGGCGATCGTGAACGGCACCGACAGCAGCAGGAACTCGGTGATCACCTGCCACGACAGTCCGCGGCCGACGAGATCGCCGAACTTGCGCGCGATGTACTGCAACAGCACCACCGACGTGAGCGCCGATAGCGAGAAGACGAACGGTCCGACGTGCTCTTTGAGGACGTAGCGGTTGATTATCTTCACGACGTATGACGATCCGAATGCCGATCGCGGAACTTCAATAGTCTCACAGGGTTGTACGGTCCGGCCCAATCTGTATATTCCACCCGCCGGCCACCCGAATTCAAGGCGCCGCCCGCCGCCGGACACTGCTACACCGTCCGATGGCGTTCGTGCGGGCGGCGTGCGCGTTTCCTCTCACATCACGAGTCACGCCGTGCGCATGCCTTTCCTTCCGCTCGTCTATGCCGCGCTCGCCGCAGCCGGCGGCTGTCAGCAGATCCATGATCGGTTCGGCGGCGCCAAGACGGCGTTCAACGGCGACAGCGCGCTGGCCTACGTGAAGCCGCAACTCGCGTTCGGACCGCGCGTGCCGGGCACACCGGCGCACGAAAAGGAAGCGGACTGGATCATCGCGCAGATGAAGCAGCGCACCGACAGCATCATCGTGCAGAGCTGGACGCAGACGACCGCGAATGGCACGAAGCTGCAATTGCGCAACATCATCGCGCGATTCAATCCGGCCGCGACGCAGCGCGTGTTGTATCTCACGCACTGGGACACGCGGCCCACCGCGGATTCCGATCCGAACCTCGGCGCGCGCGCCGGCTCGTTTCCAGGCGCCAACGATGGCGCGTCGGGCGTCGCGTTGTTCATCGCACTCGGCGACGTCTTCAAGAAGACGCCGCCGTCGGTCGGCGTCGACCTGCTGTTCGACGATGGGGAAGACTGGGGCAAATTCGATCCGGACAGCGCGGGCAATTATCCCGACGCGCTGTTCGGCACGCAGTATTTCGCCGACCATCTGCCCTCACCGAACTACACGCCGCTCTACGGCGTGCTGTTCGACATGATCGGCGACAAGGATTTACAGATCTATCAAGAGGGCAACTCGGTGCAGAACGCGCCCGAGGTGGTGAGCAAGGTCTGGCAGACGGCGGCCGACCTGGGGTACTCGAAGTACTTCATCAATCAGGTCGGGCTGACGTGGACCGACGACCACATTCCGCTCCAGCGCAAGGGCCTCCGCGTGATCGACGTCCTCGACGGCCAGTATGGGCCGCTGGCGTCAGGCTACGGGCCGGAGACGCCGTCGATTCCCAGTTATCACCACACCACGCAGGACACGTTCGACAAGCTGTCGGCCAGGAGCCTCCAGATTGTCGGCGACGTCGCGGTCACGCTGGTGAAGTAAGAGGCCTACGCCTTCGGCTTCGACGCGCTCAACCGCGCCGCCATCTGCAGCGCCTTGTACGCGTTCACGATCCCGCCCGACTTCGAAAGCTCGCTGAACGACACCTGGCCGGCGTCGTCGCCTGGCCGCGCGACGGTCTGATCGTAGCGCGCGACGCTGCCGACGATCACCTGCCGCACGTCGCCGGCGGTCAGATTCGGGTAGTAGTCCATGATCAGCGCCGCGAGCCCGGACACGACCGGCGCCGCCATGCTCGTGCCGCTCAGGCGCTGATACTGACTCCCCGGCGTCGTCGACAGAATGTCGACGCCGGGCGCGAACACGTCGACCAGCGTGTGGCTGTAGTTCGAGAAATTCGCCGCGAGACTGTCGCCGCCCTTCCACGACGACGCGCCGACCTCGATCCAGTTCACCGGATGCCCGCCGCCCAGGTAGTTCGGCGTCGGGAAGTTCCGGGCGGTGTCGAGGTTTGCGCCGTCGTTGCCCGCGGCGTGGATCATGAGCACGCCGTGCGCGTCCGCGTACTTCACCGCGTCGTCGACCGCCTGCTTGTACGGCGAGTAGCCCTTGCCGAAGCTCATGCTGATGATCTTCGCGCCGTTGTCGGTCGCGTAGCGGATCGCGTTCGCCACGTCCTTGTCGCGCTCGTCGCCGTCCGGCACCGTGCGGATCATCATCAGCTTCACCGCCGGTGCGATGCCGTCGACGCCGATGCCGTTCCCGCGAACTGCGCCGATGATGCCGGCCACGTGCGTGCCGTGCATCGCGTCCTGCCCCATCACATCAGAGTTTCCATAATAGTGCTGCGTCGGGTCGGCGTAGTTGTCGCCGACGACCGTGCGCGGATTGAACGACGGATTGAGCCCGTTCTGCAGCTGGCCCTGAAGCGACTTGAGGCCCTCCTCGATCATCGCCAGCGTCGCGCCCTGCGAGGCCAGCTCGAGGTAGATCTCGCGCGCCTGCGAGAGCTGCGGGTTCGACGGCGCGATCGCCCGCACGTTGGCCTCGGTCAGCGAATCCGTGCCGGCCGCCCGCTGCAGCATCGGCGTGATCGCCTTGAGCACCGTCTCCGCCTGCTGGTAGTTCGCCACCGAGCTTTCGATCGACTTCCGCTGCTTCTCGTACGCCGCATCGATCTTTGCGCAGTACGCGGCGTCCGTGATCTGCGGCGTGCCGCTCGCCGCCGGCAATCCGTGGCAGCGGGCGTACTCGCGCGTGACCTCGAACGTGTCGAAGTGCACGTCCCGGCCATCCGCGCCGCCGATGAAATTCCACCCGTGCACGTCGTCGGCGTAGCCGTTGTGATCGTCGTCGGCATGATTGCCGGGCACCTCGCGCGGATTCACCCACAGGTTCGCCCGCAGATCCGCGTGCGTCGTGTCGACGCCGTTGTCGATGATCGCCACGAGCACCGTCTGCTTCGGCGACTGTCCCGCCAAAAGCTCGCGCATCGCGCGGTTCGCGCCGATGCCCGGCACGTGGTCCGTCGCTTCGTCGAGCAGCTGCCAGTTGCGCGGGGCTTCGGTGAGCGTAACGGTTGGCACCGTACTCGGCTCGACTGCCGCCCCTGGAGGAGCGCCGGGCATCGGCGACGTCGCCGGCGCCGGAACTGGTGACGGAACGGTAGTGGCGACCGTGGCCGGCGTTCCGCACGCGGCCGCGAGGAACGAGACGAGAACGAAGGGGGCGAACGGCTTCATGGAAGGTTGGTTGGACGAATGGGGAAGAATAGCAGCGTATCTGCCGCGGCGTACTGGCGGTTTGTACTGATCTGGTTATCGGCCGGTGAAGGCCGGCAATGATTCGATACCAGGCAGGTCGAAACGATGTCGTGCGTCAGATTCCGACCGCCTATGCTCGTCCCATGCCGCACCACTCCGATCACAAGGTGCTCCTCTTTCTGGCCGCCGTCGCCGTCCTTGGCACTGGCGTCCGCGTCGCTCGGGCGGCGCGAGGAAACGGGGAACACGGCCCGTCCGCGCAACTGGCGCTGGAGCATCAACGCTCGGTGACCGCACAGACGGCACAACGCGCTTCCGGGCGCGGCCGGGCCACCCACTATATGAAGGCGTCGGCGGACACCGACAGCGCCCGCCGGTCGTCCGGAGACGCCGGCCGAAAGCGTGGCCGCGTCGCCGGGCCGCTCGACCGGCCGGGGTACATCGCCGGCAAGCTGGATCTCGACGTCGCCACCGCCGCGCAGCTCGACTCCCTCCCGGGCATCAGCCCAACGCTCGCTCGGCGGATCGTCGCCGACCGGCTCGAGCGAGGCCCGTTTCTCACTCTCGAGGGACTGCGCCGAGTGTCCGGCGTCGGCGTCGCGTTCGTCCGAAAGATCGACACCCTCGTGACCTTCTCCGGGACGGTGAAGTTTCCCGATGCCCGCGACACCACGATCGCCCCCCGCAAACGCCGCGTCCGAAAGAAGCCCGGCAGCGGCTAGACGCTGAAGGTTTCACGCGCTCAAATCTCGGTCCCGAGCCCCGCACCGTGCCGCAAGTCACTACTGAGTCGTCTGTTTGGACGGTGAACCATGGACCATGGACTATGGACCATGGACGATGGACGATGGACCCACGGACTACGGACCACGGACCAAATGGCCGCCGCTCCAAAGCTCAGCCCCGAACGCATTGGTGATCTCCTCTATCGAGAGGGGTTGATCACCGCCGACCAGCTGTCCAAGGCCCTGCAGGAGGGCCAGCAGAACGGCTCGCGCGTCGGGTACAATCTGGTGAAGCTCGGATTCATCCAGGAGATCGAGCTCACCAAGATGCTGGCCAAGCAGCACAAGATGCCGGCGGTGGACCTCTCGCGGTTCGAAGTGGATCCGAAGATCGCGCACATGATCCCCAACGATCTGGCGCGCAAGAATCTCGTCGTCCCCCTCAAGCGCGACGGGCGCACGCTCACCGTGGCGATGGCCGATCCGACGAATCTCGGCGTGCTCGAGGACCTCAAGTTCATCACCCGGTACGACATCTTCCCGGTCATCGCCGGCGAATACACGCTGCGCAACATCATCGAGAAGACGTACGGCGGCACCGACGAGGCGGAGATGGCCTCGTTGATGGACACGATCAGCGAGATCGAGTCGGTCGACGACGTCGAGGTGATGGAGGAGACGGAGGACGAGCTCAATGCGGCGGCGCTCCAGGCGCAGATGGAGGACGCGCCGGTCGTCAAGCTGATCAACGCCATCCTCACCGACGCGGTGAATCGGGGCGCCTCCGACATCCACTTCGAGTGCTTCGAGCACGAGCTGCGCGTACGCTACCGCATCGACGGCGCGCTGCTGGAAGTGATGAAGCCGCCGATGAAGCTCAAGGCGGCGCTCATCTCGCGCTTCAAGATCATGGCACAGCTCAACATCGCCGAGCGTCGCGTGCCGCAGGACGGCCGCATCAAGCTGAAGATGGGCAACAAGGTCATCGACTTCCGCGTGTCGACGCTGCCCACGCTGTTCGGCGAAAAGATCGTGCTGCGTATTCTCGACAAGGGCAACCTGACCTTCGACCTCGAGAAGTTCGGCATCGAGCCCAAGGCCGAGAAGGACCTGATGGAGGCGGTGTCGAACCCGTACGGCATGGTGCTCGTCACCGGCCCGACCGGATCGGGCAAGACGACGACGCTGTACTCCGCGCTTTCCAAGGTCAACCTGATCGACGTCAACATCATGACGGCGGAAGATCCCGTGGAGTACAACCTGTTCGGGATCAACCAGGTGCTCGTCCGCACCGAGATCGGCATGACGTTCGCCGCCGCGCTGAAGGCGTTCCTGCGGCAGGACCCGAACATCATCATGGTTGGCGAGATTCGAGATCTCGAAACGGGCGGCATCGCCATCAAGGCGGCGCTCACCGGCCACATGGTGCTCTCGACGCTGCACACCAACTCGGCGCCGGAAACGGTGACGCGTCTGCTGGACATGGGCCTCGAGCCGTTCAACGTCGCGTCGGCGCTCAACCTCGTGCTGGCGCAGCGACTCGTGCGGCGCATCTGCTCGAACTGCAAGGAGCAGTATCAGATCTCGCCGGAAGAGCTGAGCGCGGCCAAAGTGACGACCGAGACGACCCTGGGCGAACTGCGGTTTACGCAGCAGGCGCTGAACGACACAAAAGCCAAGGCGACGAAGGAAGCCGCGCCCTTTCTCCAGAACGTGAACCTGAACACGAAGATCGGCGAGCTCGGTTTCTTTCGCGGCCGCGGCTGCGACCAATGCAACGGCACGGGCCTCAAGGGCCGTCAGGGCGTGTACGAGGTGATGGTGATGACGCCCAAGATCCGGAAGCTCGTGATGCAGAACGTCGGCGCGGTCGAAATCCGCGACGGCGCCGTCGAGGAAGGCATGCTGACGCTGCGCATGGATGCGTGGCTCAAGGTGATGAAGGGACTCACGACGACGGAGCAGATGATTCGAGAGACGAGTGCGTAGTCCGTAGTCCGTGGTCCGTGGTCCGTGGTCCGTGGTCCGTGGTCCGGAGACCCGCACTCTCGCGATCATGGCGGCAATGCCGTGATGGTGCGCCTCTGGAGTGACTAGGCCACTGTGGTCGCATGCGCTCCGCTACTCCGTTCGACTTGACGAGCCACGGCTATCGCAGGCTCGAGGTGTGGCAGCTCGCGATGGAGGCGGTGGAATCGATCTACACGCTCACGCGTCAATTCCCGCGCGACGAACGATTCGGGCTCACTGCGCAGATTCGCGATGCGGCGAATTCAATCCCATCGAACATTGCCGAAGGAAACGAGCGATCGACACCGGCAGACCAGCTGCGCTTCGTCTATCAGGCTCGCGGATCGCTCTCCGAGGTCGAAACCCAGCTCGAGATTGCCTTTCGGCTCGGGTACGTCGCCGATGCTGATGTCACGCCGCTTGTGATGCTCCTGGACCAGCTCGGCCGAAAGCTGAATCGCTTTCAATCCAGCATCCAGCGAAAGGTGGTCCGTCGCCCGTAGTCTGTAATCCGTGAAGTGGGGTCGGTTGGGGCTCGTCGACGGACCACGGACCACGGTCCACGGACCAGTTTCCTCCCGCCCCCTCCATCGTCCTCTCACAGAGGCGATCCACCTCGCCGGGACCTCGGCGCTGGGGACTCGGCACTTGCTGCTCCTGTCCATGGCGCAGAGATGTTGACATGGACTCCACGGACTACGGACTACGGACCACGGACTAGATGACCGCCCCCAACACCGGCGCCCAAGCTCTCAACCTGCGCGTGCTCCTCGAGGAGATGATCGAGCGGGGCGCGTCGGACTTGCACATCAGCGCCGGCGAACGCCCCAAGCTTCGTGTTGACGGCGACATGGCGAATTCGAGCGTCGACGTCGTCATGCAGCCCAAGGACACCCTGCAACTCGCGTATTCCGTCCTCACCGAGAACCAGAAGAAGCGGTTCGAGATGGAGGACGAGCTGGATTTTTCGTTCGGCATTCAGAATCTCGCGCGCTTTCGCGGCAACTGCTTCAAGCAGCGCGGCTGCGTCTCGATGGTCATCCGGCAGATCCCGTTCAACATCAAGACCTTCGAGGAGCTCAAGCTCCCGCAGGTCATCGCCGATCTGTCGGACAAGCCGCGCGGCCTCATTCTCGTCACCGGCCCCACCGGCTCCGGCAAGTCGACGACCCTCGCCGCGATGCTCGACAAGATCAATCGCGAGCTCAAGGGGCACATGATCACGATCGAGGATCCGATCGAGTTCATTCACAAGCACCAGGGCTGCATCGTCAACCAGCGCGAGGTCGGCGCCGACACCAAGAGCTTCTCCGCGGCGCTCAAATACGCGCTGCGGCAGGACCCCGACGTCGTGCTGATCGGCGAGATGAGAGATCTCGAAACGATTCAGGCCGGTCTCACCATCGCCGAAACGGGCCACCTGGCATTCGCCACGCTGCACACCAACAGCGCGGCCGAAGCGATCAACCGCATCATCGACGTCTTTCCCAGCCACCAGCAGAGCCAGGTGCGCGCGCAGCTCGCGTTCTGTCTCGAGGGCATCGTCACGCAGACGCTGCTGCCCCGGCTCGGCGGCAAGGGCCGCGCGATGGCAGCCGAGATCCTCGTCGTCACGCCGGCCATTCGCGCGCTGATTCGCGATGACAAGATCCACCAGATCTACTCGATGATGCAGTCCGGCAAGAAGTTCGGCATGCAGACGATGAACGACGCCCTGTACAACCTCTACACGACCAAGCAGGTGTCGCTCGACGACTGTCTCCGCGCCAGTCACGACCAGTCGGAGCTGATGCGCATGATCGGCATCACGCCGGAGAACGAGAACGGCAAGCCGCAAACCGGCCAGATGGCCGGGGCGAAGAGATGAACCAGCAACGACCAGGTCCGGGTTACTGGGTACTGGTTGGCGGCTTGGTGCTTGTCGCTAGCTGATCCGTCACCCCGCCAGCGACCAGACACCAGCAACCCGCTAGTTCCCAGCACCTAGCACCTAGCTTCGGAGTCAACATGCCTACCTTCACCTACACCGCCCGCGCCGTCAACGGCGATTTGAAATCGGCGACGATCGATGCGCCGAATCGCGACGACGTCATCGCGCAGCTCAAGAAGCAGCGCCTGAACGTCGTCAAGATCGACGAGGGCACGGCGAACAAGAAGAAGCGCGGCGGCAAGATCAAGATGCGCGACATCGTGATCTTCACCCGCCAGTTCTCGACAATGATCAACGCCGGCCTGCCGCTCGTGCAGGCGCTCGACATCCTGGCGAATCAGAGCGAGAACCCGGCGCTGAAGGATGTGACGCGCCAGGTCGTGTTCGACGTCGAGTCGGGCAACACGATGGCCGACGCGCTGCGCAAGCATCCCAAGGCGTTCACGGAGCTGTACGTGAACATGGTGGCGGCCGGTGAGGCAGGCGGTATTCTCGACACCATCCTCATGCGCCTCGCGGTGTTCATCGAGAAGAACGACGCCCTCGTGCGCAAGGTGAAGGGCGCGATGATCTACCCGGCGGTGATCATGAGCGTGGCCGGCATCGCCATCACGATCCTGCTCCTCTTCGTCATCCCGACCTTCCAGACGATGTTCGCGAGCGCCAACATCGCGCTGCCGCTGCCGACGCGTATCGTCATCGGCCTGTCGCATTCGCTGCGCACGTACTGGTGGGTCGTCGCCGGCGGTCTGTTCGGCATCAGCACGATGATCAAGCGCTACTACGCGACCTCGAACGGCAAGCTGGCCATCGACCGACTGCTGCTCAAGGCGCCGATCCTCGGCGACGTGCTGCGCAAGTCCGCCGTGTCGCGCTTCACGCGCACGTTGGGCACGTTGATCTCGTCGGGCGTCTCGATTCTCGAGGGCCTCGAAATCACGGCGAAGACGTCAGGCAACCGCGTCATTCAGGACGCGATCATGGAATCGCGCGCCTCGATCGCCGGCGGTGAAACCATCGCCGCACCGCTCAAGAAGAGCCAGGTTTTTCCCCCGATGGTGATCTCGATGATCGCCGTCGGTGAGCAGACCGGCGGACTTGATGAAATGCTCACGAAGATCGCGGACTTCTACGACGAGGAAGTCGATGCCGCGGTGTCGGGCCTCCTCGCGATGATGGAGCCGTTGATGATCGTGTTCCTCGGCGTCGTCGTCGGCGGCATGGTCATCGCGATGTACCTGCCGATCTTCGACATGGTGAACGCGGCGGGGTAAGGCGCCGGTGGTTCGTCGCCGATGGCACATTATGAAAGCGGCGGACCCGTTCGGGTCCGCCGCTTTCGTGTTCGGCCCGGCATTAGCCGTCGAGTTGCGCAGACAACCCCGACGTGCCCGGCGGCCTGCCGAGCCACGCCTCCGCCTCGTGCGGTGTGGCAAAGATCTCCACCACATGTCCGTGCAACTCGGCGCCAGCCGCGAACATCCGAGCCATCCCATACAGAAAGCCGGACTTGGCGACGACAGCGCGTTTCACTCCCGCGGCGTAGAGGCGGCCGCCGGCATAGCGAATATTCCAGCTGGCCGCCACGAAGTTGCGCACGCGACGCAGGTCGAGAATCTGATCGAAGGTGCTCACGAACGCCGGATCCGCGCGCAGCGCGCCGTAGAGGCTCACGATGTCGGCATCGGTGCACTCGCCCCATAGCTCGGTAATCACCAGATGCTGCTCGGTGTCGATCCGATACTGCGCGGACATCGCTCACGCGCCTGCGAGAATGATCGTCTTTCCCCGGCGTCGCCGGGTCGGATTGAACGCGGCAACCGCACCGTCGAGCATCGCGACCGTGCCGATGTTCGGCCGCAGTCGTCCATCCCGCACGCGCTGGACGATCTCGACGAGTTGAGCGCGATCGGCCTCGACGACGAAGTCGATCACCTGACCGTCAGCTGGCCGCGCTTCGCTCGGCCCGACGACGGACACCAGCACTCCACCCGGTCGAACCAGGCGCGCCGATCGCCTGCCGATGTCGCCGCCGATGACATCGAAGACGAGATCCACGCTGTCGACGTCTTCCAGGGCGTCGTGCCCCAGCTCGACGAACTCGTCGGCGCCGAAGTCGAGCGCCGTCTGACGATCGGCGGCGCGGCCGGTGCCGATGACGTACGCCCCGGCCTCGCGTGCGAGTTGCGTCACCATCGAGCCGACTGCGCCGGCCGCGCCATGGGCGAGCACACTCTGCCCGGCGCGAAGGCGCCCGTGCTCGAACAGCCCCTGCCACGCCGTGAGACCCGAGATCGGCAGACTCGCGCCGACAGTGAAATCGACATCGTCGGGCAGCGGCGCGAGGTTGCGCGCCTCGACGGCGACGGACTCGGCCAGCGTGCCATCGCGATACCAATCCGTGATCCCGAACACGCGCTGTCCTACCGACAGCCCGGTCGTGCCATAGCCGAGTGCCGTGACCACTCCGGCAAGCTCGTGCCCGGGAATCGCACGGGTTCGGTCGCGACCGAGCCGATCGGCCCAGGTCGATGGCCACGTCAGCTCGGTGCCGACGAATCCCGACGCGTGCACCCGAACGACGACGTCGTTGATCGCCGCCTGCGGCTCCGGCCGCTCCACCAGCTTCATCCCGGACGTTCCCGCATTCTGGTCCGTCACCACAATCGCGTGCATCGTCGTCTGCTCCTGAGTCGTTCGTCTCTCACGGAGACTACGTCGACACACGGCACGGCGATTCCTGAAAGCGTGTCCGGGCGTCCTCGGTCGCACGGCGAGCGAAGCGCGGCTGAGGCCCTTCATGGCGTCTCGCCGTGCGATTTTCGGTACGACGTGG
>Ga0207660_10001224_pt1 | contig 17188 bp, 16 predicted proteins | sample KBSC73BmetaG_FD_184335 | JGI IMG/M metagenome (GOLD analysis project Ga0207660, IMG submission 184335) | Corn rhizosphere microbial communities from Kellogg Biological Station, Michigan, USA - KBS C7-3B metaG (SPAdes) (version 2) | ecosystem: Host-associated > Plants > Roots > Rhizosphere ... | reverse complement strand
GAGGGCTTGGCGGACTCGAAGTACCGGCCCTGTCCGCTGCTGGTGAAATACGTCGAGGCCGGCTGGCTCGGCCGCAAGGCCGGCCGCGGCTTCTACGACTACCGCGGCGAGGTTCCCGTCCCCACGCGGTGAGCCGCTGCCCCGGCGCTAGAGCCTGACCTTCGATCTCTTGAGGGCATGGAAGACCAAACTCCAGAACGTCACGACGCAACTCTCCTCTACGCGCCGGCCTCGGCGTGGCCCGGCGTCCCTTCACAACGCGTCAGGTCTGGAAAGGCGCCTGCGGTTCGCGCTGACCTTGCGGCGGTAGCGCGCGAGCGTCCGAGCCGAGGCGCCAGTCGGGGTCGCACCCAAGCCGCCGCGCCTGGATCGCCTCGACAGCCGCTGTGAACCCGGCGCTCGCCCGAGCGCCGCCTTCACCCCGGCGGGATCGCCCGCCCGATAGGCGAGCCTCATCGCCTTCATTCGCCGATAGGTCTCGCCGCGCTGTTCGTCGGACTCCATGCGCGCCTCCGGTCGGGGAAACCTAACACACCCACCCGCCAGGCGATCCGCTCGGCGCTGGACGGCGATGTCGAACGGATGTCCGATGCAGCTTCACCGTCGATTCCAGCCTTGAGTCGCCTCACGTGGCCGAAGCCGTCGTTCCGTCCGCTCGCGCCGGCATCCCACCGCGCTTGCCGGGCCTCGATCTCGTCCGCGCGATCGCGATCGCCTGGGTCATGCTCTACCACGCCTCCAACTTCGGGCTGGCGTCGCACGGCTCCTGGGTCGTCCGCTTCGGATGGCTGGGCGTCGACCTGTTCTTTGTCCTGAGCGGCTTCCTGATCGCCGGGCAACTGCTCCGGCCCTGGGCGCGGGGCTTGCGGCCAAACTATCCGCGCTTCTACGCGCGGCGCTTACTTCGCACCCTGCCGGCCTACCTGGCGATCGTTGCGCTCTATTTCCTGGTCCCGCCCGTCCGCGACCGTGATGTCATCCAGCCGCTCTGGAAGTTCCTGACCTTCACCCAGAACTTCGGCCTCAGCCCCAGTCCGTCAAAGGCCCTGTCGCAGGCCTGGTCGCTCTGCGTCGAGGAGCAGTTCTACCTCGTCTTCCCGTTCGTGGTCGCGCTCCTGGCGCGGCGGCCCAGCGCCGCGAAGGTCGTGGCGAGCGTGCTCGGCGTCCTTGTCCTGGGCATGGCGCTGCGGGGGTGGTTCTGGCTGCACGATGTGGCGGGCGGCGGCAGCTACATGACGCTGATCTACTATCCGACCTGGACCCGCCTCGACGGCCTGCTGGCCGGCATCGTCGCCGCCGCGATCCAGACCTTCCGGCCGCGCATCTGGCAGGCGGCCATGGCGCGCGCCGACCTGCTGCTGGCCGCCGGGACGGTCGGCATCGCCGGCTCGATAATCTTTTTCCAGTCCCAGATCCCGGGGTTCTGGCCGGCGGTGCTGGGCTATCCGCTGGTCTCCGCCAGCATGGCCCTGGTGGTCGCCGCCGCGAGCGACCGGACCTCCATCATCGGACGTCATGCGATCCCCGGCGTCGGCGCGCTCGCCACAGGCGCCTACAGCCTCTACCTCAGCCACAAGATGGTGTTCCACGCGGTCAAGACCGCGGTCACTGCGCATTCGCCCAACGCACAGTCGGCCATCCCCCAAGGCCTGGCCTTGCCGATCGCATTGCTGGGCGCGCTACTCGTGGGCGCTGCGCTCTACTGGCTTGTGGAACGCCCGTTCCTCAAGCTTCGTGACCGGCTGGAGGGGCCGTCGAGAAGCTCGCTCGCCGGCGCGCCCGCGCCCGCCGCCCTTTAGGCCGCCACCGTCTCCCGCGCCCTGGCGTTGGTCGGCCGCGGGTTGGAGAACTCCAGCTTGCCGTCCTCGAGCTTGGCGTAGCGCAGGCTCATCAGGTCGAGGGCGTAGTTCTGGTGCAGCTTCCAGGGCGCCTTCGAGCCCTGCTTGGGGAAGCGGTCCATGGCGCGGCGGACGTATCCCGAGGAGAAGTCGAGCCAGGGCTGGCGCTCGATGGTCGGGTCGTCGTTGCGCGGCGTGACCTGGCGCAGGCCCGTCCGCTTCATGTGGTTCAGGAGGCGGCAGACGTACTCGCAGGTCAGGTCGCACTTCAACGTCCAGGACGCGTTGGTGTAGCCGAAGGCCGAGGCGAGGTTCGGCACGTCCTCGTACATCATGCCCTTGTAGGACAGCGTCTGGCCGGGGTCGATGGCGCGCCCGTCGACGGTGATCGCAAGCCCGTTCATCACCTGCAGGTTCAGGCCGGTGGCCGTGACGATGACGTCGGCGGCAAGCTCGGCGCCCGACTTCAGTTTGACGCCGGTTTCGGTGAAGGTCTCGATGTGGTCGGTGACCACCGAGGCCGAGCCCCGCTTGATGGCTTCGAAAAGGTCGGCGTCGGGCACCAGGCACAGCCGCTGGTCCCAGGGGTTGTAGCTGGGGGTAAAGTGGGTTGCGACATCGTAGTCGGGCCCGAGCTGCTGGCGGACCATCGCGATGATGTTCTGCTTCACCTGCTCCGGCTTCCTGCGGGCCATGCGGAAGAAGAACATGCCGAACAGCACGTTGCGCCAGCGGATCAGGCTGTAAGCCAGCTTCGCCGGAAGCCGTTCGCGCAGCTTGTTGGCGAAGGCGTCTTCGGCCGGCCGCGAGACCACATAGGTCGGCGAGCGCTGCAGCATGGTCACGTGGGCGGCCGTCTTGGCCATCTCTGGCACCAGGGTCACGGCCGTCGCGCCGGAGCCGATCACCACCACCCGCTTGCCCGCGTAGTCGAGGGCTTCTGGCCACTTCTGCGGATGGACGATCTGGCCTTTGAAGCGTTCCGCGCCCGGGAAGTCCGGCGTGTAGCCGCCCTCGTAGCTGTAGTAGCCGCCGCAGAGGAAAATGAAGTTGGCGGTGAGGCGTACGGTCTGGCCGTCGCTGCGCAGCGCCTCGACAGTCCAGGCCGCGTCCTGGCTGGACCAGGCGGCGGCCTTCACCTGATGGCCGTAGCGGATGTGCCGGTCGATGCCGTTCTCGCGGGCGGTGTCGCGGACGTATTTCAGGATCGAGGGGCCGTCGGCGATCGCCTTGGCCTCGGTCCATGGCTTGAACGAGTAGCCCAGGGTGTACATGTCGCTGTCCGAGCGGATGCCCGGATAACGGAACAGGTCCCAGGTGCCGCCGATCGCCTCGCGACCCTCCAGGATCGCATAGCTGCGCCCAGGCGCCTCCGTTTGCAGGTGCCAGGCCGCACCGACGCCGGAGAGCCCGGCCCCCACGATCAGCACGTCGAAATGCTCGACCGCCGCCTTGCCCGCCGTTCCGTCCGCCATCTCAGGCCCTCGCCGCGATTTAAGTTAACATTGATCACATATTTTGGTGTTCCAGGCCAGCAGGGCAATGCAAGGCGGGGTAGCGGCCCACTTCAAGCCGAAACCACGGAAAGAGCAGGGAGGCGGCGGCCGGAGAGGCGCGGGCGATAGAGCGTGTCCCTACTTTCCAGCCGGCGTTAATCCATTCGACTTGCAGCGACGCCGTAGCGGATACTCAGCCGAGTGATTCGGATTGAGGGACGTTAGGGGGACCATGCGCCGGCTCACCCTCGGGCTCCTTTGCGCAACCTATCTCTGCCTGTCGCTGATCGTCGCCCTGACGCTCTGGCGGAACGGCGGCGGCTGGGGCGCGGGCGTCGCCGCCCTGGTCGGCGGCCTGGGGCTTTGCCTGGCCTTCCACGGGCTGATCGCGCGCGCGCTGGAAACCGGCGCGATCAAGACCGACGTCGCCGACATCCGCGAGGCGCACGCGATCCTGCTCTCGCAGGTGGAGGCGCTGGACGCCAGGCTGGGCGCCGCGCTCGATTCCATCGCCGACGACGCCCAGCGGTCCGAGGAGCTGCTCGACGAGGTGCACATGCTCGAGGGGCTGGTGCAGCGCATGCAGCAGCGCCTGGACGACCCCGGCGCCGCGCCTGCGCTGTTCGCCGCCCCGCTCGGGGGCGACGCGCGCCAGTCGCCGGCCCTGCTCGACACCGTGCGCGAGGCCCTGACGGAGAACCGCGTCGACCTCTTCCTGCAGCCGATCGTGGCCCTGCCGCAGCGGCGCACCCAGTATTACGAAAGCTTCTCGCGCCTGCGCGACGCGACCGGCCGGGTGATGATGCCGGCGGAGTACCTCAGCGTCGCCGAGCCCGGCGGCCTGGTCACCGCCATCGACAACCTGCTGCTGTTCCGCTGCGTGCAGATCGTGCGCAGGCTCGCCAAGCAGGACCGCAAGATCGGAATCTTCTGCAATATCTCGACGGCGAGCCTGGCCGACGAGAGCTTCTTCCCGCAGTTCCTGGAACTGCTGACGATCAACCGTGACCTCTCCGGCGCGCTGATCTTCGAGATCGGCCAGGCGGCGTTCGACGCCCGCGGCTCCATCGAGGCGCGCAACATGGGCAAGCTCGCCGACCTCGGCTTCCGCTTCAGCCTCGACAAGATCACCGACCTCGACCTCGACCTGCAGGACCTCGCGCGCTCCGACGTGAAGTTCATCAAGATCGGCGCCCAGATGCTGCTGGACGAACTGACCGAGATCGACGGGCGCATGGTGCTGCGCTCCCTGCCCGACCTCGCGGCCGAGGACTTCACCACGCTGACCCGCCGCTACGGCGTCGAGGTGGTGGCCGAGAAGGTGGAGGCCGAGCGCCAGGTGGTCGACGCCCTGGAGCTCAACATCGGCTTTGGGCAGGGTCACCTGTTCGGCGAACCGCGCGCCATCAAGGAAGCCGTGCTCAGCGAAGCCGGGCCGCCGCCGAACCTGGTCCGTCCGGAATTCCCGCGCCGCGCCGCCTTCGGCTAGCTGTCGTCGCGCGCGCCGCGGTCCCGCGACAGGAAGCCGACCACCGCGAACCAGACGTCCCAACCGAACCACAGCACCAGCAGCGGCGGCGCGATGACAATGGCCGCCTGCTTCGCGACCGTCTTGGCGAGCTTGACGGCCGGCGTGTCCGGCGGATCGGGTATGGGCCCCGTGGGGACGCGCGGCGGTGGCTGGGGGAGCGGCGGCGGAGCGGGCTGGCGCGCCTCGGCGATCGCGGCGCGGATCGGCTGCGCCGACAGGCCGCCGGCGACGCCGACGTAGAGGATCGAGGCGGCCGCCCAGGCTTTCAACAGGCGCGCGCCGCCAGGTTTGCTGGAGTTCATGCGGTCTCATATCGCGGCGCGGCGGCGCGAACACCACCCGCGATCGCGGAGCCGGCGATTGACCCGCGGGGTCGGCGCCGCTACCGCCCGGCGATGACTTCTCCCAAGCTCGCCGGCGGCTTTTCGCAGATCGTCGCCGGCTACGACGCCCTGCTCTGCGACGTCTGGGGCGTGATCCACAACGGCCGCGAGAGCTTCCCCTTGGCCTGCGAGGCGCTCGCCCGGTTCCGCGCCGAGCGTGGGCCGGTGGTGCTGATCTCCAACGCCGCGCGGCCGCATGCGCCGGTGATCGACCAGCTCGACGCCCTGGGCGTGCCGCGCGCCGCCTGGAGCGAGATCGTCACCTCCGGCGACGCCACGCGCCTGTTGCTGGCGCAACGGGCGCCGGGCCCGGCCTGGCTGGTCGGCGTCGAGCGCGACGCGCCGCTCTACGAAGGCCTCGGCCTGGAAACCTCCGACCTGGAGCACGCCGCCTTCATCTCGGTCACCGGCCCCTACGACGACGAGAACGACGAACCCGCCGACTACCGCGAGCGCTTCTGCCGCGGCGTCGAGCGCGGACTTGAAATGATCTGCGCGAATCCGGACCTGGTCGTCCAGCGCGGCGCCAAGCTGATCTACTGCGGCGGCGCGCTCGCCCAGCTCTATGAGAGCCTGGGCGGCAAGGTGACCATGGTCGGCAAGCCCTATGCGCCGATCTACGAGCTGGCGCTGGTCAAGGCGGAGGCGGCGCTCGGCCGACCGCTCGACAGCCGGCGCGTGCTCTGTATCGGCGACGGGCTGCCCACCGACATCCGCGGCGCCAACGCCCGCGGGCTGGACGTGCTGTTCGTGGCGAGCGGCATCCACGGGGCGGAAACCATCGGGCCCGATGGCCTGAATGTCGCGGCCGTGCAGGACCTGCTGCGCCAGGATGGCCTGTCGGCGACCTACGCCATCGCCGACCTGGTCTGGTGAGCCGGCGCTTTCGTCGCTAAGTGAACCAGCAAGGCCAGAAGGATCGACGGGTGCAGGGGCTCTATTTCGACGAACTGAGCGTGGGCCAGACGGCGGAAACCACCCACGTGGTGGGCGCGGCCGACATCGAGGCCTTCGCCGCGGTGTCCGGCGACGTCAATCCGGTCCACATGGACGAGGTCTACGCCAGCACGACGCCTTTCGGCGGGCGCATCGCCCACGGCATGCTCGCGGCGGCCTACATCTCCGCCGTGCTGGGCAACCAGCTTCCCGGGCCGGGCGCGATCTACCTGTCGCAGTCGCTGCGGTTCCGCCGGCCGGTGAGGATCGGCGATCCGGTCACCGCACGGGTCACCGTCAAGGCGCTGGACGCCGCCAAGGGTCACGCCACCCTGGAGACCGTCTGCCTGGTGGGCGGCAAGGCCGTGATCGAAGGCGAGGCGCTGATCATGGCGCCGCGCCGCGGCGGCCCGGCGAAGCCATGAGGCGGCTTCGCGTCATCAAGGGCTGGAAGGACCTGCCGCAGGGCGACCGCGGGGCGGCCGTGGCCATGGGCAATTTCGACGGCGTCCACCGCGGCCACCAGAAGGTGATCGCGCTCGCCGCCAAGGCCGCGGGCGAACTCGGCCGCCAGCTTGGGGTCATCACCCTCGATCCGCATCCGCGCATCTATTTCCGGCCCGGCGAGCCGGCGTTCCACCTGATGAAGCCCGACCAGCAGGCGCGCGCGCTCGAGGCGCTGGGGGTCGACATCCTCTACGTCCTGCCGCTGACGCCCGAACTCGCCAACATGACCGACCGCGAGTTCGCGACCCAGGTGCTGCATGAGGGCCTAGGCGCCCGCCACGTGGCCGTGGGCTTCGACAACTCCTTCGGCAAGGCCCGCACCGGCAGTCCCGAGACCATGCGAGCCTATGGCGCCGAGCTCGGCTTCGGTGTTTCGGTGGCCGCGCCGGTGGAGGACGAGGCGGGCGAGAAGTTCTCCTCGACCGCCGTGCGCGAGGCGCTGCGGGAAGGCCGCCCGCAGGAGGCCGCACGGATCCTTGGCCGGCCGTTCGCCATCGAAGGCGAGGTCCAGCGAGGGCGCCAGCTTGGCCGCAAGCTGGGCTATCCGACCGCCAACGTGGCGCTGGCCGACTATGTGATCCCGAAGTTCGGCGTCTACGCCACGCGCACCCGGCTGCCGGACGGGCGGGACGTTCCGGGCGTCGCCAACATCGGCATCAACCCGACGATCGAGGGCGTCCGCGCGCCGCTGCTGGAGGTCTGGCTGTTCGACTTCGACGAGGACATCTACGACCAGGTGATCGAGACCCAGCTGATCGCCTTCCTGCGCCCCGAGCTGAAATTCGACGGGCTGGACGCCATGACCGCGCAGGTCATGAAGGACGCCCAGGCCGCCCGCGACCTGCTGCTGCCGCCGCTGGACTGAGGCGCACGGAGAACCCGCGGCGCGCCCGTGCGTTCAAGCCATGACGACCAGGCTCCAGGCGGTTCGAGGCGCCCGCAGCCATATTCCGTGTTCCCCGATGCTCCCGATCAAGACAAGCCTTTCCCTCGCCGCCGCGGCGGTGTCCGGATCCATCGGCCTTGCCGCGCCGCTTCCGGCCGGCGCCCAGCCGATATTCGTCGAGCCTGCACCCTACTACGCGCCCTATGGCCCAGTGATCGTCGCGCCGCCCAGCTACTATTTCTGGGGAGGCCGACGCTACTGCTGGTACTTCGACGGCTGGCGAGGCCCCGGCTGGTACTGGTGCGGCTATGGCGCACGTTATGGCTACGGTTGGGGTGGCGGCCCCGGGTGGCACGGCTGGCGCCATTCCGGCAGCCATTATCGGGGCGGCCACTATCGGGACGGATATTATCGGGGCGGCTACGGCGGCGGCTATCGCCATTGGAGCGGCGGCCGGACCGAGTGGCGCGGCGGCCACGGCGGCTGGAGCGGTGGCGGTCATGGCGGCGGCCACGGACCTGCCCACGGCGGAGGTCACGGAGGCGGTCATGGTGGCGGTCACGGCAATGGTCACGGTGGCGATCATGGCGGAGGTCACCATCACTGATCGCCGCCGAAGCTTGGGTTCCGCGCGGCACTCTGTTAGACGCAAGGCCATGATTTCGGTTCGGAAGAGCGCGCGAATTATCCGCCCGGCGTGACGCCGGCTGACGGCTACGTCTCCGCGCGCGCCGGGAGTTTTCCCGCACCTCAAGACCCTCCGAACCCCGCTGGAAAGATCAATGGCCGACAACGCCGAAAGCCCTCCCGTCCACGCTCCCGAAGGCGGCGCGCGCGACTACCGCGAAACCGTCTTCCTGCCGGAGACGCCGTTTCCCATGCGCGCAGGCCTGCCGCAGAAAGAGCCGCAGATCCTGGAGCAGTGGGCGAAAGCCGATCTCTACAACGCGATGCGCAAGGCCCGGCAGCACGCCGGTGCGCCGCTGTTCGTGCTGCACGACGGCCCGCCCTACGCCAACGGCGCGATCCACATCGGCCATGCGCTTCAGAAGACGCTGAAGGACTTCGTCGTCCGCTCGCGTTTCCTGCTCGGCTACGACGTCGACTACGTCCCGGGCTGGGATTGCCACGGCCTGCCGATCGAGTGGAAGATCGAGGAGGAGCTGCGCGCCCAGGGCCGCCGCAAGGACGAGGTCTCCAAGGCCGAGTTCCGCACCCGCTGCCGCGACTACGCCGCCCATTGGATCGCGGTCCAGATGGCCGGCTTCAGGCGCCTGGGCGTGATCGGCGACTGGGAGCACCGCTACGCCACGATGGACTATCCGAGCGAGGCCGCGATCGTGGCCGAGTTCCACAAGTTCGTCGCCTCCGGCCAGCTCTACCGTGGTTCCAAGCCGGTGATGTGGAGCCCCGTGGAGCGCACGGCGCTCGCCGACGCCGAGGTCGAGTATCACGACCACACGAGCCCCACGATCTGGGTGAAATTTCCGGTGGTCGAAGGGTCCGCCGCCGCGGGCAACGCGTCGGTGGTGATCTGGACGACGACGCCCTGGACCATCCCGGCCAACCGGGCGGTCAGCTACAATCCCGACATCGCCTACGCGGTCTATCAGGTCGATGCGATGGAGGAGGGCCTGGAGTTCGAGCCCTGGGCCAAGGCCGGCGACCGGCTGGTCGTGGCCGACAAGCTCGCCGCCGAGGTCATGGCCGCGGCCAAGGTCGCGAAGTTCCACAAGGTGGAGGCCGTCGACTGCGAGGGCATGGTGCTGGCCCATCCGCTGGCCGCCTTGGACGCAGGCTATGGCTTCCAGGTTCCGATGCTGGCCGGCGACCACGTGACCGACGACGCGGGCACGGGCTTCGTCCACACCGCGCCGGGCCACGGCGCCGACGACTACGCGGTCTGGCTCGCGCATGGCCACCGGGAGATCCCCGAGACTGTCGATCCGGACGGCGCCTACTACCCGACCGTGCCCCTGTTCGCTGGACTGAAGGTGCTGGAGACCGAAGGCAAGAAGGCCGGCAAGTTCGGCCCCGCCAACGGCGCGGTGATGGAGAAGCTGATCGAGGCCGGCGCCCTGCTGGCCCGCGGCCGGCTGGAGCATTCCTATCCGCATTCCTGGCGCTCCAAGGCCCCGGTGATCTTCCGCAACACACCGCAGTGGTTCATCCGCATGGACGAGCCGCTGGAGGACGCCGCCCATAACGGCCGCACCCTTCGCGAAACCGCGCTGGAATCGATCGAGGCGACCGCCTTCTATCCGGCGGCCGGCCGGAACCGGATCCGCTCGATGGTCGAGAGCCGTCCGGACTGGCTGATCAGCCGCCAACGCGCCTGGGGCGCTCCGCTCGCCATGTTCGTGGACAAGGAAACCGGCCAGCCGCTGCATGACGAGGACGTCAACCGCCGCATCGTGGAGCTGATCGGGGCGGAGGGCGCGGACGCCTGGTTCACGCGGCCGGCCTCCGACTTCCTGGGGAATCACGAGCCGGAGCGGTTCGAAAAGGTCGAGGACATCCTCGACGTCTGGTTCGATTCAGGTTCGACCCACGCCTTCACCCTGGAGAACCGCCCGCATACGCACTGGCCCGCCGACCTCTACCTCGAAGGCTCCGACCAGCATCGCGGCTGGTTCCAGTCCTCGCTGCTGGAGAGCTCCGGCACCCGCGGCCGGGCGCCGTACGATGCGATCCTCACCCATGGCTTCACCATGGACGAGAACGGCGAGAAGATGTCGAAGTCGAAGGGCAACGTGGTCGACCCCGAGGTGGTGATCCGCGAAAGCGGCGCCGAGATCATCCGGCTGTGGGCCGCGATGATCGACTATTCGGACGATAGCCGCATCGGCAAGACGGTGCTTCAGACGACGTCGGACGCCTACCGCAAGCTGCGCAACACCGTGCGTTACATGCTGGGCGCGCTCGCCGACTACTCGCCGGACGAGGCGGTGGAATTGGGCGAGATGCCGCCCCTGGAGCGGTTCATCCTGCACCGGCTCTGGGAACTGGATGGCCAGGTGCGCGCAGCCTATGAGGGTTACCTCTTCCAGGACGTGATCCGGCCGGTGACCGAGTTCTGCCAGAACGAGCTGTCGGCCCTGTTTTTCGACATCCGCCGCGACGCCCTCTATTGCGACCGGCCCGACAGTGTCCGCCGCCGCGCCGCGCGCACGGTGATGGACGCGGTGTTCGAGCGGGTGACCGCCTGGCTCGCGCCCTTGATCCCCTTCACGATGGAAGAGGCCTGGACGACCCGCTATCCGGGCGCCCATTCCAACTGCCTGCGGGTGATCCCTGACACGCCCGCCGCCTGGCGCAACGACGCCGAGGCGCAGCGCTGGGCGAAGGTGCAGGCGGTGACCTCCGTGGTGACCGGCGCGCTGGAAATCGAGCGGCGGGAGAAGCGGCTGGGCGCGGCGCTGGAGGCGGCTCCGGCGGTGCATGTCGCCGACGCCGGGCTCATGGCGGCCTTCGACGGCCTCGATCCCGCGGAGGTGTTCCGGACCAGCCAGGCCACCCTGGCCGCCGACGAAGGCCCGGCGTCCGCGTTCCGGCTGGCGGACGTCGGCGGCGTCGCTGTCGAGCCGCTGCGCGCGGAGGGCCGCAAGTGCGCCCGCTCCTGGCGCATCTTGCCCGAGGTCGGCTCCGACCCGCGCTACCCCGACCTATCGCTGCGGGACGCGGACGCCGTCGCGGCCTGGGACGCAACCCACCGCAAGGCGCTGGCATGAACGCAATGAGCAAACTTGGCCGCATCGCGCTGACGCTCTCGGCCATCGTGATCGTGGCCGACCAGGTGGTGAAATATTGGGTGCTGAATGTGCTGCGGCTGCAGGAGGGCCAGTCGATCCCGGTCTTCGGCCCGCTGCAGTTCACCGGCGTGCGCAACACCGGCGTCAGTTTCGGCTTCCTGCAGGCGCAGCACGACCTGGTGCGCTGGCTGCTGACGGTCTTTTCGATCCTGGTGGCCGTCGTGCTGGCGGTCTGGGTGCGCCGGGCGGCTCGGCCGCTGTTCGCTATCGCCGTAGGCCTGGTGATCGGGGGGGCGATCGGCAACGTCATCGACCGGATCCGCTTCGGCAGCGTCGTCGACTTCGTGGACGTTTCGCGGATCGGCTTCTTCCCCTGGGTCTTCAACGTGGCCGATTCGGCGATCACCGTCGGCATCTGCCTGTTGCTGCTCGACATGCTGCGCCAGGATGGCCGGGACCGCGAGGCCAAGGCTGCGGGAGATGCGGCCTGATGCAGCGTTGGCGGGCGCGTTGGTTTACGCTATCCACTCTTCCTTCTCGGCCGGGGGGCCTTAGGAGCTACTGGTCTATGAGCGTCAACCGAGTGATCGTCGCCTCCGCCTTGGTTGCGGCGGTAGGTCTCGCCGGGTGTCAGTCGACGCGCAAAGCGCTCGGCATGACCAAGGTGACCCCCGACGAGTTCCGCGTGGTGACCAAGGCCCCGCTGGTGGTGCCGCCGGACTTCGCCCTGCGCCCGCCCGCCCCGGGCAAGCCGCGCCCGCAGGAGTTGCAGCCGGAAAGCGCCGCGCGCACCGCCTTGCTCGGCCAACGCGAAGCCGAGACCCGCTCCGAGGGCGAGAAGCTGCTGGTCGCCAAGGCCGGCGCCGACAAGGCCGACCCGCTGATCCGCTATGTGGTCGACGACGAGTTCGGCGACGTGGCGCACAAGGAAAAGAGCTTCGCCGACCGCGTGATGTTCTGGCGAGCCGACAAGAAGGCGGCGGCCGCCCCGGGCACGGCGGGCGCCGAAACCTCTTCGCCGATCGACCCGGCCGCCGAGGATGCGCGCATCGCAGCGCTGACCGGCGGCAAGACCGTGGTCATCCAGCGCGAAGGCAAGCACAAGATCAAGCTGCCGGGCCTCTAGGGCGAAAGCTCAATTATAGTATAATAGTTTCAGCGACTTAAATATTCTCGTCATCCCGGACGGCCGTCAGGCCGAGCCGGGACCCAGGGCAACCGCAGTGCAGAACGTCCCGTAGCCTTTTTGGCACCGGGCGTTCGGGTGAGATTGCGGGCGACTAAACATGAATTTCGCTGCGAGCAAGGAGACCCGCTGCGTGCGCAGCTGAAGGCGCAACGCCGCAAGCTGGGGCTCACCACCGTTGACAGGCCATCTTCGCCAAGCCACTCGCACGACGAGCGGCCCGGCCGCCCAACACCTAAGCCGCTGCAATCTCCGCCTGTCGAGGAAGAATAACCGACCGGGACTACCCTAGGTTATCGGCAGCATTCGCTAGGGACATGTGAGGAAGGAGTTCGACGTGGGGTGGAAAATTTACTGGGTCGTCTCGGCAATCTTTTTTGCCCTTGGGGTGTGGAGCGTTCCCTCGCAACACCCCACTCTCCTGGGTTGGTTAAGCCTCCCCGTGGACGCGCTCGCGCTGCTGGGCCTCTTTGCGTACGCGTTCGAGCGCCAGATCCTGACGCCGCGATTCTGGCAGGTGCTGCTCTGGGCGTATGCAGCCGTGAGCGGAGCCGCAAATTGGGAGATGGTTCGACTGTCCGCTGAAAGGGGTCTGTCACCTGTCTATATCGGCGGCGCCTTCTTCCTATCGGCCTTTCTGATCCTACCGACGATGGTGGCTCTCTTCCGCTATTCCAAAGTGGGCACCAGTCGTCCGAGGGTGGATCCGCTCAGCTGATTTGAATCTGGGAGGGCCCGCCAAGAACGGCCCACCCGCGCTCCGCGCTAAGAATACCCGGCCGAGGCAGATCCCGACGCCGTGACCGCGCGGGATGCGCCCGTGGCTGGCCTATTCGTCGCCCGGCGTCGTCACCGTTAAGCCCTTGGCGCGGAGCTGATCGAGTATGCCCCCTTGCGCCAGCAAGGGCCGGAGCGGCGCCACGGCGATCGCGTGGCCGGGGGTCTTCAGCGCCTGCTCGATGTCGGCGACCTCGTCGGCCTTGACCCGCGCGTCGAACGCCTGCGCGCCGGGAACCACGGCGATGCAGCGCTCATAGGTCCGTTCGTTGGCGAGCGCGCCGCGGACATCGCCTTGCGCCCAGGCCTTGGCGGCGGCGCGGGTGACGCCCGGGCCGGCCTCGACCTGGGCCAGAACCTCGTCGAAACAGGCCCGGCCCGCCGCCTGCGGGGTGCGGATGATCGCGCCCATCAGCGGGCCGAGGTTGTAGCTGCGCTGGGTGATTGGAACCTTGGCCCGCGAGGCCAGCAGCTTGATCAGCTTCGTGGGGTCGGAGTTCGTCAGGTCCATGCGATCGCGGTAATCGGTGGCCAGGCGCAGGCCGGCCGCCAGCGGGTTGCGGGTCGCATAGTGGCTGGCCGGCTGCCCCAGCGCCGTCCGCGCCGCCACGAACCGCGCCCGGGTCTGGGGGTCCAGCGTGGCCTCGAACGGCCCGCCGCCCCGCAGGCGGATGAAGTTGATCGCCGCGCCCAAGGCGCCGGTGAGCGTCACCTTGACGTCCTGGAACGGCAGGATCACCCGGCTGGCCCCGGCCAGCCGCTGCTCGAAGATTTCACGATCCCAGGCCATGTGCTTGGGCGCCAGGGACGGGGCGCCCAGGACATAGACGGTCGTGTCGGCGTCGGACACGGTCCACCACGCGGGCCCGGGACGGCGGCCGGTCACCACCAGTTCCTCGACCAGCACCGCGTCGGGGTCGTTCACCGCAGGGGCGGTCGGCGTCAGCGGGACCTGCCCGGCGGCTGGAGCTGCCAGCGCCATCGCCGCGACCACCGCCGCAAGACATCCACGCACACGCATTCGCCGCTCCGGAATCGTCCTATATTGGTGGGCCGCTGAAAGCCTCGTCATGCCGATCCGCCGCCTGCCGCCCGAAACCGTCAACCGCATCGCCGCCGGCGAGGTGGTGGAGCGGCCGGCGAGCGCGGTCAAGGAGCTGGTGGAGAACGCGCTCGACGCCGGCGCGGACCGCGTCGAGGTGCAGGCGGACGGCGGCGGCCTCACGCGTATCCTGGTGGCCGATGATGGCCAGGGATTGACGGCCGACGAGTTGCCGCTGGCCATCGAGCGGCACGCCACCTCCAAGCTCTCGCCGGACGACGCCGGCGACTACGACCTGCTGCACATCGCGACGCTTGGGTTCCGCGGCGAGGCGCTGCCGTCGATCGGCTCGGTCGCCCGCCTCTCCATCGCCAGCCGCGCGAGAGGACAGGCCGAGGCGCATGCGATCTTCGTCGAGGCCGGCGCGGTGGGCGCGGTCTCGCCCGCCGCCTTCCCCGTTCCGCACGGCGCGCGGGTGGAGGTGCGCGACCTGTTCTACGCGACGCCGGCCCGCCTGAAGTTCATGAAGTCCGAGCGGGCCGAGGCGATGGCCATCGCCGAGGAGATCAAGCGCCAGGCCATGGCCCACGAGGCGGTGAGCTTCTCTCTCGACCTCGACGGCCGCCGCACGCTTCGCCTGCCGGCCGAGCCGGCCGGACCCGAAGGCCGCCTGGCCCGCCTGGCCGCGATCATGGGCCGCGAGTTCTCCGACAACGCGCTCGCGCTGGAGCATGAGCGCGAGGGCGTGCGGCTGTCGGGGTTCGCGGGCCTGCCGACCTACAACCGCGGCAACGCCGCCCACCAGTACCTGTTCGTCAACGGCCGGCCGGTCCGCGACCGGCTGCTGCAGGGCGCGCTGCGCGCCGCCTACGCCGACTTCCTGGCCCGCGACCGGCATCCGCTCGCCGCGCTCTACGTGGAGCTCGACACAGCCTACGTCGACGTCAACGTCCATCCGGCGAAGGCCGAGGTGCGCTTCCGCGATCCCGGGCTGGTGCGCGGCCTGATCATCGGCGGCCTGCGCCACGCGCTGGCGGGCGCGGGCCATCGGGCGTCAACGACGGTCGCGAGCGCGGCCCTGGGCGGCTTCCGGCCGGGCGGCGGCTACCCGGCCCCGCCCTCAGCGGCGGGATATTCGGCCTGGCGCCAGGGCGGCTGGCAGCCGTCCGCCCTGGCGGCGGCGGTGCAGTCGATCCCGGGCCTGACCGAGGTCTCCGCCCGCGCCGAGCCGGACTGGGAGCCTTATGGCGAGGGTGGCGTCGCCGAGGACGCCGCCCCCGCCCCGGTGTTCGATCCGGTCGACTATCCGCTGGGGGCGGCCCGCGCCCAGGTGCACGAGACCTACATCGTCGCCCAGACCCGCGACGGCGTGGTGATCGTCGATCAGCACGCCGCGCACGAACGCCTGGTCTATGAGCGGATGAAGCATGAAATGGCCGAGGGCGGCGTCGTGCGCCAAGCCCTGCTGCTGCCCGAGGTGGTGGAGCTGGATCCCGCCGAGGCCGAACGCGTGACCGCCAAGGCCCACGACCTGGCCGCGCTCGGCCTCGCCCTCGAGGCGTTCGGGCCGGGCGCGGTCCTGGTCCGCGAGACCCCGGCCCTGCTCGGCGAGACCAACGTGCAGGGCCTGATCCGCGACATCGCCGACGACCTGGCCGAGAACGGCCAGGCGCTGGCGTTGAAGGAGCGGCTGGAGGACGTCTGCTCGACCATGGCCTGCCATGGCTCGGTCCGGGCCGGGCGGCGGCTGACGGCGCCGGAGATGAACGCGCTGCTGCGCCAGATGGAAGCCACGCCCCACTCCGGCCAGTGCAACCACGGCCGCCCGACCTATGTCGAGCTCAAGCTCGCCGACATCGAGCGGCTGTTCGGGCGCCGATGAGCGGCGCAGGGGCCGTCAGCCCTTCATTGCGGCTTCGGCCCGCCGACCCCGCTGAGACCGCCTGCAAGGTCTGCGACGGCCCTGCCAGGCTGTTCGGCGTGATCGACTTCAACCGATCCTGTGAGGAGGCGCGCGGCGCCTTCCTTCCGCTGGCCGGCGTGCCCGTCTACTACCGCCGCTGCGAACGCTGCGGGCTCGTCTACACCGACGCCCTCGACGATTGGCCGCACGAGGCGTTCGAGACCCACATCTACAACGCGGCCTATGGCGAGGTGGACCGGGACTACGAAGCCGTCAGGCCGCAGGGCAACGCCCGGATGATCGCGAGCGCTTTTAAGACCTCGGCCTCGGCTCTCCAGGTTCTCGACTACGGTGGCGGCAACGGCGCGCTCGCCGCGCGATTGCGCGAGGCGGGCTTCGGCCACGCGGAGACCTACGATCCCTTTCATGCCGACCATCGGGTGCGGCCGCAGCGGCGCTTCAACCTGGTGACCTGCTTTGAAACCCTGGAGCACATGCCCGAGCCCAAGGCCGGAGCGGCCGACATCGCCAGCTTCCTGGCCGACGACGGCATCCTGCTCTTCTCGACACTCGTGCAGCCCGCCGACTTCGCGGCCCAGGGCATGCGGTGGTGGTACATCGGGCCACGCAACGGCCACGTGACCCTTCACACCCGCGCCTCGCTCGCGGCCCTGTGGGCGCCGCTCGGCCTGCAGGTGGCGTCGGTGAACGACAATATCCACATGGCGTTCCGGACGATCCCGGCTTTCGCGCGCCACCTGTTCCCGAGCGCCACGCCCGAGGTCAGCCCGCGAACTTGAGGAACGCTACCCGCGCCGCCCCGTAGTCGCGGACGTCGAGCGGCTCGAAGCCCTGGATGTCGAAATCGGGCTCGGCTGCGCCGCGCTCGAAGACGACGGTCGCGCCGGGCGCCAGCCAGCCGCCGGCGGCGAGCTTGCCGAGCGCGGCCTC
>Ga0207660_10001222_pt1 | contig 17197 bp, 17 predicted proteins | sample KBSC73BmetaG_FD_184335 | JGI IMG/M metagenome (GOLD analysis project Ga0207660, IMG submission 184335) | Corn rhizosphere microbial communities from Kellogg Biological Station, Michigan, USA - KBS C7-3B metaG (SPAdes) (version 2) | ecosystem: Host-associated > Plants > Roots > Rhizosphere ... | reverse complement strand
GGCCCTAAGGGCCGGATGAGGGTTCGATATCGCGCGCAAGGTTCATCATGCGCGAGTTGCGTACCCTCACCCCAGCGCTGCGCGCTCGGCTGCGGCAACCTCCCCAGGAGGGAGAGGGGTTCAAGACACGGAGCGCGGTCGCACGCACCTGAATCCCGCCGCCGCAATCGACTACACTCGCGTGCGGAGGCCGGGACGTACCCGGCGGGGAATCCTTGCAGCGTTGGCATCCGACAAGTCCGGCTTCCTGGAAGAACTGAAGCGCCGCCATGTGTGGCGGGTGGCGATTGCCTACGTCGTTGCCGGCTGGCTGCTGGTGCAGATCGCCACGCAGGTGTTTCCGTTCTTCAACATCCCGGACTGGGCGGTGCGGCTGGTGGTGCTGCTGATCGTGATCGGGTTTCCGATCGTGGTAATTTGCGCGTGGGTGTATGAGCTGACACCTGAAGGCATACGGCGCACCGCGGCCGCCGATTCGCCCGGCGCGCGCAGCGAGCACCAAAGCCGCGAGATCGGCCGCAAGCTCAATACGTTGATCATCGCGGTGCTGGTGCTGGCGGTCGCGCTGCTGGGTTGGCGTCTGCTGGTGTTGCGACATGCGTCGAACGCGGCGTCGCTCGCGGCAAGCGCAACAAGTAGCCCGGGGGGAGCGCAGCGTAATCCGGGAACAACTTCGCACGCCACTCCGGATTACGCCGCTGGCGCGGCTGCATCCGGGCTACAGGTCGCCGCGCAAAGCATCCCGAAAAAATCCGTCGCGGTGCTGCCGTTCGCCAACGAGAGCGGCCAAAAGGATCAGCAATATTTTTCCGACGGACTTTCAGAAGATCTGATCAACGCGCTGTCGCAATTCGCCGGGCTCAAGGTCATCAGCCGCAATTCCGCGTTCCAGTTTCGCGACAGCAATGATTCGAGCGCCGAGATCGGCAAACTGCTCGGTGTCGCGCACCTGCTGGAGGGTTCGGTGCGCCGGCAGAACGGCGAAGTACGCATCAGCGCGCAACTGGTGAACGCCGCCGACGGCACCGTCCTGTGGTCGCAGCAGTACGACCGTTCGTACAAGGACCTGTTCGCGCTGCAGGACGCCATCACCAAAGCGGTCGCCGACGCGTTGGAGGCCAAGCTGCTGGCGGCGCCCGGCGCGGTGGTGCAGAGCGATCACCCGCCCAGCGGCAACGTCGATGCCTACACCGCGTACCTGCGCGGCGTCACCGAATACGCGCATCTGAACGAAGCCGGCACGCAACAAGCGATCGATGCCTTTCAGCACGCGGTCGCGATCGACCCCCATTACGCCGCGGTGTGGGCCGCATTGTCGCGGGCGTGGACACGCATGGGTGGGGTTTACCAAGGTGGTACGGCGCAGCAACAGGCATTCGCACAGGCGCGGCGTGCAAGTGAGAGAGCGCTGCAACTGGCGCCCGATCTGGCGGCTGCGCACAGCGCCCGCAGCTACCTGGCCCATGCCGAAGCCGACTGGAGCGGAGCGCGGGCCGAGGCCCAGCGTGCGTTGCAACTGGCGCCCAACGACGGCGACGCGAAATATCTGTACGGCGAGGTGTTGGTTGCGCTCGGCCAATGCGGACGTGCAGTCGATCTGGTGCGGCAGGCATTGGTGACCGATCCCCGCAACGGCAATTGGTATTACGTGCTGTCGCAATACCTCGCCTGCGACGGCCGCATGGCGGACGCGCAGCGGGCGATCCAGACTGCGATCGCATTGCAACCGCAGGGCTCGGCGTTCCATGAATGGTTGGCGACGCTTGCGATCCTGCGCGGCGACGCCAAGGCCGCGCTGGCCGCCGCGCAACAGGAGCCACCGGGCCCCTGGCATGACATCGCGATAGCGCTGGCCTTGCAGATCGGTCCGGATCGCGCGGCCGCCGATGCCGCGCTGAAGAAACTGATCGCCCAATATGCCGATCTCGGCTCGTACCAGATCGCCGAGGTATATGCCTTGCGCAAAGATCCCGACAACATGTTCAAGTGGCTGGAGCGTGCCCGGACCAATCGCGATCCCGGCATCAGCAATCTGCTCTACGATCGGCTGATGCTGCCCTACCGGCACGATCCGCGTTTCGCGGCGTTCTGCAAGAAGATCGGCTTGCCTGCCACCACGGACGCGGTGGTGATGAAGTAGGTGGTTACCCTCTTCCGAAAAGGAAGGGGGTCGCGCGCAGCGGGAGGATGGCTTGCGTGCAGGGTGCGCTTGGCTCCCCGCGGCCAAAAGCGCATCCCCCTCGATCCCCCTTCCTTGGAAGGGGGGAAGACAAGCAGGAAACCCTACGCCGCAGCAAACGCTTCGCGCGTCAGGTTCGCCGGATCGCCTTCGGTGCACACCACGTCGTCTTCGATGCGGATGCCGCCGTATTTGCGAAAGGCATCGACTTTCGTCCACGCCACGTCTTTTGAAGCAGGCTTCGACTTCAGCTCTTCCAGCAGCATGTCGATGAAGTACAACCCTGGTTCGATGGTGGTGACCATGCCGGGCTGCAGCGTGCGGGTGAGGCGAAGATACGGATGACCGTCGGGTTTCGGGATCATCACGCCTTTTTCGTCTCGCGCGAAGCCGGCAACGTCGTGCACTTGCAGGCCGATCAAATGCCCGAGCCCGTGCGGGAAGAATGTTGAAGAAATGCCGTTGGCGACGGCGGCTTCCGCCGAGCAGGTGATGAAACCCTGGTCACGCATGGCCTGCATCAATACCTGGTGTGCGTGAATATGCAGTTCGGGATAGCTCTGCCCCGCGCGCACTTTCGCGCAGAAACCTTGCTGTGCGGTTTCGACGGCGTCGATCAGCGCCTGGAATTCGGCTGCGTCGGGCGACGCGTACGTGCGCGTGATATCGGACGCGTAGCCGTGGAAGCTGCCGCCGGCGTCGATCAGGAACGAATGCGCCTGTGTGGGCGGGTTGCGATCGAAATGCATGTAGTGCAGCACGGCGCCGTGCGCGTCCAGCGCGATGATGTTGCCGTAAGGCAGTTGCGCTTCTGTGAGTCGCGTCGCCTTCAGGTATTCGCAGTGGATGTCGAATTCCGACAGCCCGTCGCGGAACGCCTTTTCCGCGGCGAGATGGCCGTGCACGCCGATCCTGCTGGCCACGCGCATCATGGTGATTTCGTACGGCGTCTTGAACGCGCGGCGGTAATGCAGCAGGTTCAATGCGGCCTCGGGGTTGTCGGGTGTGACGTCGCCGACCGCGGCGTTGGCCTCGCCGATGATCGCGCAGCGCGTGGCGTCCTTCGGCAAATGCGCGCGCGCTTCGTCCGGCGTGCGGATGGTCACGATGTCGAAGTGCCCGGTCCAGTAACCCGCGGGCGCGGCGGGCACGACATGCCAGTAATCACGCGGCTGCAGGAACACCAGTTTCGGTTTGTTGCCGGGCGTGTACACGATCCAGCTTCCCGGTGCGTCCGTCAGCGGCAGCCAGTGCAGGAAATGCGGGTTGGCCCTGAACGGGTAGCCTTGGTCGTCGAGGAACCAGTCGCGCGGCACACCCGCCGCGACTACCAGCGTGTCGCGGCCGCATGCGGCGAGTGCGTCGGCGCTGCGTTTTTCGATTTCGGCGAGGTGCGCGGGATACAGCGCGGAGAGGTTGTCCTGCGGCGAAGCGGTCATGGCGGCGGTGCCTGGATCAGGAACCGCCATGATGCGGCGATGTGCCCCGCAACGCAAAGATGGAGATCGGCACGCCCGCTTCTTCGTCATTCCCGCGCAGGCGGACTGCGTTTGCGGGATTGCAAACGCGAACGCCGAAGGCGGCCCGAAGGGCGAGCCGCAGGACGCGGCGAGTCTACCCAGTGACTTTTCTTTCGTTGAAGCAAAGACACTGGGTCCCGGATATCGCTGCGCGACTGCGTTTGCAGGACTGCAAACGCGAACGCCGAAGGCGGCGCGTAGCGCGAGCGCCATGGATGGCGCGAGTAATTCCGGGATGACGGTTACAAGAGATCATCCGATGTCCCATTCGGAGCGGCGGTTGTGGAAAGTCAGCCCATGGATGGGCGTTCTGATGCTCGTTGCGCAGGAGGCCGACAAGGCGCAACGGCATTCAACGAGTCAGCGATCATGGACGATCGCAAATTTACGCCATGCTCGCTTCCAGCCAGCGATCGAGGCACGCCGCGGCGGCGGCGCCGATGGAGATGATCCTGAGGCCCGACCACTGGTAACCGTTGGTCGCGGCCTGGTCGGTCCACATGGTGTGCACGCCGGCTTCGATTTCCTCGTGCGCGCCGCGCGGACTGGGTAGCCGGAAGCGCAGTTGGTACAGCGCGTCGTCGCGCAGCGGCCGGTGGCAGATCAACATCAAACCATTGCGGGATAGATTGCCGACGCGGCCGATGTTCTCGCCGCTGATGCTGTCGGTCACCTCGATGGGGACCGCGGTAGGTTTTCGGGCGGCGCTGCGACGTTCGTCGTTCATGTCGCGGAGTCCGTGGTGTCGTTGGTCTTGCCGAATTTCCGCAGTCCTGCCATCAGTGCGTTCCACGCGCGGTCGATCATACCGCCATCCTGGCTCGGAAGGACACACACCTGGCCGCGGGCCATCATCCGCGCGATCTGTTCCAGTGTACGTTCGGGCGATGCCGTGCCGCGTGCGTTGACCACCAGGCAGCGCCCGCTGGACGGCGTGTACCACGCCAGCTTGCGGGCGGCCTTTTGGCCCTGCTGGTTGAGGGTGAACTCCAGCCAGCTTCCGAACGGAAGGGTTTTCAGCGTATCCAGTGCGCGGCGCTCGCTCGACGTCAGCGGCAACTTGCGCGCACCGGGTTGCACCGGACCGGCTTCGCCTTCGCCAGGTTTGTGGCGGGACTTCAGCCGGATCAGCAGCTCGGTCTGGGTGGGTGTCGGCGCGCTGCCCGTGGAAGGTGCTTGCTGCGGCAGTTCCAGCGCGTAGCGGGTGATCTGGTCGGCTTCGCTCGCCTGCAGGCCGACCTGCGTCAGGCCGTGGTTGAAATCCGCGGCGAGCCTGGTGTTGTCGCGCCCGGCCGGCGCATCCAGCAACTGATCGACCGCGGCCAACCGGCGGCGATACGCCTCGCTGTGTTCGCCTTCGCGCAGCAGTGTGAGGGTGAGCGCGTCGGCCCAGGCATTTTCCAGCAGTGAACGCACGAGCGGACTGGTCTTGTGCTTCGACAGGCGCGCGTCGATCGCCTTGGAGGCCGCCGCGCGTGCATCCTGCAGGCGGTCGCGGCCCTGCGCGGCTTCGACTTGGCGGCGTTCGGCGATTTCCGCACGGCGCGAGATCAGCTTCAGGTGCGTGTCGAGATCGTCGACTTCCTTCTCGATGACACCCATGTCGCCGGTGTTGTCCTCGACGACACGTTTGACGCTGCGTTGCAGGCGCTGGTTCAGCGCGTTGTCGAATTTCTCGTCGCTGCGGTCGAGCCAGAGGTTGGCGGTTTCCAGTACCAGGTTCAGCAGGCGCCGTGCCGGATGATTGCGCACGGTGAAGAAATTGCTGTCCGACAGCGCGATGCGCAGCAGCGGCACCTGCAGATTCGCCAGCAGTTGCTGCGCGATGCCCTCGGTGCGGGTTTCGGTGAGCAGCTGGTCGTAGAGCAGGCCGACCAGGTCCAGCGCGTCGCGATGCTCGGGCTGCAACTGCACTGCGTTGCCATGGGAGGCGCGGCGCAGTTGGGCCATCAGGTCCCCGCTCAGGCGTGCGCCCGGTTGCGGGGCGCCATTGCGCGACGGCAACGCTTGCAGCGCACCGAGGGCTTCCTGCAGTTCCGGCATCGAGGCGAATTGCGCAGACTGCGCGGCTGCGGCTTCGGCGTCCGGGTTCAGCGCGCGGCGGCGGGCATCGAGCAAGGTGTGCAGTTCACCCATGGGTGGCGCGGTGAAATTGATCGCCGGCGCCATGGGTCCGGATTCGTTTGCGGCCTGGGGCGATGCCTGCTCTTCGGCCGTGGCCGGGCGCGCGGCGGACGCGGCCCGGCGCGGCAAATAGCTGCGCAGGTCGGGCAGGATGCCGGAGTTCTTCAGGTGATCGTTCAGTCGCGTGTAGAACGCTTCGGCCGCCGCGAACAGGCGGCGATCGCAAAGCCGGTAGAACAACAAGCGGTGTTCGCGCTGCAACCCCAAATCGGTCGCGGCTTCGCCCAGCACCGCCGCGAGCGCGTGCGGGCCGGACGGCAACACGTCGTTGTCCAGCGGCGGCGTGGCAACCAGCACGGCATAGCGGTGGCAGAGATCGAAAATCGCGTTGCCGGCGTGCAATTCTGTGCGCGTGGACAGGTCGTCCAGCGCCATGGTTTCGTCGAATTCGTGCGGATCGACCAGCGACAGGTCCCCGTCCGCGCGTGGATCGTTTTGGGGCGCGGCCGCAGGCCGGTCGATGCCGGCAAAGCGGTGTTCCAGCAGGGCCATGAACCGGCCCTGGAAGCGCGGGCGCAGGCGCTTGAGCTCTTTCAGCGCCTCCATCGCTTCATGCTGGGCCTGGCCGCCGCTGGATTGCTCCGCAATGCGGAACAGCTCGTGTTCCAGGTCGTCCAGCGCCGTCCGCAGCAACGGCTCCAGCACGGCGCCGCATTCCGCGATCTGCTGCGCCAGCAAATGCCGCGCGCGCGGCGCGAGGTCGCTGCGGTCGGCAAGTGTCGGCATGTGCGGCTGCTGCTTGTTCAATTGGTTCCCCCATGGACGCGATGCAAGCTCCTTGCCAGCGCCACCCGCCCAACCGGGGGATTCTATGCAAGCGCGGGGAAAAGCGCCACGACCTTGTCGAACGTCATTCGTCGCCGGTCCGGACCCGTACGGAGACTTGGCCGTCGTCCACTTCCACGTCCACCTGCATGGGGCGGCAGCACACCTGGCAGTCTTCGATGTAGCGGGACGAACCTGCCGATGCATCCACGACCAATTCGATGGGTTCGCCGCAGTAAGGGCAGGTGGTGCTGATGGCTTCAGGCATGGCGGTGCTCCGGTTTGCGTGGTGGCAGGAACGCCTCGATCAAGTTGTTGAGAAAGCGCCTTCCAAGTGGAGTCGCCTGCAGGTGCTTGGGATTGTCGACCAGCCAACCCTTGGCGCGCGCTTCGTGCAAGGTCATGGCGATGGCTTCGACGGGCAGACCCGTGTGCGCGACGAATACGTCCATGCCGACACCATCGTTCAGGCGCAAGGCGTTCAGCATGAACTCGAAGGGCAGTTGCTCCGCGGCGGCGATTTCATCGCCACCGATGCGCCGGGGTGTGCGCGCGTTCTGCAGGTAGGCGATGGGGGAACGGGTTTTCCAGCGCCGCCGGACTGCGTGCGTGTCCGTAAGTTTGCCGTGCGCGCCGGCGCCTATGCCGAGGTAGTCGCCGAACTCCCAATAATTGACGTTATGGCGGCAACGCTTTCCTGCTTGCGCGTACGCGGAAACCTCGTATTGCGCGTACCCGCCGTCGGCCAGCCGCGCCTGACATGCCTCCTGCATGTCCCACGCGGCGTCGTGGTCGGGCAGCGGCGGCGGCCGTTTGGCGAACGGGGTACCGGGCTCCAGCGTCAACTGGTAATGCGAAAGATGCGCGGGTGAGAGCGCGATCGCGCGTTCGATGTCGGCCAGCGCGCCGTCCAGATTCTGGTTGGGTAGCGCGTACATCAAATCCAGATTGATGTTGGTGTAACCGGCATCCTGCGCCAACTTCACCGCCGATTCGGCTTCGCCGGATGAGTGGATGCGGCCCAGCGCGCGCAGTTTCTCATCTTCGAAACTCTGCACGCCGAAGCTGATCCGGTTGACGCCCGCCTTCAGGTAACCATCGAAACGCCCATGCTCGACCGTGCCGGGATTGGTCTCCAGCGTGATTTCGCAACCGCGTGCGAACGGAGTGCGCGCGGAAGTGCCGTCGAGGATTTCCGCAATCGAATCCGGCGCGAACAGGCTGGGCGTGCCGCCGCCGAAGAACACACTGATGATTTCGCGTCCGTGGACAGCATCACCAAAGTCGGCCAGGTCGGCGTCGAGGTCCGCCAGCAGCGCCGCGACGTATTCGCCTTCGGGCATTGCGGCGCGCAAGCCGTGCGAATTGAAATCGCAGTACGGGCACTTTTTCACGCACCAGGGAATGTGGATGTAGAGCGCAAGCGGTGGGCGGATTGCAGCCAAGTTCGTCATTCCCGCGCAGGCGGGAATCCAGCGCTGTTCGCCAACATGGATCGCAGCGTCAGTAACGCCTGCCCGCGATGGCTGATGCGGTTCTTCAGCGCGGGATCGATTTCAGCCGAGCCCAACCCGTCGCCATCATCGGGCAGAAACACCGGGTCGTAGCCGAAACCGTGTTCACCGCGCGGCGCGTGCAGTACCCGGCCGTGCCAGCGGCCCGTTGCGACGATCGGGTCGGGGTCATCGGCCTTGCGCAACAGGGCCAACACGCATACGAAGTGCGCAGTGCGCTGCGCGTCCGGCACACCTTCGAGCTCGCGCAGCAGTTTCGCGTTGTTGGCGGCATTGTCGCCATGCACGCCCGCGTAGCGCGCAGAATATAGTCCCGGCGCGCCATCGAGCGCGTCTACGCACAAGCCGGAATCGTCGGCCAGAGAGGGCATGCCGGACGTGCGCGCAGCGTGACGGGCTTTCAGGATCGCGTTTTCGACGAAGGTCAATCCGGTTTCTTCGGCATCGCCGATGCCGAGTCCGCTTTGCGCGGTCAATTCGATGCCGCTGCCTGCGAGGAGCTCGCGCAGTTCGGAGAGTTTGCCAGCGTTACCACTGGCGAGGACGATCTTGTGCATTCGACGATCTCACATAACTGTCATTCCGGCGAAAGCCGGACAAATTCGTCTGGAACGAATTTGAACGGCTGGAAGCCGGCCCGAAGGGCAAAGTCCATGGATGGACTTTGTAATCCACTTTGCTTTTGGCTCGGACCATCAAGATCAAAATGGATTACGCGCCGCTTCTGCGGCGCGCCCGTTGGGCCATCGGCTGCGCCGATGTTCGCTCCGGCATTCTGCCTCCGCAGTCCGGGTTCTGCGCGCGCTTCGCGCACGCAGCCCCGGAATGACGAATTTTTATGACTGGTTCGCTAACGCCACGCGTTGCGCCGCGATCAACTCGCCGATGCCTTTTTGCGCCAGTGCCAGCAGCGCGTCGAGTTCTTCGCGTCGGAACGCATGGCCTTCGGCGGTACCCTGCAGTTCGATGAAGCCGCCGCCATCGTTCATCACCACGTTCATGTCGGTGTCGCAACGGGAATCCTCGGCGTAGTCCAGATCCAGCACGGGCACGCCCTGGTAAATGCCCACCGAAATCGCCGCGACCGCGCCATGAATCGGATTGCGTTTCAGCGCACCGCGCTGGATCAGGCCATTCACCGCATCGACCAGCGCCACGTAGGCGCCGGTGATCGACGCACAACGGGTGCCCCCATCGGCCTGCAGGACATCGCAATCGAGCGTGATCACGCGCTCACCCAACGCCGCGCGATCGATGCAGGCGCGCAGCGAACGTCCGATCAGGCGCTGGATTTCCATGGTGCGACCGCCCTGGCCGCCGCGTGCGGCTTCGCGCTGGGTGCGTTCGCTCGTCGCGCGCGGCAGCATGCCGTATTCGGCGGTCACCCAGCCTTCGCCCTTGCCGCGCAGCCACGGCGGCACGCGTTCCTCGACGCTGGCGGTGCACAGCACGCGTGTATCGCCCATGCCGATCAGCACGGAACCCTCGGCGTGCTTGGTGTAGCGGCGCTCGATGGTGAGGGCGCGCAGGACATCGGGCGCGCGGCCGGAAGGACGCAGGGTAGCCATCGGGAAGGTATCCGCTGAGAGCGTGACAGTTTACCATCGCGGCTTGTCACGACGACCCGGAACGCCCGCATGATCCGCAGTATGACCGCTTACGCGAACAAGGAGGACTCGACGCCGCAGGGCTGGCTGGTGTGCGAGGTGCGTTCGGTGAATTCGCGTTTCCTCGAAACCGGCGTGCGCCTGCCCGACGAATTGCGCACGCTGGAACCGCAGGTGCGTGAGCGCATCGCGGCGCGATTGTCTCGTGGCAAGGTCGATGCCACGTTCCGCTACCGGCCGCCGGCCGCGGCGGCGGATCTGCTGCTGGACGAGCGCACGGCTGCGCAGCTCGCGGCGGCGGCCAATGCATTGAAGACGCATTTCCCGCAGTTGGCGACCGACTTCGCGGGCCTGCTTGAGTGGCCCGGCCTGTTGGCGAAACCGGAACTCGACCAGGACGGCTTGGTGCAGGCCGCGCTGGAGCTGCTGGACCGCACGCTCGCGGAATTCGTCGACGGGCGCGCGCGCGAAGGCGAAAAGTTGGCGCAGGGGTTGTGCGAACGGCTCGACGGCGTCGCGCGCATCGTCACCGACGTACGCGCGATGTTGCCCGGGATTCGTGCGGCTTTGCGGGCCAGGCTGGAAGCGAAGCTGGCCGAGTTGGCACAAGCTGCCGATCCGGGCCGGCTCGAACAGGAACTGGTGCTGCAACTCTCGCGCATCGACGTCGACGAGGAGCTCGACCGCCTCGACGCGCACGTCGGCGAAGCGCGTCGCATCCTCGCGCTGGACGAACCCGTCGGGCGGCGGCTGGATTTCCTGATGCAGGAATTCAATCGCGAAGCCAACACGCTGGCGTCTAAATCCGTCGATCCGCGCGCGACCCGCGCGGCGGTGGATCTGAAAGTGCTGATCGAGCAGATGCGCGAACAGGTGCAGAATCTGGAATGAGCGGCAAGCCTGCTCCCGGAAAACTGTTCATCGTCGCGGCGCCGTCGGGCGCCGGGAAGTCCACGCTGGTGAATGCGCTGCTGGCGCGTGAGCCGGGCATCGCGCTGTCGATTTCGCACACCACGCGCGCGCCGCGTCCGGGCGACGTGGATGGCGTGCAATACCACTTCGTCGATCGCTCGACCTTCGAGGAGATGATCGCGCACGGGGATTTTTTGGAACACGCGGACGTGTTCGGCAATTGCTACGGCACCTCGCGCGGCGCGGTCGAACCGATCCTTGAAACGGGCCGCGACGTATTGCTGGAAATCGATTGGCAGGGTGCCGAGCAGGTGCGGCGGGCAATGCCGGAGTGCGTGTCGATCTTCATCCTGCCGCCCTCGCGCGCGGAACTGGAACGCCGCCTGCGCGCGCGCGCCACCGACAGCGAATCGACGATAGAAAAGCGACTGGCGGCCTCGCGCGAGGAAATCGCGCACGCGCATGCGTTCGATTGCATCGTGGTCAATGATCGTTTCGATGATGCGGTCGCGACGTTGCAGGCGATCGTGCGCGACGCGCGCTCGGGCCACGCGCTGCCGAAGGATCGCCACGCTGCGTTGATCGCCCAATTGCTGGCTTGACATTGCGCTAGGCGCCGCGGTGCGGCTCCGTTAACCTAGCGCGTTTGTGGATTCGAGCTTTGCCGCTGCGCGATGAATGCCGTTCTCGCCAATCAGAAAGCGTCGTCCGATGCACTGGTGCAGGTGCGCGGCCTGCGCACGCGCCTTGGCGCGAAGACAATCTTTGACGGGCTCGATCTCGACGTGGCACGCGGCAGCATCACCGCGATCATGGGACCGTCGGGTACCGGCAAGACCACGTTGTTGCGCCACCTCACGGGTCAGCTGAGGCCAGACGCGGGCAGCGTGATCGTGGATGGCGAAGAAGTCACGCAACTTTCGCGTCGCGCCCTGTTCGGCTTGCGCGAGCGCATCGGTTTCCTGTTCCAGAATTCGGCACTGTTGACGGATTTCAGCGTATTCGAGAATGTCGCGTTTCCGCTGCGCCAGCACGCCAGGTTGCCGGAAGAATTGTTGCGCGACATCGTGCTGACCAAGCTGCAGGCGGTGGGCCTGCGCGGCGCGGCGCAGTTGATGCCGGCTGAGCTTTCGGGCGGCATGGCGCGGCGCGTGGCCTTGGCGCGTGCGATCGTGTTCGATCCGATGTTGATCCTGTACGACGAACCGTTCGTGGGGCTGGATCCAATCGCGCTGAACCAGGTGCTGCGCCTGATCAAGACGCTCAACAAGACGCTCGGGATCACCTCGATCCTGGTTGCGCACGAACTCGCGGCGATCCGGCAGGTCGCCGGTCGCGTGTACCTGATCGCCAACGGCAAGCTGGTGGCGCAGGGCGCGCCGGATGAACTGGCGCATCAGGATTCGCCGTGGACGCGGCAGTTCTTCGGCGGCGAAGCGGACGGTCCCGTGCCGTTTCATTATCCGGCGCCGGATTACGCGACCGAACTGGGCTTCGCGGAACGCGCGCCATGAACGCGAACCTGCGCCGCAACTGGCTCCTGCAGGGCATCGCTTCGGTCGGCGATTGCGGGTTGTTCTTCGTCGCGGTACTGGGCGCGCTGCCGAAAAGCCTGCGCTACTGGCGTGAGACCTGCCGGCAGGTCTGGTTCGTCGGCGCGATGAGCCTGGTGATCGTGATGACCTGCGGCCTTTTCATCGGCATGGTGCTGGCGCTGCAGCTTTACTACACATTGTCGATTTTTGGCGGCACCTCCGCGCTCGGCACCGTGATTGCCCTGAGCCTGTTCCGCGAACTCGGGCCGGTGGTGACGGCGCTGCTGGTGGCGGGTCGTGCGGGTACCGCAGTCACCGCCGAAATCGGCCTGATGCGCGCGACCGACCAACTCGACGCAATGGGCATGATGGCGGTCGATCCTTTGGCTTACGTCGCCTCACCACGTTTCCTCGCCGGCGTGATCGCGATGCCGCTGCTCGCCTGCGTGTTCAACGCGATGGGCATCTTCGGCGGGCACCTCGTCGGCGTGACCTGGCTCGGTCTCGACAACGGCACCTTCTGGGGCAACATGACTTCAACCGTGTCGCTGCAAAGGGACATCCTGGACGGTCTGTACAAGAGCATGGTGTTCGGTGGCGTGGTCAGCCTGATCGCGGTGTTCCAGGGTTACACCGCGCCGCCCACCAGCGAGGGCGTGGCGTACTCGACCACCCGCACGGTGGTGTTTTCGTCGATCGTGATCCTCGCGTTCGATTTCGTGATGACGGCGTTTCTGACATGACGCAGCGTCCAGAAAAAGCAGGCCATCCATGGCCTGCCTCCCGGGTGAATTGAAATGAATCCAAGACCTTCCTACGCCATCGGAACAGGGTTGTTTATCCTGCTGGGTTTCGCCGCGCTCGCGTACCTCGCGACCCAGACCACGTCGGTGGCGAACATCCACCGCGGCGACAGCTACACGCTCAAGGCGCGCTTCAACAACATCGGCCAGTTGAAGGCGCGTGCGCCGGTGAAGATCGCGGGTGTGCGCATCGGCGATGTGCAATCGATCCAGTTGGAACCGCAGCGGATGGATGCGCTGGTGCTGATGTCGATCGACAAGCAGTACAACGATATCCCGGACGATTCCTCCGCCGCGATATTCACCAGCGGTTTACTGGGCGACCAATATGTTGGCATCGAGCCGGGCGGCTCGCCCACGTTCCTGAAGAACGGCGACGAGATGGTGCTGACGCAGTCGGCGATGAGCATCGAAAACCTGATCGGCAAGTTCCTGGTCAACGGCGGCCCGAAATCGAGCACTCCTGATTCGGCGCCTGCCTCCAGCGCGCCGCCGCCGTCCGGCAAGCCCTGAATTTTTTGCCCCGCGCAAGGCGCGGAGCATGAGGAGAAATGCATGTTGAAGCGATCCTTGTTGTTGCTGATGGCGATGCTCTTCGGCGCCGCATGCGCCGTGCCCGCATTGGCCGCCGCCGAACAAACCCCGCAGCAGATCGTGCAGTCGATCGCCGACCAGCTCGGTACGGCGATCCAGGGGCACCAGGCCGAACTGCAGCAGCACCCCGAGGAGGTCATCAAGATCATCGACGGCATCGTGCTGCCGCATTTCGATACGGATTACGCCTCGCTGCTGGTGCTTGGACGGCACGCGCGCGCAGCCACCCCGGCGCAGCGGGTCGCGTTCGCGCGCGCGTTCTACAACGCGTTGACGCATCGCTACGCCGAGGGCCTGGTCGCCTACACGCGTGGTTCCGTGAAAGTGTTGCCCGCGCAGGGCCCGCTGGACCAGCGCCGCACCATCGTGCGCACCCAGGTGCTGCTTACCAGCGGCAAGAACCTGTCGGTCGATTACGCATTCCGCAAGACCGCATCCGGCGATTGGAAGGCCTACGACGTGATCATCGAAGGTATTTCCTACATCACCAATTACCGCAACCAGGTGGACGCCGAGATCCAGAAGGAAGGCATCGACGGCCTGATCAAGCGTCTGCAGGGCGAAGGCGCCGGCGCGATCGATCAGATGCAACAGGACGGCGGACACTGAAACGATGGCGCGCGTGGACGCCAACGCCGACACGGTGGCCCTCGCCACACCCGACCGCGACACGCTGTCGCTGTCGGGCGCGCTGACGTTTGCCACCGCGGCGCACGCGTTTGCGGAAGGTTCCCGTACGCTGGAATCGGGGGCACAAACGCGGCTCGATCTGGGCGGACTAGCCCGCGCCGACAGTGCGGGACTGGCTTGCGTGCTGGGACTCGCCGCGGTCGCCAGCCGCGCGGGCCGGCGACTCGGCGTGGTGCATTGGCCCGAGGGGCTGCGGGCGTTGGCAGCGGTGTGCGACGTCGAGAACTTGCTCGATCAGCCTGCGGCAAGCTGACGCGTTTCAGTCGCTCGAACTTGCGGACGCTGGAGGGCTGCTGCCGGCCGATGTCGGCGTGGCCGCACTCGATGGCGCGGCGGGCACCGGAATCGCGGCGCTGCCGGCTGGCGCAGGTGCGCTGCCGGCAGGAGCCGGGGCAGCGTTCGGGTTGATCCGATGCGACTGTTCGTACTGCTGTTGTTGCTGCAGCAACTGGTCGATGTCCTGATCCCCGTTGTCGCTCGGTGTGGTGCCCTGCAATTCCTCGATTGCCGCCATCGGTGGATTGCCGTAATAGATCTGGTACAGACGATGCTGCCGGTAGGCGTCGCGCATGAACGCGTAGGGGTCGTAGGATGAATCCAGCACCGGATCGAGCGGCAATGCACTGGCGCGCAGGGTCACGAGGTATACCGTCGAAGGCAGGTACTGGGCGTGCCACTTGAAGTCGTGGTCGCGTGCGTACCAGCCGAGCGGGTCGAAATAGCTGTCCACCGGCAACCGCCACACGTCGCGCAATGTGGTCGGACCGACAAAGGGTAATACCAGGTACGGACCCTCCGGCAGGCCCCAATGCGCCAGCGTTATTCCGAAGTCGGTGGGATGCTCGGGCAGCTGCATGTCGCTGGCCGGATCGAAGAAGCCGAGGAAGCCGACCGTGGTGTTGATCACGAATCGTCCGGTGGATTGCAGCGCGGGTTCCGGACGGCCCTGCAGCACCTCGTTGACGATCGTGACGGGCGTGCGCAGATTACTGAAGAAGTTGCTGATCAGCACGCGCCCCTTGGGTCCGGTGACCTTGGTATAGGCCTTGGCCACGGGGCGGATCGCCAACTTGTCCGCGAACTGGTTGAACGCAAACATCTTGCGGTTGAAGTTCTGCAACGGATCGTCGGTGCGCGGTGGCGCGACCGCGCACGCGGCCAACGCGCCGGCCAGGGCGGCAACGACGATCGAGTGCGCGATGCGGGAACGGCGGGAGCGTGACATGCGTCGTTGAATGCGGTCGAAGAGGGGGTGTTGCAAGCGCGCAATTCTAAACGCGCCGGTCCAAAAAATAACCCGGCGCGTGAAAATCACGGCGGGCGGCGTTCAGGGCTGATGCAGTGGACCGGATAGCGTCCGGGACCTCGGGATCGACAAATGCCGCGTCGCTGCTACAATCTGGAAGTTTGCGATAGACCGGAAGCTCACATGGCACGCATCACCGTGGAAGACTGCCTGAAGGTGGTCGACAACCGATTCGAACTGGTCCTGATGGCCACCCGCCGCGCGCGCCAGTTGGAAAATGGCGTCGAAGCCACGATCAACCCCGAGAACGACAAGCCGACCGTGCTGGCGTTGCGCGAAATCGCCGAACGCAGCATCGATATGCCGACCATCGACGAAATCGACCGCGTCGAGCGCGAACGTCGCGATCGCGAAGCCCTGGAGTGGGCCGCGGCCGAAGTGGACGAGGACATGTCCAAGGGCATCGACGAGGTCTGACCTCGTCCCGTCCCGGTGCCGACCGGGACAGCCCTGTTCGCCACACCCAGCTCCGTTGCCGCCAATCAAGCGGTGGCGGCGTCGACCGCGCTGAGCGCGGCGTCCACCATGAAATCGATGTCCGCCTCATTGATGCAGTAGGGCGGCATGAAGTACACGGTGTCGCACAGCGGCCGCAACAGTACGCCGCGATCGAGCACGTGCCGGTAGAAGCGCCGGCCGCGGCGCTCGTCGCCCGGCCACGCGGTGCGCGCAGCCTTGTCCCTGACCAGGTCGAACGCCGCGATCCATCCCGTCTGGCGCAGGTTGGCCACATGGGGATGTTCGGTCAATGATTCCAGCCGCATCGCCAGGTGTGCCACCAGGGCACGGTTGCGTTCCAGCACCGGCTCGTCGCGGAAGATCGACAACGACGCCAGCGCCGCCGCGCAGGCAATCGGGTTGCCACTGAACGTGTGCGAGTGCAGGAAGGCGTTGTTGTCGGCGTAATCGCCGAGGAATGCCTGGTACACCCTGTCCGTCGTCAACACCGCCGACAGCGGCAATGCGCCGCCGGTGAGCCCTTTCGACAGGCACAGGAAATCGGGCGTGATCGTGCCTTGTTCGCACGCAAACAGCGTGCCGGTGCGGCCGAAGCCCACCGCGATTTCGTCGGCGATCAGGTGTACGTCGAACTCGTCGCACAGCGCGCGCAGGCCGGTGACGTACGCAGGCGCGTGCATGCGCATGCCGCCCGAACATTGCACCAGCGGTTCGACGATCACCGCGCAGGTTGCGTGCGCGTGGCGTTCCAGCAACGCGCGCATGTCGCCGAGGCGCCGTTGCGCGACGTCTTCGTGGTTCTCGCCGGGCTCCGCATCCAGCCAGTCGGGTGAGGGCGCGACGATGGGATCGAACAACAGCGGACCGTAGACCTCGCGGTACAAGGGCAGGTCGCTGACCGCCAGCGCGCCCAGTGTTTCGCCGTGGTAGGCATTGGCCAGCGCGATGAAGCGCGTGCGTTGCGGTTGTCCCGCATTGCGCCAGAAGTGGAAGCTCATCTTCAGCGTGATCTCCACTGCACTGGCGCCGTCGCTGGCGTACGCCACGCGTGTCAGACCGGAAGGCGCGATCCGTACCAGTTCCTCGGCCAATTGCAGCGCGGGTTCGTGGGTGAAGCCGGCCAGCATCA
>Ga0207660_10001220_pt1 | contig 17201 bp, 20 predicted proteins | sample KBSC73BmetaG_FD_184335 | JGI IMG/M metagenome (GOLD analysis project Ga0207660, IMG submission 184335) | Corn rhizosphere microbial communities from Kellogg Biological Station, Michigan, USA - KBS C7-3B metaG (SPAdes) (version 2) | ecosystem: Host-associated > Plants > Roots > Rhizosphere ... | reverse complement strand
AGTCGATGTCGCGACGTGGAAGGCCGAGTTCCGGGCGCATCATTATGCGCGGCGGCTGCGGCCGCGCTCGGCCTATTCGATGGGGCTGATCGACCGCTGGGCGCGCGTGGCGTCTTTTGCTCCGGCGCTGGTCAACACGGTCGCGTGCACGCCGGTGGCCAAATGGGCGGCGGGAATCCACTGCGACGCGCATCTTCCGAAATTCGCGTCGCAGACCTTCCGGAGCTGGTTCCGCCAGCGAACGCGCGGCATGGGCGGCGACCGGGTGCTGCTGTGGCCCGATACGTTCAACGACAATTTCCGGCCGGAAACATTGATCGCGGCGACGCAGCTGCTCGCCCGTGCAGGCTTCGAGGTGGCCATCCCATCCGAGCCTTTGTGCTGCGGGCGGCCGCTCTACGATTGGGGCTTTCTCGACAAGGCCAGGCAAAGGTTCGAGCGGATCTTCACCGTGATGCGGCACGAGATCGACGCGGGCACGCCCGTGGTCGTGCTCGAGCCTGCATGCGCGTCGGCGTTCAAGGACGAGCTCATGAACCTGATGCCAGAGCGGGCGGATGCGAAAAGGCTGTCGGCGCAGGTGCACTACATCGCCGATTTCATCGCCGCACAGACCAAGCGATTCCCCAAATTCCTGCGCGGCGGGACGGCGCTGGTCCAGCCGCATTGCCACCATCACGCGGTGATCGGTTTCGAGGCCGAGCAGAGCCTGCTTGAGCAACTCGAGCTCAAGGTCGAGCGGCCGCCGCAGGGTTGCTGTGGAATGGCCGGCGCATTCGGCATGGCCAAGGAGAGCGCAGAGGTCGGCCGCGCAATCGGCGAACGCGTACTCCTGCCCCGCGTTCGAGCGCTCGACGAGGAAAGCGTGATTGTCGCCGACGGCTTCAGCTGCCGCGAGCAGATCGAGCTGAACGGCGGCCGAAAGACGCTTCACATTGTCGAGCTGCTCCGTGAGCGGATGCAATGACTGGGGCCGTCTTGACCAAGGATAAGAAATGCAACGCGGTGGCCGCGCCGGCCATTTTCCGGTCAGCTTCCGAGTGGCGACGAGCGCCGGGAGCAACGGGACCGGCAGAGGCAATTCTGGCGGACGCCCAATTGACGGTGGTCCCTCGCCGACACTCCTCGGCCAGGGACCACCGTTCGTATGGAGCGCGTGTGACGGACAGCGGAGGACTCGCATAGGCAGTCAATTGGACACGCATGCCGACGATGCGCACGATGCCGCCTCGCGCTTCGAGCCGCGCGACGTTCCGCCGCTGCTGCCCTTGTGGCTCGGACTGTTGATCGCCGCTTTCATCGTCGGCGTCTTCGCCTGGGTGACGATCGGTTTCCCGCTCGCCGATCACCAGGAATATCGCGGGCCGCTGAAGGCGCTTCCGCCGGCGCCGCGGCTGGAGACCGCGCCAGTAGCCGACCGGCAGCGCTACGATGCGGCGAAAAGCCAGGAGCTGAAGTCGATCGATGCGGCGATGCGCGCGACCGCGCAGCAAGGCTGGGGTCCGCCGAAGTGAGAAGCGCCGCGCTTCTGCTCAGCCTTCTGCTGATGGCGGCGCCCATCCGCGCGGCTGTCGATCCCGCGACCTTCCAGGACCTCGCCTTCCGCCAGCATCCGGGAGCGCAACTGCCGCTCGATGCCGCGCTTACGGATTCGGGCGGGCGTCCGGCGACGCTGGCGACCGCGCTTGGCGGAAATCCGTCGATTGTCATGCTGGAATATTTGCGTTGCAAGAACCTTTGTAGCTTGGTGCTAAGCGGCGCGGTGCAGGCGATCACCAAGGCTGGGCTGGAGCCCGGGCGCGACGTGAACCTGGTCGCGGTGAGCATCGATCCCCGCGACACGCCGGCCGACGCCGCCGCTGCACAAGCGATGTACGCGCGGCGCTTTCCCGACCCGGGTGCGGCCTCTTCAGGCGTGCGCTTCTTCACCGGATCGCCAGACCAAGTGCGAAGGATCGCCGCGGCAATCGGCTTTCCCTACCGTTTCGATCGGCAGAGCGGCCAGTTCCTTCACCCGGCGGGCTTCGTCGTGACGACGCCGACGGGGAAGATCTCGCGCTACATGCTCGGAATGAATCCGCAGCCGAGACTGCTCAAGACGGCAGTCGCGGAAGCGGCAAGCGACAAGGTCGAGCCGCCGGCCCATCCGCTGCTTTGCTTGTGCTTCGGCTACGACCCCGACGAGGGCTCGGTCGCCGCCTTGACCTGGCGGCTGGCGCGCACCGTCTCGATGGCGCTGGTGCTCGCCTGCGCAGGCCTGATCGGCTTTCTCTCGCTCCGGCGAAAGGCGGCCTAGATGCCGGGCTTCCCCTGGTGGCCGCCCACGGCAAGCGGCTACGCCCGGGAGATCGATTTCCTGTTCGGAAGCCTGGTGGTCATCGGGGTCCTTACCGCGGGATTCGTCTTCTTCCTGATGCTGTTCTTCGCCAACAAGTACCGGCACGGCGCCAATGTCGACCGCAGCGGCACGACCAAGAAGACGTGGCGATTCGAAGTGTCGTGGACCGCCGCGACCCTGTTGGTCTTCGTCGGCCTCGCGGTGTGGGGCGCGAGCATCTTCGTCCACCTTTACAACCCGCCGGCGAACGCGCTCCAGATCTTCATTGTCGGCAAGCAGTGGATGTGGAAGGCGCAGCATCCCGGCGGACAGCGCGAGATCAACGCGCTGCACGTCCCGGTCGACCAGCCGGTGCGGCTGGTGATGGCGTCGCAGGACGTAATCCACAGCTTCTTCATCCCGGCGCTGAGGATCAAGCAGGACGTGGTCCCGGGCCGTTACGAAACCATGTGGTTCCGGGCGGACAAGGTCGGGCGTTACCACCTGTTCTGCGCCGAATATTGCGGGACCGACCACGCGAAGATGGGCGGCTGGGTGACGGTGATGAACCCCCGCGACTTCGCCGATTGGCTGCAGGCACAGGGCGGCCAGGAGACGCTCGCCGCACAGGGTCAGCAGCTGTTCCGCCGCTACGGCTGCAGCGGCTGCCATGAGCCCGGCGGGACGGTGCGCGCGCCCAATCTCAACGGGCTGTTCGGGAGCCCCGTGCCGCTGTCTGACGGAAGCGTCGTCATCGCCGACGAAAGCTATGTCCGCGATTCGATCCTCGACCCGAAGAAGCAGGTCGCCGCGGGCTATGCGCCGGTGATGCCGACCTTCGCCGGGCAGATCCGCGAGGACGACCTCGCCAAGCTCGTCGCCTACATCGAGTCCATCGGGCCGCAGCCGGGAGGGCGCGCCTGATGCACGCGCCGGTCAGGCAGAGCTATCTGAACGCTAGCGTCGGGATCCGCTCGTGGCTGCTCACCACCGACCACAAGCGCATCGCGCTGCTGTATTTCGCGGGGATCACCTTTTTCTTCTTCGTCGGCGGGATCGCGGCGAGCCTGATCCGGCTCGAGCTGATCACACCGCAGGGCAATCTCGGAAGCCCCGATTTCTACAACCGCCTGTTCACCATGCACGGCATCATCATGGTGTGGTTCTTTCTCATCCCGTCGATCCCGACGACGATGGGGAATTTCATCCTGCCGATGATGATCGGCGCGCGCGACCTCGCCTTTCCACGGCTCAATCTCTTGAGCTGGTATTTGTACATCATCGGCGGCCTGATCACGCTGACCGCGCTATTGCTCGGCGGAGTCGACACCGGCTGGACCTTCTACGAGCCTTATTCGACCTTCTACGCGACGGGCTATGTGATCCTGACGGTGTTCGGGATTTTCGTGTCGGGCTTCTCGTCGATTCTCACCGGCCTCAACTTCATCGTCACGGTGCACAAGCTGCGGGCGCCGGGGATGACCTGGTACCGGCTGCCGGTATTCGTCTGGTCCACCTATGCGACCAGCGTGATCCTGGTGCTTGCGACGCCGGTGCTGGCGATGACCTTGCTGATGCTGCTCGCCGAGCGCGTGCTCCACGTCGGCATTTTCTCGCCGCAGCTCGGCGGCGATCCTTTGCTCTTCCAGCACATGTTCTGGTTCTACAGCCACCCGGCGGTGTACATCATGATCCTGCCCTCGATGGGCGTGATCAGCGAGATCGTGCCGGTCTTCTCGAGCAAGTCGCTGTTCGGTTATTATTTCGTCGTCTGGTGCAGTATCGCGATCGCGGTGATCGGCTTCCTCGTCTGGGGCCACCACATGTTCGTCGCCGGCCAGTCGCTCTACGCGAGCCTGGCATTCTCGTTCCTCAGCTACCTCGTCGCGGTGCCGTCGGCGATCAAGGTGTTCAACTGGGTCGCGACGATGCACGAGGGCTGGATCCGGTTCAATGCGCCGATGCTCTACGCGTTCGGGTTCATCGGACTGTTCACGATCGGCGGCCTGACCGGCCTGATGCTCGCGGCGCTGGCGGTCGACGTGCATGTCACCGACACGTACTTCGTCGTCGCCCACTTCCACTACATCATGGTCGGCGGTGCGGTGATGGGGTTCTTCGCGGGGCTTCATTACTGGTGGCCGAAGATCAGCGGCCGCCTCTATCCTGATTACTGGGCGCGGTTCGCGGCAATCCTCGCCTTCTTCGGCTTCAACCTGACCTTCTTCCCGCAGTTCATCCTCGGCTATCTCGGGATGCCGAGGCGCTACCAATCCTACCCGCCCGAGTTCCAGATCTGGCACGTCTTGTCGTCGGCCGGCGCGAGCATCCTTGCGGTCGGCTACGCGCTCCCGCTCTTCTATTTCGCCTGGTCGATCCTCAAGGGGCCGCGCGCCCCGTCCAACCCCTGGGGCGCTACCGGGCTCGAATGGTCGACTGCCTCGCCGCCGCCGCCGGAAAATTTCGCCGAGAGCCCGACCGTGATCCGCCCGCCCTACCAGTACGACCGGGGCAAGCCCTGCATGCAGGCGGCCGATGTCTGAGCGCGCGCTCGGAATCCAATATTCGACGCCGGCGCAGGAACGCGAGGCGGTCACGCTCGGCATGTGGGCGTTCCTTGCCACCGAGGTGCTGTTCTTCGGCGCGCTGATCGCGGCCTATCTCAATTACCGCATCTGGTTCGGCAGCGACTTCATCGCCGCCGCGCGCATGACCAAGGTCGTGCTCGGCACCGCCAACACCGCGGTGCTCCTGACAAGCAGTGCGTGCATGGCGATGGCCGTAACGACGTTCGACGCGGGGTCGAAGCGAGCACCGGTGCTGTGGCTGATCGCGACCGCGCTGCTCGGCCTCGCCTTCGTCGTGATCAAGGGGACCGAATGGTTCCTGGAATATCGGGAGCATCTCGTCCCCGCGCTCAACTTCGACGTCGCCCGCTACGGCGGCGTGGCCGAGATTTTCTTCGTCTTCTATTTCTGCGCGACGGGGCTCCACGCGCTCCACCTCTTGATCGGCATTTGCCTGGTGAGCTGGGTGGCGATCCGCATCGGCCGCGGCAGCCTGGTCCCAGGCGGTTCGACGACGCGGCTGATCGGACTTTACTGGCACTTCGTGGACATCGTCTGGATCTTCCTCTTCCCGCTCATCTATCTCGCCGGGAGGAACGGTTGACCGGCCGGGCGGTCCTGCGCTGCTGGCTGGCGCTGATGCTGCTCCTCGCGGCGACGACGGCGAGCGCCTTCGTGCCGCTCGGATCACTGAACCTGCCGATCTCGCTTTCGATCGCCGTCACGAAGGCTTTGATAGTCCTCCTGTTCTTCATGGAACTGCGCTCCAGCCGGGCGCTGGTCCGCGCTTTTGCCGCGGCGGGCTTTTTCTGGCTGCTGATCATGATCACGCTGACCGGTGCGGATTACTGGCACCGCACCGACGCGCGCGCGCCGATCGACCAGGCCTACCAGCGCTAGTCTACGGTCTTTGGCACTACTGGCGGATCAGCTTCTTCGCGCCGGTCGCGGCGTCGGGGCCGAGCTCGGTACGTTTCGACGCCGTCTCCAGGCTCTCGTGCAGCGGACGATGGACGAAGGGCATCAGGATTCCCGCGGCGAAGCCCCACACCAGAAGCGACAGAGCGACTCCCGCCGCGGCGTGACCCGCGGGCGCCCGTCCGCCGCTGACAACCGGAAGAACCAGCACCGCGCCCGCGGCCCAGAGCGCAAAGCCGAAGGACATTCCGAACAGCCATCCGCCCTTCGTCGAATTGGCAGCTCGGCCAAAGATGCGCGCGTAAGCCGCGCCCGCGATCGCCATCACCGCACAGCCGAGGCCGACCGTTAGAGGCGGCGACAAGCCGAGGATCTCGGCTTCAACCTTGAGCGAACCGAAGGCGATCAGAACGCCGACCGCCGGTATCGTCCCGAGCACGCCCGAAATCGCGCCGGCGAGGAACGGCCGCTGGCTCGGCCCGGGGTCGTATCCGTGCGCTGCGAGGAATCCGGCCATCGGCTCAGCTCATCAGCTTCTTGACCGCCGGGCATTCGCGATAGTCCGCCTGGTCGCGGTAAAGGTCGATCAAATGCTTGTACGAGAGGCCGACGGTGCGGGCCTCGCGGTTGAGGTCGAACAGGCCAACCGGATAGACGATTCCGATCGGCTCGCTCATCGCGATGCTCCAGTCGATCTGGTCGATGAGGCTGTACCAGGTGAAGCCGACCAGCGGCACGCCGTCCTTGGCGAGCAGCTGGACGTTGTGCCATTGGCGCCAGAGCCATTTCGGCGCTCCGTCGGCGTCCATCTTGTTGGTCTCGGTGTGCATCATCGTCCGCTTGTAGCGGTTCCAATATTGGCTCGCGATCACGTACCAGCCGAACAATTCGCCTAGCGCGCGGGCGTTGCCCTGCCGGTCGATCAGCCGCTCGTTCCATTCGTAATAATCGATTCCGAGGATCGAGCGGTGCGGCACCGAGCGATGCGCCAGCCGCTCGATATCCTTGTCGGCGATCCCTAGCTCGCACAGCAGCTTGCGCATGCGTGGGCTGACCTCGTGCGCGTAGATGAGGTCGAGCGGCAGGAAGCGCCGTTCGTTCGCCCGATCGGCGACCTCCTGGACATGGGGGTCGGGACAGCAGGACTGATAGAATTCGCTGCTCTCGCTGTTGATGAATATGGCATCGGGCCGACGCTTCAGGATCGCGTCGCTCATGCGGATGCTCGCGTGAGCGAGGTTCCAGGCGGCGCGGACGTACGCGCCTTCGTCCTGAAGCTGTTCGTTCCACAATCCATCAAGCGCACTCATCCGCGCGCACACGTACATTTCGTTCACGGGCGTGTAGAAACGCACCCACGGGTAGCGCTCGGCGAAGGCGCCGGCATATTCCTCGAGCGCCTTCGCGATATCCGGGTTCTGCAGGTTACCGAGCCAGGACGGAACGCCGAAATGGCAAAGGTCGATGATCGGCTCGGGCCCGCGATCGCGCAGCTCCTCCATCTGCGGATCGGCGTAGACCCAGTTGTACTTGCCCGGCCCTTCGAAGATCAGGTGGAGGGGCGGGCCGTAGCGGATGTGGGTGATGCCGATTTCGCGCGCCAGCCTGAAGTCGGTCTGCCACAGCTCGTAATGGCTGGTCGACTCCATCTCGTCCCGGCGCCAGCGGCCGTGCTCGATCGTCGGGTAGCTGCACTCGATCCCCGTCGCGAACATGAAGCCCCTGTAGTCTTCATTCCGCCTGTCCTTGCTTTCGATCGGACGGCGGATGGCGGGAGGCGACGGCTTCGAGCCGGACGAATAGCCCACCGGCCTGCGGTAGATCGCACCGACGGTCAGACCGAACAGGGCATGGCCGATGAGCATGCTGAGGACCGCCGGCAGGGTGAGCGGCGCGAAGAAGCCGGCGAGCGTCAATGTCGTGAGGTCCGCGCCGCGCTGAATCAGCGCGAGCTCGGGATAGACGACGAGAATGGCGAGCGAGGCGGGCATGATCGCGAAGACGAGCCCCTGGAGCGCCGGTCTTAACCGGAGCCGGCCCCAGAACATGAAGGCGTAGAAGATCGCCCAGCAAACGCCGATTCCTAGATGGGCGATGACGGCGGCAAGATCGGCGACCACGCGCGAACCCCGGAACGCCACCGCGCTCAACTGCGAGATGAAGTCGATCGTCTGCAGGCCGACGAGCCGTCCGAGCTTCGAGAAGAGCTCCATCGCGATGGCGCCGGAGACGCCCGCGGCCACGGCCTTCCTGAGAGCGACGACCCGGATCATTCAGCTGTTTCCCACGCCGCCGGACTGCGTGTCCGTCGGGTCAGAGGCTCTTCGGCAGTGAGCGGTTCAACAGCGATCGTGCGTCTTTCCGCGTGGGCTATCGTCGCCATCGTCCCGATCGTGACCTTGGAGTTCGCTTTCTCCCGGACCGCCGGCGCTGCCCGCCTGCATGCCCCCTTCCACGCCCCCGGCGAGATCGAGTTCCTGTACCTGGGCGGCGTTCAGATTCTTCCGACGCTCATGCTCGGTCTTGTCCTCGGGAAATCCGGTATTCTCTCGAGCCATGGCCGCCTTGTTCCGGTCCTCTAGCGGAACAACGAGCGTTGCTGGCGGCCGTTCCGGGAGGCCCGGCGCGGGGAGTCTAGCGGGCGCGTGGGGGGAGCGGGCGAAGCCGCATATTGCGGATGCAATGATCGAATCCGATCCAGTCGACCTTCGCAGTGCCGCGGCGCGCATTCCTGTTGCATAAATGGATGCGCCATACCGGCGGGTTCGCGTTCGCCACATAATCGCGCGCGCGGACCATCGCATCCAGCTGCCGCCGCTCGCAGCTCCGCTGCCAATGGCAGCTGATGCCGACGTTCAGCACGACAGGATTGTACAAAGGCGCAAGCGCGAGCGCGTGGCCTTGCGACGCGATCAACGCCATCGCCGCAACGGCGAACTTCCTCCCCATGCCGCGAAACTGGCATCCGAAAGAATAAGTGGCAACTTTAAATTCGCGTTGAAAAGGGCAGGAAACCAATTGGATACGCAAGAGGCGGGCCACCTGCGGGTCTCGCGCAGGCCGCTCACAAAAGAAAAGCGGCGGTGCCCGAAAGCACCACCGCCTCTCCCACCTCAATCGAGATTAGTTGAGCGAATTCGAAACGTTGTTGAACGTCGAATTCAGCTTGTTGCCGATGCCCTGCATCGCGCCAATCGCCGCAACGGCGATGAGAGCGGCGATCAGGCCATATTCGATGGCGGTCGCGCCCTTGTTATTTTTGATCAGCTTCAGAAACTTGACCATCTCGGGTCTCCCACATGGCTCTTCGAACGTACTTTCACCCCGCGCAGTCACGCGAAGATCGAGCCGGAATCTGGGGGACACTGGTTGAAGAAAGCTTAAGATCGATCGTTCGATAATGAACTTTTGATAACCCTATTTAGAGCCGCCGAACAGCTGATGGAGCTGCTCCATGACCTGCCGCAGCGGCTTGGTCGCGTTGCTCCATTCCGGCGGCAGCGGGCTCTGGAGCCGCTTCTGTTCCGATCCGGCGGAGCGGCCGAAGCTGCCCGGCAAGGACGGGCCGCGCGAACGATCGACCGACAGGGCCGAGGTCATGAAGCTGCGCCAGATTTCCGCCGGAACGGTGCCGCCGCTGACCCGGCCGAGCGAGCCGTTGTCGTCGCGCCCGATCCACACGCCGACGACGAGATCGCCGGCGAAACCGACGAACAGGGCGTCGCGACTCTCCTGCGTCGTTCCGGTCTTGCCGAAGGTCGGAACGGCAAGCGCGGCCCTTCGGCCGGTCCCGCCGTTCGCGGCGGCGTACAGCAGGTCGAGCATCGGCGCCTGGTCGCGGCGCGGGTCGAGCGATCCGCCGCCGCTTTGAAAAAAGGCGGAGAGCCCTTCCGGCGCGGGCGCATCGGGCAGGCCGCGCGCAACGACCGGGTAGCGTCCGTCGGCGATCGCCGCATAGGCCGAGGTCAGCTCGAGCAGGCTCACTCCCGCCGTTCCGAGGGCAAGGCTGGGCTTGTCGGGGAGCGGCGTCGAGATTCCGAGATCGCGCGCGGCGCGGATCACATTGTTGCGCCCGACCTGCTGCTGCAGCCGCACCGTCGCGGCATTGCTCGACCTCGCAAAAGCTTCGCGCAGCGTGGTCCTGCCGCGGTAGACCCTGTCGCTGTTCTCAGGGGTCCAGCCGTCGATCGTGATCGCCTTGTCCTCGATGATGCTGTCGGGTGTCCAGCCGGCCCGGAAGGCGGCGAGATAAACGAACAGCTTGAACGCCGATCCGGGCTGCCGCCGCGCCTGGGTCACGCGGTTGAATGGGGACTGCCGGTAGCTCCGGCCGCCGACCATCGCGACCACCCGGCCGTCCGGGCGCATGGCGACCAGTGCGGCCTGCGCTCCGGCCGGCGCGCGGCTCACCGCCCGTTCGGCGATCCGCTGCAGAGTCCAGTCGAGCGTGGTGCGGACCTTCACCTCGCCGAAATCGGGCGCCTGCGCCTGCTGCGCATAGGGCGTCACCCAATCGGCGAAATAGGAACCGGTCGGAACATTGGAGATTCGGATGACCGGCCGCGCCGGCCGGGTCGAAGCCGCGCGCGCTGGACTGATCACGCCGGTATCGGCCATCGCCTTGAGCACCAGCTCGCTCCGCTTCTGCGCGGCCGGGAGATTGTGCGTCGGCGCGAGGCGCGAAGGCGCCTGCACCATGCCCGCGAGCATCGCGGACTGGGCGAGGTTGAGATTCTCGGGATCGCGGTTGAAATAATGGTGCGCCGCGGCCCGCAAGCCGTAGACCCCGTCACCGAAATAGACGCTCGACAGGTAGCGCGAGAGGATCTGCTGCTTGGTCAGCCACGCTTCGAGCCAGAAGGCGATGATCACTTCCTGAGCCTTGCGCTTGATGGTTCGGTTGCTCGACAGGAAATTGGTCTTGGCGAGCTGCTGGGTGATCGTGCTTCCGCCCTCTCGAACGCCGCCGCCGCGAAGGTCGGCGAGAGCGGCGCGGGCCATGCCGCGCGGGTCGATTCCCCAGTGGCGATAGAAGCGGCGGTCCTCGATCGCGACGAAAGCCGCCGGAGTGAGCGGATTGAGCTTCGTTACGTCGACCGGCGCTTCCTTGATCGCGCCGCGCAGCGCAATCGGGTGCCCGTCATTCGAAACGAGCAGAAGCGCCGGGTCCTGGAGCGGCTCGAGCGCCCGCGACAAGGGCGCGGTGAACACCAGCCAGACCAGGGTCAGCAGGATCACCGCGGAAATCGAGTAAAGGTAGATCGGCCAGCGCCGCTTCTTGCGCGGCTTTAGGTCGAGCTCGAGCTGGTGGTCGAACGCGGGCGCCTCCGGCGGCCGTTCCGGAGCGAAAGGATCGGGAAGCTCCTCGACCGGTACGCCGCCGCGGGTCCAAATTCCGTCCCTGTCTGCCAAGCTTTCCTCGCGTAACTGCTTTACTCCAGTAAAACAGCGCCGGCCATATATCCAGAGATTTGCTGAATGGCCGCTTGCGGGTAAACCCGAGCGGATGCGACGCCTTGCCGCATTGCTCGCGATTGCCGCATTGGCGCTTGGTCCGGCGGCGTGCCGCAAGCAGCCGCAGGGCGCGGTGAAGGTGATCGTCATCGGCGCAGCGCCGGAGTTGCGCGACCCCACACTCGGGCCGATGAGCGAGCCCGACCAGGTGCTCCTCGCCAATGCAGCGCAGGGCCTGGTCGGCTTCGACCCGTCGGGGAACATTGTCGCCGGCCTCGCGGAGCGCTGGACCGTCAGCGACGACGGGCTGAGCTACATCTTCCGGATCGCGTCGGCGAACTGGCCGGACGGCAAGAAGATCACCGCGGAACAGGTCGCGCGGCTGCTGAAGCGCGCGATCAACAACCGAAGCAAGAACAGCCTCAAGGACCAGTTCGGCGCGGTCGAGGACGTGGTGGCGATGACCGATAGGGTCATCGAGATCAGCCTGTCCTCGCCGCGGCCCGACATGCTGGCGCTGCTTGCCCAGCCGCAGATGGCGATTCTCCGCGACGGCGAGGGCACCGGTCCGTTCAAGGCCGCCGCGGCCAACCCCGGTGTCATGAGGCTCACGCGCGAAATCAATTCGTCGGACGACGAGGCCACCAGGCGCGAGCAGCTGCTACTGGCGGCGGCACCAGCGTCCGCCGCGATCGAGCAGTTCGCGGGCGAGAAAGCGGACCTGGTGCTCGGCGGGACGTTCGCCGACCTGCCGCTGGCGGGCCGCGTCAAGCTGCCGCGCGACAGCCTCCGCTTCGATCCGGCGTCGGGGCTGTTCGGGCTCGTACCCGCCCAATCCGGAGGTCCGCTCGACAAGCCCGAAGTGCGGCGCCTGTTGAGTGAGGCGATCGACCGCGATTCTTTCATCGCGGCGCTTGGAGTGCCGGCGCTCGCGCCGCGCGCGACATTGCTCGAGCCCGGCCTCGACGGAGTCTCCGCACCGCCGCCCCCGACCTGGGCCGCGATCGCCTACGCGGACCGCGTCGCGGACCTCCAGGCCCAGGCGAAGCGGCTTTTCGCGAAGACTCCGATGCCGGCCATAGGGGTTCGACTACCAGACGGGCCCGGGGCCGACCTCCTGTTCCGGCTGCTGCAGCGAAATTGGGGAGCGATCGGTTTTAAAGTCGAGCGGACCGACAGCCCTTCGACCGCCGATTTCCTGCTCGTCGACGAGGTTGCGCCCTCCACGTCGCCGGCATGGTTCGTGCGCCATTTCCGCTGCGCCGTTATGCCGGTCTGCGACAAGAGCGCCGACCAGCTGATGGACGGCGCGCGCGAGACCCCGGTCCCGGCGCAGCGCTACGCGCTGCTCGGCCAGGCGGCGGCGCTGATCGATTCCGGCCAGCTGTTCCTGCCGATTGCCGCGCCGGTGCGCTGGTCGCTTGTTTCGCCACGAATCCAGAATTTCGCCGGGAACCGTTACGCCCGCCACACGCTCACCGACCTGGAGGCGAAGCCGTCGACGAGCGAGTGAACCTATGCGTGTACAGGAAATGATCTCAGTCCCGATGGTCGGAACCGACCCGCAGTCCGTTCGGCAGCGCGTCGAAGCGATGGAGAGGCTCCTCGAGCGGCTGGTGGTGATTCCTGGCATCAACAAGCCCATCGGCCTCGACGTCATCCTGGACTTGGTGCCGGTCGTCGGCGACATCGCCGCCGCCGCGCTCGGCGCCTATATCGTCTGGGAAGGCCGCAACGTCGGCATGTCCAAATGGCAGCTGACCCGGATGGCGGGGAACGTCGGCTTTGACTGGCTGCTGGGCCTGATCCCATGGGTCGGCGCGATCCCCGATTATTTCTTTCGCTCGAACACGCGCAACCTGCGGATGATCTTGCGCCACCTCGACAAGCATTATCCCGGAACGCGCACCGTCGAGGGCGAAGTCACCCGCCGCGGCTAGCGCGGGTTCCAGTCGTAGACGCCGTCGACTTCGTCTTCGATCGGCCGGCCGTAACGGTCGGTGCTCGGCCGGTAGACGAAGCGCTGCTGGACGAGGCGGCAGGTCAGCGCGTCGAGCTCTGGAACGCCGCTCGACCGGGTCACCGTGCAGCGGCCGGCGCGGCCGTTCGGTTCGACCGTGAACGTGAATTCGACGCGACCTCCCACTCCGCTGCCGAGCAGGTGGCGCGGGTAATCGGAATTGCCGATCGAGCCGGCGATCTGCACGAGGTCGGTCCCGCCGTCGTCATCGCCGCCATAGCCCTGCCGGCCGCTGCCGCCGCCGGCGCCGCTGCCGATGGCCGGCCCGGTACCGCTGCCAGCTCCCGAGGCCGGCGCCGCGGGCCGCACCGCGATTACGGGCGTAGGCGCGGGCAAGGCATGAGACGGCTTCGGCCCCGGCGTGCCGCCCATCGGCTTCGGCAGCGCCTTGGGGGCGGAAGAGGAGCTGTGCCGAACTGCGGCTTTTGGCGCGAGCTGTGGCGGCGGCGGCGGTGGCGTGCGCGGCAAGGCGATTTCGATCAGCCGTTCGACGGCCTCGGCCGACACGCCGACCTCGACTTTAAGTCCGTTTAGAAGGACCAGCGCCAAGGCCAGCTGCACGAACGCGACCGCCGCGAGCGCGATTGCGCGCTCGCGGGGCCGCACTTGCGCATGCGCGGGCACGACGCGCCCGCCTCAGCGATTAGCGTACGTAGTAGCAGCGGTAGCGGGCGGTCATGCTGCGGTCGACCGCACCACCCGCGACAACGCCGCCGACAGCCCCGGCAGCGGTTCCGAGAAGGCCGTGGCCGATCAGGCTGTGGCCGACCACCGCGCCGGCCACGCCGCCCACCACCTTGCCGGTCGTCGCCGGCGAGCGGCGGCAGACTCTATGGCGATAGGTGGTGCGACCGTAATAATGGTGCCGATGGTGCCGCGCTTCCGCGGGGATGGAAAAAGACGTCGCCGTCGTCGCCGCAAGTGCGACGGTGGCCATGATTTTCGAGACTGTGCGCATGTCAATTCCTCTGTTTCGGCGATACAACGAGCGTGCCTCAGGCGAGTTTCCAACAGCAATAAGGTAACGACAGACCGTTGCTCGCCAGCGATGCGGCGCGGTATTAATTTCGCTCACGTGAACAAGGTTCCCCATGCCTTGCAATGCAACCCACCGCGAGCTCTGCGGCTGCGGTTCCTGTATCTTAAGGAACGGGCTTGCCGTCGATATTTCCGTTGGGCGAATAACGGCAGACGAGATAATCGAAGCGCGGGGTCGAGGCGAGCGCGCAGCCCACGCGCTGCGTCGTCGGCCAGATCATCTGCGTATAGTGACCGACGTCCGACCAATTGCCGGTGCGGCTGACATTCGGGAAAATCCCCGGCGCAAACATCCGCTTTTCGGAGGCCCAGCCGCCCACCATCGCTTCGACGCTGTAAGCCCCATGGGTTCCGTACCAGAGGTTCTCGCCGATTCCGCGCCGGGTGCTTCGGTCCGAATGCTGGAACATGCCCGTCATCGCCATCTGCGTCGCGTAAGTCGCCGCGCCATTGCCCAGATCATTGTCCCATACGAGCGGCGGCAAACCGAGCGCCGCTCGCTCCGCGTTGTGCGCGGCCAGGATCCGGGCTGGGAACTGGCTCGCGACCAGCGGCTGGGCTGCTCCAACCGGCGTCGCGCCAAGGCAGGACAATGCCAATCCGATGGATGCCAGGCGAGCTTTGCGCAGTGGAACGGAACGGATCATCCTCAACACCCCTCCATCTTTCCCCGCTTCCGCCTCCTGTATCAGTGAGCGCTGCCGGGGTCATCAATTCACGCTAGGCTAAGAAGATAAACCCAATTACAGCGGGCCCCTGTTTTCACGGAGAATCTATGCCTTACTATCTGATCGCGCTGGCGATCGCCGGCGCGACGAGCGCGGCGGCGGCTGCGCAGACCGCCCCGACCCCCGCCAATCAGGCCCAGCCCGCCAATCCGCAAATGGTCAAAAAAGTCGTGTGCGAGGACAATAACAATCCTTTTTCGCACATCGACCGCGTGTGTCACACGGTCATGGTCCCGGCGAAGCCTGCCACGCCGCCGGCTGGCCAGCAGGCACAAACCGGCCAACAGGACAATTCGGGCAAGTAGCGCCGGCGCTCGGCCGGTCAATCGCCGCTGATCGCCGGGTCGATGTCCTCCGGGCGATCGACGATCGGCATTCCGACGTCCCCCTGCCCCACCGTCCGTCCCGCCATTTCGAGCATCCGCTCGAGCGGGACGCGTGCGCGTTCGATGATCTCGGGGCTGAGCTCGATCCTGGGTTCGAGGTCGCGCAGCGCCACGTAGAGCTTTTCGAGCGTGTTGAGCGCCATGTACGGACACATGTTGCAGTTGCAGTTCCCGTCTCCGCCGGGGACTCCGATGAAGCGCTTGTGCGGCGCGGCCTTCTCCATCTGGTGGATGATGTGCGGTTCGGTCGCGACGAGGATCGTCTCGGCGGGGCTTCGCAGCGCAAAATCGAGAATCGACTTGGTCGATCCGACATGGTCGGCATGCTCGATGATGTGCGGCGGGCATTCGGGATGCGCCGCGACAGGCGCATCGGGATATTCGGCCTTTAGCTTCAGCAGCTCGGTTTCGCTGAAGGCCTGGTGGACGATGCAGATCCCCGGCCAGAGCAGCATGTCGCGGCCGGTCTTGCGCGCGAGATAGCCGCCGAGATGGCGGTCGGGTCCGAAGATGATCTTCTGGTCCTTCGGGATCTGGTCGAGGATCACGGCCGCGCTGCTCGACGTGACGATGATGTCCGACAGCGCTTTCACGCCGGCCGAACAGTTGATGTAGGTGAGCGCGATATGATCGGGGTGCGCGGCGCGGAAGGCCGCGAACTGGTCGGGCGGGCAGCTGTCCTCGAGGCTGCAGCCCGCGTCCATGTCGGGGAGGATCACGGTCTTTTCAGGCGAAAGGATTTTCGCCGTCTCGGCCATGAAACGTACGCCGCAGAAGGCGATCACCTCCGCGTCGGTCGCCGCAGCCTTGCGCGACAGATCGAGGCTGTCGCCGACGAAGTCCGCGAGGTCCTGGATTTCCGGCTTCTGGTAATAATGGGCGAGGATCACCGCGTTGCGCTCGCGCTTCAGCCGCTCGATCTCGCCGAGGAGGTCGAGCCCCTTCAAACTGCCTGCCTCAACCGTCACTTCGCTTCGCCCGCAGCCTTCCTGCGCTCATAGTCCCTTATTGCCTGCTCATATGGGACCGAACCCGTGATGTAGCTAGGGACATCGTTGCCGTCGGTCGGGAAGCGGGCGACCACCTTCACGTCCTTGAAGCCGGCAGCGAGCAGCGGCATTCCGAAGCTTCGTTCGATCGCCTCGCGCCCAGACTGGCGCGCGAGCTGCATCGGAACGGCGGCGGTCGCCTGCTTGCGCAAGTCGGCGACGGCGCGGTCGCGATTGTTCTGGTCGAGTTGCTGGTTGGCGTCGGTCAGCGCGGACAGCACGCCTCCGCCGCCATATTCCTTGACCGAATTGATATCGATGTCCGGCCCGGCGACGTCGACTTCCGGCAGGCGGACGGTCAGCGTGCGGGTCGATCCGTCCCAGGTGACGTCGTTCGGCTGGAGCTTCGACAGGTCGAGCTCGTAGCGGACATCGCCGGGAAGGATGAGCGTGCGCTCGGCACTGACAAGGCCACCGAGGCGCTGCTCGCTGCTGCTCACCACCGAAACGTAGCGCGCGGCGAACACCGTCAGGCGGTTCTCGGCGCGCATCGATTCGAGGCTCGCGGTCGCGATCGTCTTCGGGTTGGCCCCGCCGAAGATCCGATCGACAATGCCGGTCGTCACGCCGACGAGCACGCCGAGGATCAGCGCAACCGCGACCATCGCGATCACCAGCGCTTTGTTCAGGCGGCGGTCCATTTCTCTCCTTCACGTTCAACGAGCCCGCGCCGCTCAAGGTCCAGTAGGTGCGCGAAGACCGAGCCGCCGGCCGCCGTGACCAG
>Ga0207660_10001213_pt1 | contig 17242 bp, 15 predicted proteins | sample KBSC73BmetaG_FD_184335 | JGI IMG/M metagenome (GOLD analysis project Ga0207660, IMG submission 184335) | Corn rhizosphere microbial communities from Kellogg Biological Station, Michigan, USA - KBS C7-3B metaG (SPAdes) (version 2) | ecosystem: Host-associated > Plants > Roots > Rhizosphere ... | reverse complement strand
CCGACCATGGGGCTCACGGCGTGCAGCGTGCGTACGCCCGAGTTATCCGGATCGGTGGGCGTGATGAGATGGTCCTGCACCTCGAAACGCACGTAATCGGCGCGCACGCCCGCGCTCACGCGATAGCGGCCAGCGAGCGTGACTTCATCGCGCACGTAGGGTCCGACGCTCGACACCAGCTCGCGCTGGTCAATCTGGAGCATGCCCTTCTCCGAGCCGATCACCGCACAATCACTATCCACAGTGAGCTGCCCGTTGCAGTTCGCCCAGTTCTTGCGCAGATCATTCTGCTTCTGGAGGTCCACGCCAATGGTGAACCGGTTGGGAAGCGCAAAGACCGTCCCCGGTACCGCGTAGCGCGCGCCGCCGCCATACGAGCTGCGGTCCACGTCCACCACGGCGAACGTCAGCGGATTGTAGAGATCCCGCGTACCGCCGTAGATGCTGGCGGTCAGGTCGCCACGTCCCATCGTCTGATCCAGCCGCGCACCCACCTGAACCTGCGACACCTGCTTGCGAGCCTGCTTGGTGATCGAGAGCGGGTCTGCCATGGTTCGATCACTGTCCAGTTGCGCGCGCGTGAGCGCGCCCGGATTCTGGCCGAGCGGCATGTCATAGCCAAGCACCTGCATGGACAGATCGGTCTTCTCATGATGCCAGTCGACCTTGCCGTACCCGCTCGTCACGCGCTGGTGCGAGAACGCACGGTACCCGTCCTGCTCGGTGTGACTGATGTCTCCCTGGAATCCGACCGCGCCATCGGTCCCACCAAAGGTGCCCGTGAAGCGGGAGAGCGACCCGCTGCCGCCCCAGCCACGCACCTGCCCCGCGAATGGCGCCTCCGGTGGTGGCGCGGTGCGCAGGTCTATCACTCCACCCGCGCCATTGCCATACAACGACGCGGCGCTGCCGCGGATGACTTCCACACTCCCCACCGACTCGAGATCCACGTAATCCACCGGTGTCTGTCCATCGGGAAGCGTGAGCGGCATCCCGTCGCGCAGCACGCGCACGCCGCGCACGCCGAACGCCGAACGCGCACCGAATCCGCGAATCGAGATCCGCGGGTCCTGCGAGGGATTGGTGCGATTCGCCACCGACACGCCGGGAAGGAGGAGCAGGGTTTCGTCCAATGAGAGATGACGCTGCCCCGGGCGCATGCTGTCGGGTCGCGTGGTGGAGATGGCGTAGGGCAGGTCTATCGGCGCGCGACCGCGTTCGCGCGTGACAGTCACCACAGGCGGTAGCTTTTGCGGGACGGTGTCCTGCTGTGCAGGCACCGGCCGAACCAGGCCGGCCGCGCCCGTGGTCACAAGCAGCAGCGTTGCGACATGGCGAAACATCCTGCACGAAAGCGACATGCGTCTTGAATATTGAAGGATCATGCAGGACTCACCGTATATCGTAATGTGGCCCTGCGTACATATTGAATCAATCACAGGTGCACGCGACGGGTCAGTCCGGCATTTCCTTACAATGCGCACACCACACACGGCGCTATGCGGACTGGAACCGCTCGGGCCGACACGTCGTAGAGACACTCATGCATGGTGAGCCCGAGACTCCATCACATCGTCACGTCCGGCACGCGCGGATCGCCTTCTGGTTGGGTGCTGCGCTGATTCTTTACCCTGCCAGCGCGGCCGCCGTGCAGACGGCCGCGATCATCGCGGTGTCCGTCGCGCACTCCAGTTGGCGCGCGATGACGGTGAATGTGTCGTACAGGAATGCCGGCCTGCGTGACACACTCACGCTGGGTGCGCGATGGATGCGGCTCAACGACCGTCCGCTGGATTTCCCGCCGGCCACCGACACGATCATGCCCGGTACCGGACAGGTGACGCTCGCGTCGCGCTATACGGGCCTCCTCCCGCCGCCCACTCCCATCCAGTTACGCCTCTCGCTCGTTGCCGCGGACGGGCATGTGGTGACGGAATCGGATTGCGAGCTGGCGCTCGTGACACCGCAGGGTCGGCCGGCGTGGGCCGCCGATCTTCTCTGGAAGCGTTCGCGGCAACTCTCCTGGAAGGTGCGCACCTGCCATCCGCCCGCGCGCCGCACATCCGAGTGACGAGCGGCTCTCGTCAACGGCCCCGGATCGGCGTTACGTTTGGCGGGCGCCCCAACGTGTGACCGGGGCGATCACGCGCGTGCCCGGCGCGATCGAGCGGATACGCCAGGCAGCTCATCTATCGGAGGATGCCATGCGAAGACTGCTTGTCGCCGTCGTCGTCGTAGCGCTCACGGCGGGGTGCGGAAGCGATAGTACGGGCCCGCAGTTCCCCAACGCGAAGCGTGTCACCGCCACGGTCACACAGGCCGGCTTCAGTCCGGACACGGTGCACCTCAACGTGGGCGACACGCTCGTCTTTACCGCGGGCGACGATCACCATTCGGTGAGCTTCTACGGCTCCAATCTCCCCGCTGGCTGCTGCGCGAGCAGTGGAAACCTGAACTCCGGCCAGACGAGCTCGCCGCTCGTCTTCCTGAAGTCCGGCAATCTGCAGTTCCGCGACGACTCGATTCCGGCGGATACGGGATGGGCAGTGATTGCTCCGCAGTAGCTGGTTGCTGGTAGCTGGATGGGCAGTGAGGCGTCCAGCCACCAGTTGCCAAACACCAATCACCAGTCCAGGAACCTCTGATAGGTCAACCGCAGATACGCCCTCCCGCTACGCAGCTCGGGGGCGCCGGCTGACCCGGCGCGCTGCGTGATGCGTTTGCCTATCGCGTCGTAGACGAGCCGTCCGTGCGCATCCACGTATCCGAAGCCATCGTGGTAGGAGAAGTACGCGTAGTCCATGGCGTCATTCGCCAGGAGATTCTTCCCCCATGCGAATGCCGCGTGCGGCAGGCCAAGCTCTCCCAGCAGTGTGGGCGCGAGATCCGTCTGTGATCCGACGCGCGTGATCACGGTGTCGTGCACCGCCAGCGCGCCACCCAGCCAGAGCATGGGGATGTGGTAGTCCAGCGATGCGCTCTCGCCTGCCGGCGTACTCAGGCGCGGAAGCGGATGGCCGTGATCCGCGACGATCACCACCAGCGTGCTGTCCCACCAGGGCTGCTGCTGTGCGGCCCGCACAAAGGCACCCACACTGCGGTCCGCGTACGCCATGGCGTTCAGGAACTTGCTCTGCTCGTCGGTTCCGCGGAACACGGGGGCCATGGGTACCTCGAATGGCTCATGGCTGCTCAGGGTGAACAGCGCATCGAAGAACGGCCGTCGCTCCGAGGCAATGTCGCGCAGCAGCCGCTGCAACACGACGCCGTCGTGCGCGCCCCATTTCGAATTCCGATCCTTCGGGTCGAAAGCCGACTCGCCGACGATGGTGTGGAAGCCGCCCGCGATGATGTACGACTTGATGTTCGCGAAGGCCAGCTCGCCGCCGTAGTAGAATGCAGTCCCGTAGCCCGCTGCTTCGAGATGCCGCGCGAGCATGGGGAGTCTGGCCGCTTTCGTGGGCGTGTTCATGATCTGCACGCGCGGCTGAGCGGGATAGCCGCTCAGGATCGCGACCAGTCCCTTGGCGCTGCGATCGCCGGATGCGTACACGTGATCGAACAGCACACCCTCGTGCGAGAGCGCATCGAAGTTCGGGGTCACCCCGGTCATGCCACCCAGTCGCCGCACCACCTTGGCGGTGAAACTCTCCCAGATGATGAGAATCACATTCGGATGGCGGACCCGCAGGAGTGGCGTGGCATCCGCGTCGCTCGCGCGCACCAGACTGTCCACCACGGCTTTCGCATCCGCGGCGCTGATGCCGTCGTAGGGATTCACGTGCGCCAGCGCGCCCTGCGTCGTCACCGAATGGAAGAAGTTCCACCCCGCGTTGAGCGCCGCCTGATTGGCGAAGTCGTTGGTCGAGAAGTACACGCTGCTCTCATTGAGCGGTGTCCACTGCACGCCTCCTCGAATGGGAACGATCAGCGCGGCGCCGAGCACCAGCATGGCGACGGCGGCGACTGGTCCGCCGCGTTCACCGCGCCACCCGGGAACCGGGGAAACGAACCTCCGCCACGCCCACACGCCGAGCGTCATGACCAGCACGAGCAGCACGACGAGCAGGAGGAGCGGCGATGACTGCGCGGACGCAAATGCTTCACGCGGCGTGCGCAGATACTGCAACGGACGCCCGTCCAGACGAATGCCCCAGGCATCGAACAGCCCCAGGTCCGAAACGGTCAGCAGGGAGACCAGCAGCAGCATGAGGACCGTGTAGCCGGCCAGCACTCTTGCCAGAAGACGGCCCGGAATCACGGCAGAGATCGCCAGCAGCAGTGCCGGGAGTACGCTGAGGTATCCCGCCGTCGCCAGATCCATGCGCAGCCCGTGCAGCAGGATTGCCAGCACGAGCCCGGCGCCGAGCGATCCGGCATGCGCGCGCTCATAGACGAGAAACAGGACTCGCGCCGCCGTGAATAGTGCGGTCCAGAACAGGAAGTAGCGAACGAGAAACGCGACGCGCGAGCTCATGCGGGTGGCGAAAACGCGGTGGTGTACCTCATCGTCCAGCGGCCGGAACCGGCCGGTGGCGCAAAGTGCGAATTGGCGGGTACAACCCGCAACATAGCACGTCCATCGATATCCAGGCCGGGTACGTACCTCATCAGCGAACCTTGCGCCGGAAAGGCTGATTGGTGCATTGAGAGGGAAGGTTCACGGGATGATGGATGCTCACGGTCTGGACTGGCCGAGCACAGGGTGCATGCGATAGCGTTGTGCGCACGCTGTCCGGTTCGGCGCACAGGAGTGAACACCAAGTGGAGGGTGGGAGCCGTGGTGAATGAGCGTGTCCTCGCGAGTGCCAGCCGGACGGTGATGGCGGCGTTCGTAGCGGGTGGCCTGGGCATGGTGCCAGTGACCGCGACGGCGCAGTACTTCGGCCAGAACAAGGTACAGTACCAGTCGTTCGACTTCCGGACGATGCACACCAAGCACTTCGACCTGTACTACTACCCGGCCGAATCGCTTGCCGCGACCGATGCGGCCCGCATGGCGGAACGGTGGTACGTCCGGCACAGCGGGACGCTGGCGGATGAATTCACCAAACGCGCCATCGTCCTCTACGCCGACCCACCCGACTTCCAGCAGACCAACGTCGTGGGCGGATTCATCTCGCAGGGTACGGGCGGTGTCACGGAAGGCCTGCGCAGCCGGGTCGTGCTGCCCTTCACCGGCGTCTACGCCGAAGACGATCACGTGCTGGGCCACGAGCTGACGCACGTCTTCCAGTATGACATCGCCGGCTCGATCAGCGGCGGAGGGATGGCGGCGCTCGACCGGCTTCCGCTCTGGCTCATCGAAGGCATGGCCGAATATCTCTCGATCGGCCGCGATGATCCCAACACGGCCATGTGGCTGCGTGATGCCGCGCGACGCAATGACCTCCCTACGATCAAGCAGCTCACAACGGACCCGCGCTACTTCCCCTACCGGTATGGCGAAGCGCTGTGGGCCTACATTGGCGGGCGCTGGGGTGACAATGTCATCGCGCCGTTGTATCGCGCGGCGCTGTCCCGCGGCTGGGATTCGGCGGTCCGTACCGTCCTCGGCATGTCCACGGACTCGCTCTCGGCGGTATGGCTCCGTGATATCCGCGCGGAGTATCTGCCCAAGATGATCGGGCGCACCAGCCCGGACTCCACCGGTGAGGGCGTGCTCAAGCAGGGCACGGGACTCGGCACCATGGACGTGTCGCCCGCCATCAGCCCTGACGGGAAGTATGTCGCGTTCTACACGTCGCGCAACCTCTTCAGCATTGATCTCTTCATTGCCGACGCCACAACGGGCAAGATCGTCAAGAAGCTGACGAGCCCCAATCGCGATCCACACTTCGATGCGATCAGCTTCATCAGCTCGGCGGGCTCGTTCTCGCCGGACGGCAAGCAGTTCGCGTTCGTGATTTTCGCGAATGGCGACAATGAGATCGCGATCTACGACCTCCCGTCCGGCGACATCAAGCAGCAGATCAAGGTGAAGGGAGCGAGCGCGATCAATGATGTGGCCTGGGGGCCGAATGACTTGCTGGCAATCTCCGGCATGCACGGCGGCATCAGCGACCTCTATCTCTACAATCTGCGCACGAAGGAGACGCGACAGCTCACCAACGACAGGTACGCCGACCTGCAGCCGGCGTGGTCGCCCGACGGCAAGACCCTGGCGTTCGCGACGGACAGCGGGCCGGAGACCGACTTTTCGCAGTTGCGCTACGGGCCCATGCAGATCGGGTTTTATGATGTGGCGAGCGGGGCGACGCAGATGGTTCCCCTCTTCCCGAACGCGAAGAACATGAACCCGCAGTTCTCGCCTGATGGGCGGCAACTGTATTTCGTCTCGGATCGTGGCGGCTTCGACGACATCTATCGTGCCACACTCGGCACGAACGAGATTGACCAGCTCACGCACATTGCCACGGGCGTGAGCGGCATTACCGCGCTCTCCCCGGCCCTGTCGGTGGCGAGCCAGAACGGCCGCATCATGTTTTCGGTGTTCAACCGGGGCGGCAACGAGCTGCGCCGCTTCGAGCCGGGCCCGATGCCCACGCAGCCAATCATGGCGCTGGGTGTGGACACGGTGGGCATCGCTGGAATACTGCCGCCATCCAACGTGCCGAATCTCGGTGCGGTTACCGAGAAGATCCGTGACCCGCTCACCGGCCTCGAGGCGCCCCAGACGTACGAGACGTCCTCGTACAAGCCTTCGCTCTCGCTTGAGTACGTGGGCGGATCGGCCGGCGTGGGCGTGTCGAACGGACCGGTCGGGACCGTGGCCGGTGGCGGGCTCGCCGCATACTTCGGCGACATGCTCGGCAACCAGATCGTGGGTGTCGAGGTCGGCGGCGGCGGCGATATCCGGAACATCTCCGGACAGGTCATCTACCAGAATCTGGCGCACCGGTGGAACTGGAGCGCCGGACTCTCGCACGTCCCGTACATCACGGGCTTCGCCGCCTGCTGTGGAGACACGACGCTGGCGGGAGTTCCGTTTCCGGTCGCCGTCTACGAGCAACAGATCAACCGCACGTACTTCGAGAGCGCACAACTCGGGACGCAGTATCCGTTCAGCATGACGAAGCGACTCGAACTCGGCGCGGGATACTCGCGCATCTCGTTCGGGACCGAGCTGGACCGGTTCTTCCTTGCGCCTGACGGCTCGGCATTCGGCGAGGACCGCCAGAATCTGCAATCGCCGCCCGGGTTGAATCTCTTTCAGACGACCGCGGCGTTCGTGACCGATTATTCGTACTTCGGATTCACGTCGCCCGTGGCGGGCGGACGGTCGCGCTTCGAAGTGGACCCCACGTTCGGGAATCTCAACTTCGAGAGCGTTCTGGTGGACTACCGGCGCTACTTCTTCGCGCGCCCGTTCACCTTCGCCATCCGCGGCGTTCACATCGGGCGCTACGGAAAGGATGCGGAAAATCAGGAGCTGTTTCCGTTGTTTCTTGGCGATCAGTCGTTGATTCGCGGATATGAGGCGGGCTCGTTCAGTCCGTCGGACTGCCCTCAGGCGGCACAGTCGCTCACGGCATCATGTCCCGTGATTGACCGATTGATCGGCAGTCGTCTGGCAGTCGTGAACCTCGAGTGGCGCATTCCGCTGCTGGGGACGCGCCAGTTCGGACTGATCAACTTTCCGTATCTGTTGACGGAGATCGCGCCATTCCTCGACGCGGGCGTCGCATGGAGTGCGGACAGCTCGGCGTCATTGACCTTTTCGCGAAACACGAACGCGCGCGTTCCCGTATTCAGCGCCGGCGTCACGACGCGCTTCAATCTGTTCGGATACCTGGTTGCCGAAGTGTACTGGGCATATCCGTTCCAGCGTCCCGGCAGCGGCGGCCGCTTCGGATTCCAGATCGCACCGGGGTGGTAGGGCAGGCAGGGTAACGCTGCGATATCAGCATCACCGCAGGAACAGGACCGGGGTCGGACGCCAGAGGCGCCTGGCCCCGGTCTGCTGTTTCAGACTCGCCAGGCGCGTCACACCGGCCGTGCTCGATTGACATAGGGTGGGGGGGTATGCTACCTTTCATGCGGTCTTCGCCGGCAGGAGCATGCAATGGGTCTCGATCAGTGGATCGTCCTCGCGATCGGCCTGGCGGCCATCGTCTGGATCAACTGGTACTTCTTTCTGGCCCGAACCCCGGCGGCCGCCGCGACCGAGGGGAGCGCTGACGCCGCGGAGGTCGTCGTCGCCGTGCGCGGCGGATACGCTCCGGCCACCATACAGGCCAGGGTCGGCCGTCCATTGCGCCTCATTTTCGACCGGCAGGAAGATGCGAGCTGCTCCGAGGAAGTCGTCTTCCCCGACTTCGGCATCAGGACCTTCCTGCCCGCCTTCCAGCGCACGCCCGTGGAGATCCGGCCGGACAGGCCGGGCACCTACGAATTCACCTGCGGCATGAGCATGCTGCGCGGACGCGTTGTTGTCGCCTAGGAACGAACCATGACCAGTGCCGCGCCACAGACTTCCGCCGCAGCATCTCGCGCAAGCAGCGCCGGTCGCCCCCGCGACACGGTGGTGATTCCCGTGAGCGGAATGACGTGTGCCGCCTGTCAGGGGCGCGTGCAGCGCGAGCTGGCCCATGCGCCGGGAGTCGTGGATGCGAACGTGAATCTCATGATGAGCAACGCCACCGTGACGTACGATCCCGCAGTGGCATCGCCAAGCACGCTCGTTGAACGCATCCGATCCACGGGCTATGGAGCGGAGCTGCCGAGCGCTGGACGTACGATCGTGGAGGAGCAGGAGGAGCAGGATCGCTCGCGCGCCGAAGAGTTTCGCCGACTCCGCTTGCGCGCGGTGATCAGTCTGGTCGCGGCGGCGGTCGCCATGCTGCTCTCCATGCCACTCATGTCCGCGAACATGCGCATGGGCTTCGGTGCATCAGCCGATCCGCTCCTCGGCTGGGTCATGCGGACACTGGACCCGTCGCTGTCGCATGCCCTGCCTTGGCTGTACGCGCTGCCACCGCGCGCCGTCGAGTACGCGCTGCTCGGCATCACGCTGGCAGTGATGCTCTGGGCGGGGCGGCACTTCTACACCGGCGCCTGGGCCGCATTCCGGCATCACAATGCCAATATGAACACGCTCATCGCGGTGGGAACCGGGGCAGCGTTCCTCTTCTCGGTTCTCGCCACCGTGTGGCCGGAGCTCTTCATCTCGCGCGGCGTAGCGCCTGACGTCTATTACGAAGCCGTGATGTTCATCATCGCGCTCATACTCGCGGGCAATGCCCTCGAAGCACGCGCGAAGCGGCAGACGGCGGCCGCCCTTCGCGCCCTCGGGCGCCTGCAGCCTCCCACGGCGCGCGTGCTGCGCGACGGCATGGAGGTGGAGCTACCGGTGGAGGGCGTGCACACGGGCGACCTCATCGTCGTCCGCCCCGGCGAGCGCCTTGCCGTGGATGGCGAGGTCGAATCCGGAGAGAGCGCGGTGGATGAATCCATGCTCACCGGCGAATCGCTTCCGGTGCGTCGCGCGGCGGGCGATCGCGTGATCGGCGGCACCATCAATACCACCGGCAGCATCAGGTACGTCGCCACGACAGTCGGCGCGGACAGCGTGCTCGCTCGCATTCTGCGACTGATGCGCGACGCGCAGGGCTCACGCGCGCCGATCCAGAACCTGGCTGACCGGATCAGCGCCGTGTTCGTACCCGTGGTGCTGTCCATTGCGGTCGCGACGTTCGTGGCCTGGTTCATCGCGTCGCCTTCCGCGCCGGTCGTGCGCGGATTCGCCGCCGCCGTCGCGGTGCTCATCATCGCGTGCCCGTGTGCCATGGGGCTCGCGGTGCCGACCGCGGTGATGGTCGCCACGGGACGCGGCGCGGAAATGGGAATTCTCATCAAGGGAGGCGAGGCGCTGCAGCGCTCAGGCACGCTGCATACCGTTGTACTGGACAAGACGGGGACGGTGACCGAGGGACATCCAGCCGTCACCGACGTCGTCCGTGCGCGTGATGTGCTCACGGATGATGCAATGCTGCGCCTCGTGGCCTCGCTGGAACAGGCGTCGGAACATGCCCTGGCGGGTGCCGTCGTGCGGCACGCACAGGAGCGGTCGCTCCCGCTCGTCCAGCCGGAACGGTTCGAGGCAATAGTGGGGCACGGCGCGTTGGGTACCGTGGACGGTCATGCCCTGATCGTTGGCAACGCGCAGCTCATGGCCGCGCAGGGCGTGTCCACGACCGATCTCCATGAGACCGCCGCTCGCCTGGCAAACGAGGGGAAGACGCCCATGTATGTGGGCGTGGACGGCGCGTTGGCGGGGCTGATCGCCGTGGCGGATCCCATCCGGCCGACGTCGGCCCGGGCCATCACGACGCTCCGCCGGCTCGGACTGGATGTGATCATGCTCACCGGCGATACGCGCCGCACGGCGGACGCCATCGCCAGGCAGGCCGGCATTGACACGGTGATCGCGGAGGTTCCACCCGAGGGAAAGGTGGCGGAGATCGAACGGCTGCAGCGTGGCGGACGCCGCGTGGCGATGGTCGGCGATGGCATCAATGACGCCCCCGCGCTCGCGCGCGCGGATGTGGGCATCGCGATCGGCAGCGGCACCGACGTCGCCATCGAGGCGAGCGATGTGACGCTGATGCGCCCGGATCTCGCCGGTGTGTCGAACGCGATTGCACTGTCGCGTGGCACGATGCGCATCATGAAGCAGAACCTCTTCTGGGCGTTCATCTACAACGTGATCGGCATTCCGATTGCCGCGGGAGCGCTCTTTCCGTTCACGGGGCTTCTCCTCAGTCCGATTCTGGCCAGCGCGGCCATGGCGATGAGCTCCGTGAGCGTCGTATCCAACAGCCTGCGCCTCGGGCGCTTCCGGGCCGCGTAAGCGCGACCCATTCCTCCATGACCAGACCCGCGACCAGACGCAAGACATCCAGAGCGACCGCGGCTGCGTCGCTGACCACGCGCGGACGCGGCGCCGAATCCGGTGGCACCGGTCGTACGGCCGTCGCCGTGGACCCGGACGCCAGGGCACGGAACCTGACGCGCCTGCGCCGCATCGAGGGACAGGTGCGGGGGCTGCAGCGCATGGTGGAAGAGGACCGCTACTGTGCTGACATCCTGGTGCAGATTGCTTCGGTGCATGAAGCGCTTCGCGCCGTGGGGCGCGAACTGATGCGGAACCACCTGCGGCACTGCGCCGCCACCGCCATTCGCGCCAGCGATGCCGAGGCGGAAGCCATGTACGAAGAACTGCTGGAGCTGATGTACCGGCACGTGCGGTGAGGGCGAAGTGGCCGGATCGGGGCGCCGCTACCGGTGGGCGGGAAACGCGGGTTGGCATGCGATCCGCCCTGCGGCGCGTCCAGTTGCAATTTCCCTGATCGCGCGTCCTTTCCGAAGATGGATACGATCCTCTCTCCGGAATTTCGCGGCGCGCAGACAATTGTCGATTGCGCCGCCGGCATGACGTTCCAGGGTGTGCTGGACGTTGCCCATGGGTATCGGCACCTTCCGGCCGATGAGCGGCGCGCGGCGTTCCTGACGGTCATGGAGTCCATCGAGCGCCGCGATCTGCATGATGCACGCGAGCAGATCGTTCGTCGCGCCGAACACGCCACGGAATCCATCAAGTGGACCACGGGGCATCTGCCGCAGTTCGAGGACGGACTGGCCAATGCGTTTGCCGAAGCCGTCATCAGCGCCGCGCTCGCCTGCCTGGTCCGCGACCAGCTCTCCGCCGAGCACTTCGAAGTCCTGTATCGTCCCTTCGCCCGGTTCTTCCCGGTAGAGACGATCGAAGCCTAGCGCGCCAGCCCGGGTGAACGGGCACAGGTCACTGGTGTCTGCCCCCATTGCATCCGCTACATTTCCATCATGACTGCCGCGCCGACGCCCGGCGGCGAGGTCCTCGGCACGCTGCGAGTGCTTCGTCGCTCCCTGCTCAAGTTGCACAAGGCGCTCGTGGATTCCGAGCGTCTGACCTACGAGCGCGTGCAGGGACGCATCGCCAACAGTGGCGCGCTGCTCCAGCTCGTGCTGCATGATCCGTGGTTCGTGTGGTTGCGGCCGATTTCGGCACTGGTCGTGCAGATAGACGAGCTGCTGGATGCGGACGAGCCGGCGACCGAGGCGGATGCGCGTGGATTGCTGGCTGAGGCTCGCGCGCTCCTGACGCCGGCTGAGGAAGGCAACGGCTTCGGCGCGAACTATTACGAGGCGCTGCAGCGGGATCCCGGTGTCGTCCTGGCGCACGCCGAGGTGTCGCGAGTGCTCGCCCAGGACAGCTGAGCCGGCGTTCGCACCCATTGCTTGACGAGCGGTGACGGGGGCGGGATAGTACAGGGGACACCGAACGCGGCCGGCACGCCAGTATCCGGTCCGGCTCGGTGCCGCGCCGTGTACGGGCGAGAGGAGGGACATCATGGAGAACGCGCGCGGGTCAAATACTGTCGTCGTGTGGGTGCTGAGCATCGTGCTCGCCCTGCTCTTCCTGTCGACAGGAATTCCGAAGCTGTTCGGGGCGAACACGTGGGTGTTCCAGGCGGCCTCGATGAACGGGTTCCCCGCGTGGATCAAGATCACCGTCGGCATCGTGGAGGTGAGCGCGGCGATCGCGCTCCTCATTCCGCACGTGGCCACGCTCGGTGCCGTGTCACTCGCGATTCTCATGTTGCCCGCCACCGCAACGCAGATCATGAGCCACGAACCGGGCGCGTGGCTGCCCGTGATCGTGTGCGTCGTGCTGCTCGTGCTCATCTGGCAGCGCAACCCCGCGGACTTCCAGCAGGCGTGGGACTCCGTGTTTCATGCCCCGCATCCGGTGCTGCGCGAGGGTGTCATCACCGGCGTGATCGGCGCGACGTGTCTCGCCGTGTGGTTCTTTGTGATCGACGTGATTTCCGGCCACATCCTGCTCACGCCGGCAACGCTGGGACACGCGCTGTTCTCGGTGCTCGGCCCCGGCGTATCCCAGAGGCGCGGTATCGACATTCTGGTCTACACGATTTTCCACTACCTGGTGTTCATTGGCGTCGGAACCATCGCCGCGCTCGTCACGCGCGCGGCGCGGCGCGAGCCATCGCTCCTGCTGGGCTTCGTGCTGCTGTTCGTGTCCACCGAGATCGGCTTCTACGCACTGGTCGCGCTGCTCCAGCTCGTGACACCGCTCGGCGCGCTCGCCTGGTACAACGTGATGCTGGGAAATATTCTGGCCGCCATCGGCATGGGCACGTATTTCTGGAAGGCGCACCCCGGCCTGCGCGACGATTTCGCGCGCTCGCTGGATCCGAGCACGTCGTAACGGACGCCGCGGCGGTCTAGGATGCGGTATCCTTTGACGTAGCCGAGCTGTCCGGCATCTGGAAGCGCGCGTCGGGCACGGGGACGTTGGTCTCGATGCTGGTGAACTGCAGATGCTGGCCGCCCGGATTTCCCTTCGTGTCCGAGTCAATGCGGAACGGGAACATCACGCCATTCACGCGCCGATAGTCGCCGAAATACGACTCGAACACGACGGGCTTGCCATTCATCTCCCGCTGTCCTTCCCAGTGGGACTTGAGGAAGGTCCGGGCGTCGATGTAGTAGGTGTCGTGCAAGCCATCCGCGGCGGTGACGGCAATCCGGTATTCCGGCCGGCCGTTGAGCGTGTCCATTCCCGAGAGCGTCACCTGATTTCCCTTCGCCGCATAATCAATGAGGGGACCGTCCATGTCCGCGCCGGCCGCTACGTTCCTGGCCTGCGCCGGCGGCATCACGCGCGGGACTGGCGGTCCGGAGAAGGGATCAATCGTCCATGCCGTATGGCCGTCGTATGCCTGCACCAGCGTGCGCCCCTGCATCACGATCGTCGTGCGCAGCTTCATGGGCCGTTCCAGCTCCACGGTATCCACGCCCTCCGCACCGGGACCGAAGGAGATTGTGCCGATCAGCCGCAGCGAATGCACCTGCTCTGCGCGATCGCGGCCGCCGAGCGCGGTGAGGTAGCGGGCAACGACCTCGTCGGCCGTCTGAGCCGGCGTCCGGCTCGACCAGAGTGGAAGCGCCAGCAGCACGATCACCGCCGGCCAGGTGATTTCGCGACGTGTGGGTCTCATGGCCCACAGGTTAGCGCACGTCTCGGTAATGGACCAGCCCGGCGCTGGACAGCCGAGGCGGTCGCCTTCAGAATGGAAGTCAGCCGCGGTGCCCATGCATCGCGCCTCCATCCCCCTGCCGTCTCTCACCGATACCGGATCATGCGCCACACGATGCGGAGTGTCCTGTGCACCACTGCAGCGGTCCTTGCCGTCGCGTGTTCGCTCCCGTCCGCTGTCGCTACGCAGGCCAGCAGTGCGTCCGGTGACCTGATGACGGCGGTACTCATTCCGGGGAAGAAATACCTTGATCTGCAGGGGTTCCGTGACGTCAAGGCCACTGACATCGCGCTCGTGAGCGTGAAGCAGGCACTGGATGCCGCTACCGCGGGCGCACCGACGCTGCGCTCGCAGATGCGGCAGTCGTACGAGCAATCGGTGAAGGACAAGGCAGCCGCGATCGACTCGCTGCGACGGAATCTGTCGAGTACAGAGTGGTGCCGGTACGGCCGGTGCCGCCCGGCACCCAACAATCAGTTGATCCGTGACGTGCTCGCGAAGGCTCACATCGCCATGGCGCGCGTGGTAGCGCTCGACCCGCTGGACGACGGGCGTGTGGTGGTGTTCTACGAGTAGGCGTGCGGGCTCTCCTCATTGAGTCCGCCAGCGCGCAGAATAACCTCCTTCTCCTTCATCCACTCTCCATCATCGCGAGCGTGACGCGCCGCTCGCTGATCACCACGCCGGTCTTGCGGTTGCGCTTCCCCGCCGCCGCGCTGCGCGACATGACGCGGCTGTCAACCACCAATAGAAATGTGACATGATCGTGCTCGCATGACACCGAGCAGTCCGCGGTTCTCTCCCTCCTGTCGCTAGATGACCTCGGTGAGCCGGCCGGAGCGCACATCGTACACGAAGCCGCGAATGGGGGCATCACGGGCGATGAGCGGCGACGCGCGAAGCTGCGCTACATCGTCGCGCACGCTCTGCTCCACGTCAGTGAACGGAAGGAAGTCGCTGATCGGAGCGCCTACGCCGAGGTCCTGCCCGATCCTTTCCCACAGCTGCTCGTTCGTGAACGTCAGCATGCCGCAGTCGGTGTGGTGGATGACAGCCACTTCGTTCGTGCCGAGCAGTCGCTGCGATATGACCAGAGACCGCAGCGCGTCGGCGGCGCGACCGCCCGCGTTGCGAATGACGTGCGCATCGCCAACCTCGAGCCCGAGCATCAGCGATGGATGGATTCGCGCGTCCATGCACGTGACAATCGCGACGTGGCGCCTGGGCGGCATGGGTAGCTCGCCCTGGTCGAAGGTCGCCGCGTAGCGGGCGTTGGCCCGCATCAGTTCGTCAATGACGGCCATCTGTACCTCACAGTGAGCGCCGGAAGATCTCTCGGTACGCATGAATGACACCATTGGGACTGCGATGCCGCATTTCCTGGCACGAGCTGCAGGCCTGAGCGAAAGTCGCGCGCCCCCCGGACCCCGGGAGCGACGAACAGACTGCGGGTCGCCTCATGCTCGCTTGGCGCGGCCACCGCTTTTGTACGGGACCACGCGACTTCGAGCGGGAGTGACTGAATGTGCTGATGTGCTGCACGACGCCCGACTCCTGGTTATACGCCTCCTCGATCAGGAAGCTGTTGTCCTGAATCGGGCGCTTCGCCTCGACCGGTCGCGTCGGCGACTGCCGGCCCCACGACGACTGGGCCACTGCCGGCGCCCCGCGCATCACGCCGCCGAGGAAAGCGACGACCAGACCGAACCGAAGCGAACAAGACGTCTGGACCCCGTAGCGGGCGACCTGCGTCACGCGGCCGGTGATTGGGCGAGTTCGGCCGCAATGTGACAATTCGGCCCTTGCCGCTCGTCTCTCATACATGACGAGGCTCGGCCTCCTCGAGGAGCTGAAGCAGTACTTCGGCGCATCGTCGGCCAGAGAGATCTTCGGACTACGAACCGTGCAGGAACAGACGCATGAACGATCGCACGCAACGCGCGCTCGACGGTGAGCTGAGCCGCGACGAGTTGACCCCCGCGGAATTGGCGGAGCTCGATGAAGCCAACGCACTCTTCGCCAGCGTCCTGCGCGCTATTTCGCCGCAGCCGCTGCCGAGCCTCGGTGCTGTTGTCCTCCGGCGCATCGATGCAGTCGAGGAGTCCACGATTCCTCCATTGACCGGAAGCGCCAGGACTCGTCGCTCATCGGGTCTCATAAGCTGGCTCTGGTCGCCCACACGCATTTCGATTTCTCTGCGCCCCGCATACGCAATCGGCGTCGCTGCGGTGCTCGCGGTCATCGTTGGAATCCGCGGCGTGAACTTCGTCGATCGTGTCGTGGAGAATCCACGTGTCGCCAGCGCGACTGGATCACAGGATGTCCTCGTCCAGTTCCGATTCGATGCGCCACAGGCGCATGCAGTCTCACTCGCCGGTGACTTCACCAACTGGGCCCCGGCATACGCGCTGAAACGCTCCGGGGCCGGAGTCTGGACAATCGTCGTGCCGCTCAGACCCGGCGTGCACGACTACTCGTTCATCGTCGACGGCGAGAAATGGATTCCGGATCCCGCTGCGCCCGCGATGGCCGATGGATTCGGTGGCATGAACAGTCGCATCGCGGTCCTCGCTTCCGATGCGGGGAGGTCCCTGTGATGCGCCGCCTGGTCCTTACCGCGATTGCGCCGTTCGTCATCGCTGCGCCAAGCGCCGCCCAGCAGTGGCAGGTGGACGCGCAGGGTGGACGAATCCGCTCGACCCTCGATCCTTCGGCCAGCGGCACGGCGAGCGTCGTCGCAGGCATCGGCTACGAAGATCCAGTGACAGCCTTCCGCATCTCCACCGGAGTCCCCACACGTGCCGACGCGCCATTCTGGGGAGCACTCGGTGCATGGAAGCGACTGGCTCTCCACCGGAGTGGCTTCAGCGCGGGCATCGATCTGTCCGGCAACGGCTTCCTGTTTCAGAGCCGCACCGGGCGCGCCAGCTCGGGAGGCGGGCTTCTCGATCCCTCGGCGCCACCGCCGGCTGCCGGGGAATCGGGCCACGCCTTGGCGGGCACAGCTCTTCCGTTGATCGGATTCGAGACGGGACCGCTCCGGCTTCAGGCACGCGCAGGAGTCTCCTACTACACCGCCGCGATCAGCGGACAGGACCGGGAGCGTACCGTCAGGCTGGGCGACATTCAGCTCACGTTCC
>Ga0207660_10001212_pt1 | contig 17250 bp, 43 predicted proteins | sample KBSC73BmetaG_FD_184335 | JGI IMG/M metagenome (GOLD analysis project Ga0207660, IMG submission 184335) | Corn rhizosphere microbial communities from Kellogg Biological Station, Michigan, USA - KBS C7-3B metaG (SPAdes) (version 2) | ecosystem: Host-associated > Plants > Roots > Rhizosphere ... | reverse complement strand
CAGTTGCTCACTGCTGGGCGCGTCCCTGTCGTTCTCCCATGCCGCCATAGTCGGCGCGATCTTGGCAAGCCGGTTCACCTGCTCGACCAGCGCGAAAGCGTGGTCAGCAGCGTCGGGCTGCTTGTCTTCGTTCATCCGTCGTAACCTCTCGGGTTTCGGTTCCCTTTGCGTACCATTTTGCCTTGCGCCCAGTGCATGCCGCGGGCGTATGTCCCCCCTGTCGTCTTCCCGTCTGGCGGCCGTACCACGGCCGAGCACCACTTGCATGCTGGAGGTGTGCGTGTGGGCGGGGTGGCGTCCTGGGGGTACCTCCCCCGCCCACAGAGTGAGGGCAGTCCGGCACGCTCATTCTTGAAAGCGTGCCGGACGAACCCGGCTTCACCGTGTATCCAGTGGACCACGGTCACGACCCGTAGTTGATGTGCAGCACTTGCGAGGACAGCCGGTTGGCACTGTCGACAAGTCGTTTCGACTCGGGTGCACTGAGGCGTTCGGCGTGCATATGCGCAGCGTGCACCAGTGATGTCACGTCATCGCGTTCGAGTTCCACGATGTACACCGTTTTCGGTTCGGTGTATTCCGCGTCTGCCATCATGTCAGTCATTCGTCGTCCTCCATGTGTCGTTTGAGCGCTCGTATGGTCCGTTCGATCGGAACCGCGTCCCGTTCGATGTCGTTCAGTTTGGCGTCACGCGCCATGTTCTCAGGGCTGAACGGGTTGTCACCATGGATGCGGCGCGCCCGTTCAGCAAGTCGTTCGTCTTCGGTCACTGTTCTTTTCTCCTCTCGGTATGCTGGCAGTCGCAACACTTCCCGCCACAGAACCCGCACGCGCGCAGCTTCGCGTCACACCATGCCCGATAACCGCTGTAGTCGTTCCACGGGTAATCGGTCAACCGCACTAGTCGGTACTGACCTTCGGGAACCGGGTTCTTGTGCCCATTGGGACCGAACAGACGCTTAAGCATCGTCACCTCTCGGCATAATCGTCTCCGCCCACCGGGCAGCCGCTTCGGCTTCGGTCACTGCGTGCGCTCCCGTTCCACCCAGAACGTGTACCCGCGGTACTCCAGCCGCTCGCCGGTCATGCGGATCGATGAAGCGGCTTCACGGGCGGTGTCGTAATCGGTCACGTTGTTGTCGGTAAGTACGTACCTGAGCGCGACGCGCGCCTCAGGCATCGTCAGGTCCCGTTGGCACTTTTCGACGCCATCGGGGGTGATCCTGTGCAGCGTATACGTTTTCGGGTATCTCATCGTTCATCCTTCGGCATGATCGTCTCCGCCCAGCGGCTCGTCGCTTCGGCTTCGGCAGCCTCGCGGATCCGCGGCCACGTGTGGCCCAGGTTCGCGTGCAGCTCCTCGTCAGAGAGGCCGCTCATGACCTTGCGAATCTGCTTGGGGTCGAGTCCCCATCCCTCTGTCCTGAGCCCCGGCATGTCAGCGCGCCTCTCGGGTCGCGTGCGCCTCGCAGTACTGCGCGTGCTCGGTCCGCTCGTAGCAGCCGTACGCCACGCACACCAACGCCTGTTCGCACAGGTCCGTGTACCAGGCGTGAATCCTGTCGTGCACCTCATCGAAGTCCGGGGATTCGTGGTTGAGCGCATCAGCGTACGCGAGGTGCACTTCATGCTCGGCGTCCGACAGGACATCCCGGAACGGGGTAGGGAGTTCATGGAGCTTGACTGTCATCATGGGTCCTTTCGTCGTGGTCGTACATCTCACGATACACCCACCACATGCTTCCGTCAAGCAGGCCCCCAACGTCTTGACGTGCCGTGATACGCTAGGCTCAGCATCATCAACGGGGGGCTGGACCGGCACAACGGTTCGGCCCCGACAACGACAAGGATCAAAGACATGACCAGCGAAGATGACACGTTCTATCCGATTGTCGGCATCGATTCCCCGTACCCCGAGCCGGTGCGGAAAGCCATCGACCTTATCGAGCAGGAACAGAAGCGACAGCGGGAACGCGAATGGGAACGCGAGCGGTTTGTACTGATGAGCCGTTCACGCGTCGCACCTAAGCGCCCCACCGCTGACGACAAAGACGTCGAGCGGAAGCGTAAGCAGTACGAGGGACAGCAGGCGAAACTTGCCCGTCGCATGGGTCTTGCGCAGGGGGAACGATGACTGAGCAACACATCGTCACATGTCCGCAGTGCCGCAGGAGCATCGTGCTCCGCTTGGACGGCACACTGCGAAATCACAGCTCAAGCAGTCTCTTGGCGTTCGCCAGCTCCCCGGAGCACGCTTGCCCCGGTGGCGGAAAGTCGCCTTACGACACGAAAGGATCAAAGACATGACCGAACTCGAAATGCTCAGGGCTGCCAACGAGGGGCACGTGCGGATGATCGCCGACCTCGCAGCGGAGCGTGACAAACTAGAGTCCCAGATAGCAGCGCTCCGGCTCACGCTCGCTGACGCTTGCGCACAACGAGACAAGTACATGCGGCGCACTGCCGAGTGGCGCGATGCCGCGTTGAACGGCACTGCCTTCACGGTTGCGTGCACCGGTTGCAATGACGAGTGCTCCGCTTGCAGAGAAGAGGGGTAGACAATGACTACCGAACGACCGAAGATGCCCCCGACCGATACGCAGATCATTGCGTCATTCATTGCTGAAGCTGCTGAGCTTGAAATCGCCGATACGCCACACACACGCGGCATGGTTGCAGCTCGCCGCGAGCTGGCCGCTCGTCTCGCGCTCGCCAAGGTCGAGCGCGCGGAGTATGTCAAGGACGCTGGCGAACGCGTGTCCGCTGCGTTCAGTGAAGCCGGTAAGAAGATCGCCGCTGCGCTGGTCAAGTTCAACGCGGACACCGACAAGGGGCAGGAATCATGACCGAACGAAAGTACCCCACCCGCAACTCGGGCCCCATGTACCTCTTCCCGCTGCCTACCGAGACGCTGCGAGCCGAGCTGGCCGAAGCTCAGGCGAAGATCGACGCCGCATTGGACCTACACTGGCCGACTGACCACGCAGTTCAGGGATACCTGCCTAATGGCGATTACGGGTACATCGAACCGGCGTGCTCGACGTGCGGGGATGCGGACGAGTACGGCGTGCCGTATCCGTGCGACACCGCGAAAGCGTTGGGGGTTACCGATTGATGTGGCCGTTCAAACCGCGATGCCGTCACATGACCCAATGGCAATCACTAGACGGGCAACACAACTACTGGACACACGGTGATTTGCCATCCGTAGCGGAACATGGTGTCATTGTTCGATACGTGCCGTGCCCATGCAAGATCAGAAAGCGCGGGTACTATGTGCCCTTCGATCGCACCAGACATAAAAACGTGTACTGACCTGCACAAACACACAATCTAAGAAAACCTCGACACCCCCCTTGCGGTCACCCGTGAGGGGGTGTTAGGCTCAACCGGACACACGATGAGAGGATCAAAGATGGGACACAAGTTCACCTGTGCATGGCCTGGATGCAGGAAGACCACGCGTCGACCGGCTCAGCACGGCTGGAAGGGCGGACTCTACGTGCTACGTGAGGGCTCTTCGGCTCAGTTCGAACCGCCGACGAACAGCGCAACGAGCGCGTGGCTCGAATTCTGCCCCGATCACTGCGACAAGAGAGTATGAGGACCGAAGATGGAACAGAGCGAAGCTGCAAAGTTCGTGGGAAACCACGTCGAGATTCACACGGTTGACGGTCAAAGGATCAAGGCGTACCTGCAGGACGTCGGATACCGCGGTACGCGCCTGCTAGTCAAAGGGATGCGTGAGCACGGACCCGATCTCGCCGATATCACCGAGATCAAGCTCGGTGCCCACCGGAAGGGCAGTAAGTGATGGCTCGAAAAGTCCCCAAGCGCGACTACGGGCAGGCCAAGAGCGCGCCTGCTCGCCCGGCTGCGTCGAACTGGTCGCCGTTCGCGGCTCCGAAGGGTCGGCAGGACATCACCGACGACACGCGGTATGACGCGTACGACCGCGTCAAGGGGCGCTGGTTCACGCACAAGCCGAAGCGGGGGTAGTTGTGAAGCTCGACCGTAAAGAGCTAGACATCCTCATCACTTGCGTCGACCGGCAGCTCACTCGCTACGATGAAACGTGGGGTGACGCCAAGTGGCGTCGTGAGCACAAGATCAAGACAACCGATGCGTTCTACCAGACGCAAGCCAAGGCGCGTGAACGTGCAGGTGACCTACTCGCCCGGATCGAAGCCGAACGCGGCGTCTAGCGGGGAAAACACAATCGAAAAGAAAAACCCTGGACCCCCTTGCGCAGCGTCGGAAGGGGGTGTTAGGCTTATGTCATCAGCAAGGAAGATCAAAGACAAAGGATGATGACATGCTCACCGACATCGAAGTTTACAAGACCGGCAAGACCGCCTACATGAAGTTCTTCGAAGGCACCCATATCAAGACTGAACAGCTCATCTCCCACGAGCTTGAAACCGGAGTCCGCCTGCAGGGTTGGGCCCGCGTGGCCCTGGCTGACATGGGTTACCGCGTCCTCTCCTGGCCTTGGGACGCCAGCACCAAAAGCTACCGCCCCGTGGTGACCGAACTGTAAACACAAACTGAGGCAGCCCCGCACCGAGAGGTGCGGGGTTTTGCTATACTCAGGAAACGACCACATGACCACGACGGAAGGACACGACATGCCTGAACACACAGCGTACCGGTACAACATGGGTGGGATGCAACATCTGACATGCTCATGTGAATCCCTGGCGGTTTCCTACGTGGGTCCCGCTACCGATGAGGAGATGACCGCGAAGTTCCATGAGCACGTTGCCGAGGAAAACGCCGAACTGGAATCGCCTCTCACTGACGATAAGTTGGAGCAGTACCGGGAACTCATCGACTTGCACCGCCAATATGGCCCCGCACTGTCGATCAAGGGTGAGTCTCGCCTGCTCGCCGAAGTCGATCGCCTGCGCGCAGAGCTGGTAGAGACCAGACGCGAGCGCGACGACATTGCTACGCGTTTCAGTGCACGGGAAGTTATCGATGAAACCATTAGCGAACTCATGGACGAGCGTGACCAGCTTCGCGCCGAACTCAAGGCCGCTAAGTCGACCGACCCTCGCGTTACCGCGTCCGCTGTCCTGCGGCATATCGCCTTTTGGGGTGATGAGTCCAGGACTCGCGAGGAACTGCTAGAACTGGCGGGCATGATCGAACGGTTCGAAGACGGTTACTGTCCGCTGTGTCAGCACATCTGCGACCCCTCGTGCGCGCTGTACCCGGTCAACGCCGAAGCGCAGGAGATCGAAGCGCATCGTAGTATCTGACCTGCGAAAACATCAATTTCAGAAAGTAGGCCCCACCCCCTTGCCGATGCTGGCGAGGGGGTGTTAGGCTTGGTGGACCAAGACCAACGATGAGAGGATCAAAGACATGGACAACGAAACCCGCAAGGCGAAGGCCGAACAACTGGCCACGCTCATGAACGAACTCGGCGCTTCCATCTGGAAGGGTGTCGTGCACCTTGACGCTAATCCTACGGGCAAGCGCGTGGTGCTCGCCGAGGACTACACCTGGCAGTATCACGAGGGCAAGACTAAGTAACCGACAGACCCCCACCCGCAAGGGCGGGGGTTTCTGGTATGCTGGACCGAAGACGCCAAGATGAGAGGACACGACCATGACTAAGTGCAACGGCTGCTCGCCGCTCTGCCCGACCTGCAACCGGCCGAACGGAGGTGGGAAGTGAACGACTCCACCAGTGAAACCTGTACGGCGTCAATCCCGCTGCCCGACCCCGACGACGGTTCGCACGACATGGGATGCACACTGCCAGCTGGGCACGACGGTAAGCACATCTGCGAATGCGGCGTCATGTGGACACCGCGCGAATCCGATCCGCAAGCGAAGCTCGACGCCATCCGCGCACTCGTCAACGAGTCGGTGGCGCGAATGGAGCCGGTTTCGTGGATCGACGCGCTTACCGAGATCTTGGACGAAAAGTAGTCTTGACCTGGTAGCATAGGCGCATGTACACCACCGTCGTCGGTGACTGGTCCGTCGAGACTACTCACGACATCGATCCCGAGTCGCAGGACTATGAGGCCGCGTGCGCTGATGCCGTGCAGCCCACCATCGCTTTTGCACAGGACTGGGGTTCTTCGGCTCACGGTAACCAGTTCGAAGAGCCCCCGGGTGTCGAGCATGCGATCGTGGTGCGGAAGATCGAGCCGTGAGGTAAGCTTACGTCGGTATGGAAGCCGCTGGGCCACGCGCATAGCGCGCGTGGCCTTTCCGCTGACCTGGTATGTTACCGTGCGCATAGAGGGAGCTTGAAATTTCTCCGAGAAATCTTGGCCCGGGGGTTGCGGGGGTCGGATCGACGCGATAGGCTTACGGTACAAAGATCAACGACGCAAGAGGAGCCATCATGTACGAGGCGAACGAAACCAGCATCTACTCAGACCCCGCAGTTCGCACCGCTATCCGCGAAACCATCGCCAACTCTGGTGGCGTGTACCCCAACGGCATCCCGGAAGTCAAGGTCGGATTCCTGCGAACCGAGCCCGGAGCGGCGCTGGCGTCATTGACCAGCATGAAGGGTTTCGTCAGGAACGCGACGATCCACAAGCAGGGGGAAACCCTTGTTCTGTGGGACGAGAGCCTGAACTTCGCGATCAAGGCCGCTACCTTCGACAAGCTCGCGAAGCTGTGGGCCAAGGAGTACGGCATGTGGGCTGACAGCATCGACGTCACCAAGTCATTCTGACAATCTTTCTTGCGCCAGGCCCCGGGTTTCCTCGGGGCCTTTTGCGTGCAGAAAGTTTCGCAAGAAATCTTGCTCGCGAGCTTGCGCCACGGGTCGGGTCGGGTTAAGGTTGAGGAACAAAGACCAAAGACGTAAGAAGGAGCAAGATCATGCGTTTCAAGATCACCCTGGAATTCGATGTCGACCCCGACACCTGGGCCGCTGAGTACGGGAACGAATTCGACGCCGAAGAGCAGGCGTACGTCCGCGAGTTCCTGCCCGAACTGGTGCGCGAGCACGTGAAACACCTGCCGATCGTGTCCAACCGGATTGTTACTCTCCCCTGAAAGGACCCAAGACCATGAAGAGCTTCCCCGTCACGCTCGTGATCGCACCCGACCGCACCACCGAACGCGAAAAGCGCTCCCGTTCCTACGGCAACGCCTACAGCCGATACAAGCACCTCGACATCGCGTCGTCGGGTGACTTCCCGGACATCGAAACCGCCCGAGCCGCCGCTGTCGACGTTCTCACCAGCAGAGGAGCCGCGGCCGAGGACATCGAAGCAGTCCGCGCCATCGAGTTCGGTCGGGGCATCACCGCGGCCGGGCTCTACCTCCTCATTCGCGAGACCGACTGAACGGATCTTCGCACAAGACGCGGAGTAGCCGAAAAGAATCTGAGAAAGTTGCCCCACCCGCTTGCCACGATGGCAGGCGGGTGTTAGGCTTTGGGGGTAAGCAACGACCAAAGACGCAAGACAGGAGCAATCCCATGAACCGCTACATGATCTCTCGCCAGGCCGTCAACTGCGGACCCATCCGAACCATCTGGGTTGAGACCATTGAAGAGGCACGCCGCGCCTACGACATCGCGGTTTCCGAAGGCGACATCTTCGCCGAGATCTTCGACGGGTTCGAAGACTGCCAGGTCATGTGGCACCTGACCCCCGCCACCCACAGCCGCTACTAGACACTATCCGGGCGGGGCCGGAGCCCCGCCCGCCAACGATGAGAGGATCAAAGACATGGCACTGAACTGGGTTCCCCGTCTCAAGTACACACAGGCCGAAACCGACACCCACCGCTACCGGATCACGTACACCGCGTTCGAAGGCGGGTTGCTTCACGTGTGGCAGTTCGATGACAACGCCCCGTACGGCCGGAAACTCATTCACGACAGGCCACACAACACCGTTGCCGCCGCGAAGCGGACGGCTGAATACATCGCCAGCGTTATCGCTGAGCACGGGCCGAAGTAGCGGGAGAGGATACCAAGATGCCCGACAAGCTTCCCGGCGAAGAGTGGCGCGAGTACCACCACAGGACCGGTGGCGACTACACCATGTGGCGCAAGCAGCTGGCAGACGAGTGCGACGACAAGATCGCCGCCGTTCGGGAGTCCATGACCCCCGAAGAGCGCACAGCGGCTTCCACTCGCGGGGTGGAAGCGGTTCGCGAGATCATGGACAAGTGGAACGACATCCGAGCCCAGCTCAAAGACTGATGCAAGAAAGTTCGGCCACCCCCTTGCACCTCAGTGCGAGGGGGTGCTAGAGTTGTGTCATCAAGGACGAACGACCAAAGATGAAAGGCAAGATCATGAACAACTCCTCTTCCACCACCCAGACCACCGCTCAGGCCGTCCGCGAGTGCCTGGAACTCCTCTTCATCGAGGTCGCCCGCGACCCCTACGGAGACGAGGCCAAGTATGGCGCTCGTATGGTCGTCCGCACGTACGGAGAGCGCGTCTCCTCCGCAGTCCGCGAGATCATCGAGGCCGGTACCACCCAGAACAAGTACCTCGCCGAGATGGACAAGCTCAACGACATGGAGCGCACTGAAGGCGCGAACGAGATGTTCGACATGGCTTACGAGCTGTGCGAACTCCAGTCGGACCTCTGCGAGTTCATCGCTGAGCAGGCTGCGCAGTCGTTCATGTCGCTCGCCGACGTTCTCTAACCACACACCACGGGGCCCCGGAAGGGGCCCCGTTTCGCTACCTGGAGGAACCATGACCGAGATCGAAGACACACGCACCCGTGAACAGCTCACCGCGGAACTGCAAGCGGCGTATGCCGAGATCAGCAGGCAACAAGACGCACTGCACAAGGCCTGGCAGAAAGAGCGCGACGCGTACCGCGAGGAGGCTGCGCAGGCACGTCGGGAAGCGTGGCGCACCGTCACGTTCAATCCGCAACTGTACGTCATGTACCACGTCGAGATGCAGTTCAAAGCGCTGATGGAAGCTGCTCGTGACCACAAGTGCGGAAAGAGTGGCAGCGGAACCGACATGGCCGAAGCCCACGCGGCAATGCGCGCGTTTTGGGAGTCGTACCGTTCGGCTGCGGTAAACGCCGATGTCAGCGCGGCTGTGGAGATCAAGCGGCTACGGGAGTATATGCAGGAGGTAGGGGAACAGCTCCACGCGGATACCGCACCGGACGAATACAGTGATGGATGTCCGTGCGTGGGGTGCGAGCTGGTTCGAGGGATCGATGCGCACGTGTAAGCGCTTGCCAGACGGGGGAGTGACCCCGCACGCCGGTCATTTATGGGCTCTGCACCGACCAACCGCCCGAAAAAGAAAAACCCTTTCAAATCGGACACGCGACCCCAGCCACCCGGCCCTCGCGCGCTGTGATATCCTGGTCATTCACGATGAAAGGACATGATGATGGCTGACAGCAACGAAGAGATTCGACGCAAGGTGATGAAGGGCGTCAACGATCCCAAAAAGCACAACGCGTACCACAAGGAACAGCTTAAGAAGGACGCCGCCAAGGCCAAGGCCACACAGAAGGCCATCGACAAGCGCAAGGGCAAGCACACGCGGCGACACGGTGATGATGACGTGATCGACTCGGGCATGTTCAGCTCGTAACCACATAGCTACACACAGGGGCATCCCGCCATGGGGTGCCCCTTCGTCGTGCTGTGCTATGCCCTGTGTAGCTCCCTAAGGGCCTAGCCCCTCATACCCTAACCCGTGTAGGCATACGACCTGTTAGTCCGTCAGCGTGCCGCACAGCGGCCGGACGGACTATGCACGTCTAGGACCACGGCCCGCGCTGGCAGGCTTGGCCCTGGGAATTCCCGGGAACGCATACCCAAGGGATTGCACCATGTCTGACCTGCAATTCCTACTAGATCACATAACTTTCGGGAAGTGTTGTTCCCGCAACTGTCTTCAGTTCCCGCCAAAGTTGAGCCCCCTCGACTCAACTCTCGATACCGGGACGTTCCGGGAATCGGCCGCCCATCGACGCATGCCGGGACGAAAGCTCACGGCCCATCTCCGCGAGCCCCACGCGCAACTCCGCAGTGGCCGCAAGCCACTGCTCATCGGTCAATTCCGCGGCCTGTAGCGCCCTCTGCAGCACGCTCGCAATGTTCCGTGCCTCAGCCTGCACCGACTCGATGTAGCGCTCTGAGAGGCCCGCTGAGACGGCCGCACGGGCCACCTGGGCACCATGGGCGCGTTCCTCGCGGCTGAGCTTGACCCACTCGCGCAGTTCGCGGCTCTGTCGCGACCGGGCGATCTCGTAGTCCTTGGGGTCCCAGTCGTGCGCCTGCGCTTCCAACTCACGTTCGCGCTGCGCCTCGGCTTCGATCCGGTCGTCAACCCACTGGGCCCTGTGCGCGCTTCGCCGGACCTCGGTGAGGATCGCATCCCACGGGCTCACGTCCATTTCCCCTGAGTACGGCATTTGTGATCGCAAGCTGTTCCCCATGTCGTCTCCTGTCGTTGCGGTGTTCTGCGGAGTTCGGTTGCGGTGTTGCGGTGTTTCTTTCCCGCCGCAGCTCTCTTTTATAAAAAACCGTGGAACAATGTGCCCTAATATCCTATTCTAACCCCTATTTTAAGTTTCTCATATCATTTCACTAAAAGAAACACCGCAAACACCGCAAGGAAAGAGTACATCACCAGGTTGTTAGGGGTGTCCCCCAAGATCATCTGCGGAGTTCTTGCGGTGTTTCTTTTGCTGTATTTACCCGGCTACAGAAGGTTAGAACTCCGCAAACACCGCAAGAACACCGCAGAAAAAGCGGAGTTCTGCGGGGTTCTGAAACTAGAAACCCCGCAGAACTCCGCTCCGCTACTCCACAGCTCCCCGCTGCATCTTGCCGACCCGCCATAGCTGCGCCTTGGTGTGGCCGTCCTTGCCCTCTTTGAACACCGTGTACTCCCCGACCCACTTGCCCACCCGGTTGCGCATCCAGTGGCCCAGCGACTTCGAGAACCCTGCGGTTTCCCACGGGTTCCACTTGTGGGCGAGCGAACCAGGCAGCAGCTCCTTGGGGAACTTGTCGAGTCGGATAGTCTCCACTAGGTCAGCAGCCTTCCACTCGGTCTCACCGAACCTATCCCACAATGCCGATAGGAATTCCTGCCATTCCTCATCGCCTTGACCTGCGGTGACACGGTTCTCCAACGGGTCGAACCCGCCTGACAGTCCCGCGTGGTCGAGCACGCCGTGGATGGTCTGACGCCACAGCGCGTAGGAATCCGAACCGGGCGAGTTTCCCAGCTTCGAACCTGCGGCGATCCACGCGCGGATGAGCGTTCCGAGCGCGGACAGGTACTCCGCACGGTGCTCTCTGACCCACTGAACGGGGTTGAATCCGAACTTGCGCAGTTCAGGGTTGGACATACCGGGGTCGATCATGCACTTGAGGACACGCCGCGCCATGTCGCCGTCGATGGTGACGTTGTTGCCGGTGACCACCCACATGCGGTCGTTGTCGAGGGTGACGTTGACGTTCTTGCTGAGCAGTCGGCCCGACCACTTCGGGGAGGTGAGCAGCGCGGCCAGTGCGGGTTGCGCGATCTTGCCCTCAACGTTGTCGAAGACGATCACGCCCCCCTTCTCTTGGAGTACGCCTGTCACGATCTTGCGGATTTCCGCGTCCTCCTCGGGCAGCATGGCGTGTACTTGTCCGCCGTACAGCTCAGCGAGCATCGAAGCGAGGTACGTCTTTCCCGAACCCGCCTGGTGCGCTCCGATAAGCCCCAGCTTGTATGGCCCTGGCGTGTAGAAGCGCATCATGGGCGTGAGGGCCATACCGATCCACGCGTTGCAGTCGGCATCGGAGACGAACGGGAACCCGTCGAGGGGCGCGAGGATCGTTTGCACGGCTTGCGCCACGTCGAGATCGGTAGGTTCGTCGGGGACGTTGAACTTCACGTTGTCGTCGGACCAAAGCACGTATTGAGTAACCGGATCGTAACCATCGGTTGCGCAAATGGAACCGTCGGGACGGAAGAACGGCACGCCGGTCACGCCTGCGAGCGGGCGGACATGGGTGCACAGGTGCGGACTCGCTGCGATCATTTTTACGACTTGGAGGGGGAACAGGTCGGTGACGGGAGCTTTCGAACCGACGCGTTTCTGCGCTACCACGCGCTGTTCGATCTCACCCGCAAGCGCGTTGGCATCGAGCGCGACGGAGCCGCCCTCGTCCACGCGGACCATGATCCGCCCTTGCCGGTAGAACTGGGCAAGGGCACGGGTGTTGTCCCCTACCAGGTCGAGCATGAGGTGGAACAGTTCGGTGCGGTTCGCATACGTGATAGAGGGCATGTTGAACCCGTTATCATCCTCGGTGTACTCCGCACCTGCCCCCATGAGCTGCGAAGGCGACGGGAGCGGGGGCATGTCACCCGGTGGCATGTCGTCGGGATTGTCGGGGTGTGGGGGGATGACGCCGCGCGATGTGGTGCGGATATTGTCATGCAGGGAGTCCAGGATCCCCTGTGCAAAGTCCTCAACACCCGTTTTGTCCCCCGATTTGGGTGTGTTAATGTTATCCATGAATAGTTCCTTCCGGGTTGTCGTTGCAGACTTCTTGAGGTACAGACGGAAACGCCCCAGGCTCCCACCTGGGGCGTTTTGGCGCTACCAGTAGGCGCAGGTGCCGCAGCAGCCGAACGTGTACATGAACGGCCCGAGGAACAACGCGCTGTCAGTGACCATGTCCTCACCGACTTTTCCGCACGCGTCGCACGTGTAGTGCTCGACGCTACCCGCAGGAGGCGTGGCGCGGTGCGAGCAGCGAGCACAGGCAACAAAGTTCGGCTTCCACGCGAACGCCGCGACTGGTTGTGGTCGAGCGGCTTGCGGCTTGTGCGAGCACAGGCGGGACTCGCCTTGCACCCAACGCAGGTGAGATCTGAGCAGACCCAATCGCGCCCATTCGGGATGATGACCCCACTCGGTTTCTCGCGATACCACACTGCCCGCTGCCGGAAGTGCGCGGAACATGGTTTCCATTTGCGCTTGCGCCGCTCCCGCCTGGTCTTCGAAGGCGATCCGGTCGGGACTTTTCGTTTCACTGTTGAACATGGCTTGCAGTGCGGAGAACCCTACCTCGCAGATGATCTTGTCGATCTTCCGCGCCGCACCATCAAATTTGTCGATCATCATTCAGTCTTCCGTCTCGTCAGTCGTGTCTATGGGTACCAGCTGGTACCCGTACCGGGCCGCAAGCCCGCGAGCGCGCTTGACGCCTGCTTTCTTACGGTCCTCTTCGGTCATGTTGGCCCAGCGCACACGCGCGGCGTTCGAGGCCCTAGCGGTTCGTTGCTGCGGTGTCACAGCGGCTCCTTTCGTCGGGTCCTGCCATCGTAGCACTAACGCTAACCCTGTTTGAGCTTGATATGATACGAACGTGCCCCGGCTCCTCACCCGAAGCCGGGGCACTGTTGCGTCTAGGGGTTGTCGCGGTGGAATGCGGCCCGGCTGGCAAGCCATTCAGGCCCACCCGCCTCATACATCTTCCACAGGTCAAAAGCCCCGTTGTCGTCTCGACGGTGATCCCGCAGGTATGCAGCCTCTTCGCATAGCGTTTCGCGGGCGATGATCGGCCGCACAGCGGCCACGACAGCGCGAGCCAGCTCCTCATGTCGTTCGGTGCCTTCGGCCCATTCGCTGCCCTCTTCGTAAAGGAGAACGTCAGCGGCTGCGCGTTCGGCCTCGGTGAGTTCGGTGCTCATCGCGTCCTCTTCTCCATCGTTTTGAGCACGATCTCAGCGCCGCAGGTCTGGCACCAGAATTCATCGACGGCCTCACCGTCAAACGACTGGAGTCCGTCTGTCCACTCCGCCCAGCGGTCACATCGGGTGCACCGGTATTCGGTGGTTTCGTTACTCATCACTCCCACCGCCGATCGATATCGTCCTGAGCTTCGAAGATGTCCATTCCGCCCCATGGGTTCGGATCTTCGGGGATCATGCAGTGACCGCACATGTCGTCTCTGCCCTCGGTGTCGGCATCGTACATGCCTGCGCAATCGTCACAAGTTCGGTAGTCAGGCATGTCAGCGCCCCTCTTCGAACGGCCTGCGCTGCATGTCCCGCTTGGCGTTCTCGATGCGCGTTTCCCGCTTGACGTCGCGCTTCGCGGCCCGGTCGTCGCGGGAGGTGCGCGTGGTGGGTTCATGACGTTCGGGGTTGGGCTGTCGGTTGTGCCAGAGTGCCATTTTCTAGTCCTCTTTCTTCCAGTCGGCATCGCGAACGGTGTCGGGGGTCGAGTACACGTCAGTGCCGAATATGGTCCGATCATCCCACCCGTTCGCTTCGGGTTCCGGATACAGGTGCGGGTCACTGGCCGCGCACCTGGTCACCGTGCAGTTCGGAGAGCAAGGGTCGTATTTGCTCCCGTAGTCCTGGCAGTCGGGCGAGCCGCTGAGTTCACGTTGCATCGTTCAGTCCTTTTCGTGTTTCATGCAGCGGCAAACGCCGCTGTGGGGGAGCTGAGAGGCAACACGCTTGTATGCGCTCCACTGTCCTTGGAAGTACACTTCGACCTCGCCGTTTTCGATGCGCACGGCACCTTCTTCGGCGGGTACGGGGTTGTCATCGGTCATCGTTCAGTCCTCTTTCGTGTCGTCGTCAACGGGTACCAATCGGTACCCGAGGTTTGAAGCCTGCGCCTGCAACATGATGAGGCGCTGCTTGCGCTTGCCCTCGTCACCTGACTTGGACCAGCGCGCTTGCACTGCGGCGCGTCCACGTGCCGAGCGTTCTTCTTTGCTAAGCGGCATGTTCACCTCCGTTAGTATGCACACTACCAGACGCGCGACCGGCGTTCCAACCGGATTCGAACGTCCTACGTTGGGATGACTCGTCATCGTTCGCCCCGATGGAGAACATCACGGTCCGAAGCTCCGACCACGCCTCATCGGCACCCATGGTGCCCAACTTCCCGAGCCGGAACGCGGCTACGTTCAACTCGTTGTTGCGGGTCCCCGGTGCCGCGTTGCCGAGCCGGTCAAGCACCCGTTCGGCCTCGCGTTCCGCTGCGGCGCTGCTCGGTTCGAACTGCGGTTCATCCCGTGCTTCGCGCTCCGGTTTGCGCGTCAGCTTCACGAGCCAATCGGGAGCCGGGACGATAACAGTACTCCTGATACCGGCCCTCGGAACGACTTGGTAGCCGCCGCAGCCTGGTGCTTTCACAAGACCTCCGATGCCGCGCACGTCAATACCAGGGCCGAGCAGACCGGACGAGTTGTGCACGCCTTTTTGGCGCAAGACCGTCTCGTCCCACCGAAAGTAGAGATGAGCCCCGCCCGAGGGGGTGGCGACGGTCATGGTTCGTGTGAACTCCTCGACGCCAGCGCCGTTCGCTTTCGCGAGGTCGCGGAACACTTCGAACCCGTTGATTCCGTGCTTCGTGTCGATGTCCAAGATCCACACCCCCGAGCCGGGACCCGTGGCGATGCCGACCGGGCAGCCGGTGAACTCCCCACCTGCCCACCACTCCTTGATTTGATCGAGGTCGGAGGTAGCTCGCTCCTTCCATCCTTCGACGGCAGGCCGCTTGGTTCCGGGAACCAGCGGGAACACGCGGAAACCGAGCTGTGAGCAGGCGTACGCCACCGCGCCTGAGCTGGGCGCTTGACCACCAGCGGCGGTTTCATCGAACTTTACAGTAGTCACATCATCACTCTTTCATCTTCGGTCGTCGTTGTTCTAGTCTACGCCTCATGCTACCCTTGCGGTAGCAGGGGAACCCCGCTGACGATTGACAGATGATCGAAGATGATGAGAGGGAACAAGCATGGACACGGGAATGTATGAGGACCCTGCGGTCCTCAAAGCGATCCGGGAACACCTCGCCGAGCAGGCACGCGAATCCCACCAGGACGACTGGTATGAAACCGACGAACGAAACGAAGATGAGGAGAACTAGCATGGATGTGTACCGGGATGACGAGGCGTTTGAGGCAGCCGTCAAGGGCACGTGGAGCGAAACCCTGGACGTGGTTTCGGACGAGTTCGCCGAGTTCGCCGCCGAAGAGTGCGAGTTCGACGACCCCACAGTGAAGGACTTCACCGTTTCCGGACAGGCATTCACCGGCCGGGTACTGGGGTTCGGCTCCTCCAAGCACCGAAACGGCACGCACAACGGCCACATGCCGGGTACGCCGCTGCCGAAGGGCCAGACCTGCTCTGCGTGCCGCTGGGCGGACGTGGCGATCATGGGCGTGAACACGGAAGACAACGTTCCGATGTTTCTTGTGCTGACGATCGGCAAGTCCACCATTCCCGGCGAGGACCAGCGCGTGAGCACCACATGGACGCCGGATGCGCTTGAAGTCCTCAAGTCGCTGTACGTGAAGAGCAAGAACGGGCACCCGCCGAAGATCCCGATCCCGAACGCCACCGCGTTCCGCGCGGCCGCAGCTGTCGACAAGTCGATTGACCGCGTGTTGGAGCGGTTCGAGGACATGGTGCCGTTGGTGCCGGAAGACGACATCTTCGGGTGACACAGGCCCCGACTTGCACGCAACGGCGCACCATGATAGATTTGACAGGTATCACCAAGCTTTCGAGCTACGGGGGCCGGAAACTTACCTTTCCGGTATGGGGCCCATCCTTTCGGAGGGGTGGGGATGGGCCCTTGAAATCACCTCTCACGATCACGATCAAAGACGGAAGGATCATCATGCCAATTCACCAGCGTTCCGACGTGGTTGACGGGCTGCGCACGCTCGCCGATTTCCTGGAAGACTACGGCGGCTCCGCGAAGCTGCACCGCGCGAGCCGCACTGACGTACAGTTCTGCATCCTTGCAAAGGACCCAGAGGTCGCCCGTGAGGAGTACGCGAAACTCGCGCATCTGCTGTACGACACGGCCCCCGAGGTGAACGCCAACTACGTCGCCAACTGCAAGCACTACGCCACCGCCAGCCACCACACGGTTGCCTTGGAGTTCGGGAACGGCGCGGTTGCCTACCAGGTGCTGTGGATCGAGAGGACGGGAGACACCGAAGATGAGTGACGGACCGAAGAGTTTCGAGTACTACATGCGCAAGGCCGATGAGGCGTTGCAGGCTGCGAGCGATAAGGCGAGCAACGGATACAACGACTCTGCGGCGTCTTACCTCAGGGCTGCGGAGCTGTATACCGAGCAGGCCAAGTTGGTGAAAGGACCCAGGTACTGATGAGTGACGAACTGAAAGACTTCCGTTACTACGCGGATCGAGCCGTAGAACTGCTTGAAAAGGTAGCGCCCGGAACCTCGTTGACTGATGCTGAACTGCTCGTCAAAGGTGCCGCA
>Ga0207660_10001210_pt1 | contig 17256 bp, 12 predicted proteins | sample KBSC73BmetaG_FD_184335 | JGI IMG/M metagenome (GOLD analysis project Ga0207660, IMG submission 184335) | Corn rhizosphere microbial communities from Kellogg Biological Station, Michigan, USA - KBS C7-3B metaG (SPAdes) (version 2) | ecosystem: Host-associated > Plants > Roots > Rhizosphere ... | reverse complement strand
CACCACCGCCTACGACATCCTGCGCGTGGCCGGCACCGAGATCGGCAAGAAGGATTTCCTGGGCGACCGGTGAGGTTCCGGCCAAGCGGTAGCCCCCCGAGACGCGAACGGTCCCTTGCGAAAATCCGCGCCTCATTGTCTTCAAAATGAACCAAACGCCCCGCTTGCGAAAGCGGGGCGTTTCTGTTCGCGGGTACGCACGGGTTACCATGCCGGACGGCGCGAAGGCACCACGCCGTCGTGAAAGGGGAACCCCGCATGTCCAGCGTGCTGATCCAGCACTACCTCGCGGAACTGGCGAAGTTGCGCCAGGTCGGCGGCACGCATCGCGAAAGCGTGGTGCGCGAGGCTTTCAAGGATCTGCTGAAGGGTTGGGGCCGCACGCTCGATCTCACCTTTGTGCCCGAATACGAAATCGAAACACCCGCGAAGGAGCGCCGCTACGTCGATGGCGCACTGCTGTACGGCTTGCGCCTGCCGTTTGGCTACTGGGAAGCTAAGGACGAAAAGGACGACCTGGACGCGGAGATCGAGCTGAAGTTCCGCCGCGGCTACCCGCAGGACAACATCGTCTTCGAGGATTCGCGCGAGGCGGTCCTGATCCAGAATAGGCGCGAGGTGATTCGCGCGCCGGTTGACGACGTGGACCGCCTGCGGCGCCTGCTGGACCTGTTCTTCGGCTACGAGCGCCCGGAGATCGCCGAATTCCGCAAGGCGGTCGAGCAATTCAAGGCCGACCTGCCGGCGGTGTGCGACGCGCTGCGCGGCATGATCGAACGCGCATATTCGGACAACGCGACGTTCCGCGCCGCCGCCGACAAGTTCCTCAAAACAGCGCGCGAAACCATCAACCCGTCGCTCGCCGAGGCGGATGTCCGCGAAATCCTGATCCAGCACATCCTGACCGAGGAAATCTTCGCCCTGGTGTTCCCGGGTTCCAACTACCACGAAGACAACAACATCGCGCGCGAGCTGTACAAGCTGGAGCATACCTTCTTCACCGGCAACACCAAGCACCAGACCCTGAAGGCGCTTGAACCCTACTACGCCGCGATCCGCCGCAGTGCCGGCCAGATCGCCAGCCACCACGAAAAGCAGGCGTTCCTGAAAACCGTCTACGAGAACTTCTACAAGGTCTACAACCCGAAAGCCGCCGACCGGCTGGGCGTGGTCTACACGCCCAACGAAATCGTGCGCTTCATGATCGAATCCACCGACTGGCTTTGCGAAAAGCACTTCGGCCGCAACCTGATCGACAAGGACGTCGAAATCCTCGATCCCGCCGCCGGCACCGGCACCTTCATCAGTGAACTTCTGGAACACTTCCGCGGCCAGCCGGCCAAGCTGAAGCACAAATACGTGGAAGAGCTGCACGCCAACGAGGTCGCGATCCTTCCCTACTACGTCGCCAACCTCAACATCGAGGCCACCTACGCCGCGATCAGCGGCGAATACCTGGAATATCCCAACCTCTGTTTCGTCGACACGCTGGACAACGTCGCCGGCCTGCGCCGCTACACCGGCCAGCAGATCGCCGATCTGTTCGGCATGGGCGAGGAAAACGTCGAGCGCATCAAGCGCCAGAACCGCCGCAAGATTTCCGTGGTGATCGGCAATCCGCCCTACAACGCCAACCAGGCCAATGAGAACGACAACAACAAGAACCGCGAATACCCGGACATCGACAAGCGCATCAAGGACACCTACATCAAGGCGTCCACCGCGCAGAAGACCAAGCTGTACGACATGTACGCGCGCTTCTTCCGCTGGGCCAGCGACCGGATTGCCGAGAACGGCGTGGTGGCGTTCATTAGCAATCGCAGCTATGTCGATTCGCGCACTTTCGACGGTTTCCGCGACGTGGTGGCGAAGGAGTTCAACGAAATCCATATCGTCGACCTCGGTGCCGACATTCGCTCCAACCCGAAACTTTCCGGCACCAAGCACAACGTGTTCGGCATCCAGACCGGCGTCGCAATCGGCTTTCTGGTCAAGCGCGCCAAAGCTCAAGGCTGCCGCATCTTCTACTCGCGCCGGCCGGAGTTCGAGACCGCTGAGGAAAAGCTCGCATGGTTGTCGAAGGCGCGGCTTTCGGAAATCGAGCGAAGCGAAATCCGTCCGGACGCCAGGCACAACTGGTTGAACCTTACCGACAACGATTTCGACTCGCTGCTGCCGGTGGCAAGCAAGGCCGCGAAGGCGGCCAAGAAGCCATCGCAGGAGAAGGCGATCTTCAAGCTCTATTCAATCGGTGTTTCTACAAATCGAGACGAATGGATCATTGCTGAATCCGTCGATTCTCTCGCTACCAAGATGCGATTTTTCGAAACGCACTACAGCAACCATCCGGAAGATTCCGAGGCGGCTACGCCCGTGATCAAGTGGTCCCGCAATCTCAAGCGTCGCCTCGCTCAGAAGAGAGCAGAACCGTTCGACGATCAGCAAATTCGGCTAATCGATTACCGGCCGTATCATCGCGAATACATCTACGACTCTAATCTGTTCGTAGATGAGCGCGGCATGACAGACAAGGTCTTCTTTGAGGGAAATGTCTCAATCGCGATCTGCGGAGTAGGCTCCGCCAAACCATTTCAAGCCCTCGCGAGCGCGAATGTCTTCGGTGTCGATTTTCTAGAGAAGACGCAGGCGGTTAGGGATTCGGGGGACAACATCACCGATTGGGCGCTGAAGCAGTTCCGGACGCAATACCGGCAAGGCAGGCAGGCAGGCAGGCAGGCAGGCAGGCATTGGATGCGGACAACCAGGAAGGTTCCCGCACCTCCATCGGAAAGATCGATATTTTCCACTACGTGTACGCGGTGCTGCACGATCCGGTGTACCGCGAGAAGTACGCGCAGAATCTCAAGCGCGAATTCCCGCGCATCCCGTTCTATCCGGATTTCTGGCGCTGGGCCGAATGGGGCAAGGCGCTGATGGACTTGCACATCGGCTACGAATCGGTCGAGCCGTGGCCGCTCGCGCGCACCGACATTCCCGACGAGAAGGCACGCAAGAACGGCGCGTCGCCGAAGGCCATGCTGAAAGCCGACAAGGACAACGGCCGCATCGTGCTGGATTCGGAAACCACGCTTGCGGACATTCCGCATGAGGCGTGGGATTACAGACTCGGCAATCGTTCCGCGCTGGAATGGATTCTCGATCAGTACAAGGAAAAGAAGTCGAAGGACCCGACCATCCGCGAGAAATTCAACACCTACCGCTTCGCCGGCTACAAGGACAAGGTGATCGACCTGCTCGCACGCATCACCCGCGTCAGCGTCGAAACGCAAGCCATCGTCGAAGCCATGCGCACCGCGCCACGTTGAACCGCGTAGGGCGGGAGGAGCGCAGCGCATCCCGCCATTCGCGTGTTTCGTGCGCTGCCACTGGATTCCGGCCTGCGCCGGAATGACGGCGGGATGCGCCGCTGCGCGGCTCCTCCCGCCCTACAGATTGCGGGTCATGCGCCGCCGCTGCGCGGCTGCTCCCGGCCTACTTGTTCCCGCGTGCGGCTTCGATGATGGCGATGTCGATCTTCTTCATCGTCATCATCGCGTCGAAAACGCGTTTTGCGGCGGCGCGGTCGGGACTCGTGTACGCGTCCATCAGGGCGCGCGGGGTGATCTGCCACGACAGGCCGTATTTATCCTTGCACCAACCGCACTCGCTTTCCGCGCCGCCGTTGCCGGTGATCGCGTTCCACAGGCGATCGGTCTCGGCCTGGTCGCGGGTGTAGACCTGGAACGAAACCGCTTCGTCGAACTTGAACTGCGGGCCGCCGTTCAAACCGAGGAACGGCATGCCCAGTACCGTGAATTCGACCGTCAGCACGTCACCCTCCTTGCCGGACGGATAGTCACCCGGCGCGCGATGCACGGCGTCGACGTGCGAATCGGGGAAGGTGCGGGCGTAGAAGTTGGCGGCTTCTTCGGCCTTGCCATCGAACCACAGGCAAACCGCGATGTTTCTTGTTGCGTTGACGCTGGGCATGTCTTCAATCCTCTTGTCGAGTGGGTGTGGGCAACCGGAATTTGCACTTCGTGTTGCGATGCTCGCCAAGGCGACGAGCCAAGGTGTCGGAAATCGACACGCTCGATTCGAGGTGACGTCGGGCGGAGAAGCGAGCAACTGTCGTGGAACGAACTCGGACGCAGCAGGCGGCCCCGGGCCACGGCGAGGGGCGAGCATGATGGCTCATGCGAACGGCCCCGCCGAATCGCTTGTCCACGGCCGGATACGCCGCTGCGCGGCTGATCCCGCGCTGCTGGCTGCGCCCGCCTGCCATCGACGGAATGTCTTTACAATCAGGCACCGCTCGCACGAAGGACCCATTGCATGTCCCTCCTGATCCTCGGCCTCGTCCTGTTGCTTGGCGCGCACTCAGTGCACTTGCTGGCGCCGGGCTGGCGCAAACGCGCGATCGCGCGGATCGGCTTCCTGCCGTGGAAGGGACTGTACTCGGTGGTGGCGATCATCGGGCTCGCGCTGATCGTGATCGGCTTCGGCATGGCGCGCACGCAACCGCACCTGCTGTATGCGCCGTCCGAGTGGTGGAAACACTTGAATGCGCTGTTCACGCTGGTTGCGTTCGTGCTGGTGGCGGCGGCCTACGTGCCGCGCAATCACCTGAAAGCGAAGATTGGCCATCCGATGCTGGCTGGCACGAAGCTGTGGGCGCTCGGCCATTTGCTGGCGACCGGCTTCGTGCATGACGTGGTGTTGTTCGGCGGATTCCTCGTGTGGGCCGTCGCGGATTTCGCCGGGTCGCGCCGGCGTGATCGCGCCGCCGGCACCGTGTACCCTGCGGGCACGCTCGCGGGCGACGCGCTCGCCGTGGTGGCGGGCGTGGCGGCGTGGGCGATTTTCGCGTTCCTGCTGCACCAGCGGCTGATCGGCGTGAGCCCGTTCATTTGACGGAACCATTGAGGCCCGCGCGTATCCAACCCAGATAGTTCCAGGCTTCGGGGGCGATGTGACTCGGCACAAATCGGCAACCGGCAAGATCATGGGCGCGATCGTGGTGATCGTGATCGTGGCCGTGGCGGCGTGGTGGTATTTCACGCGCATGCCCGGCCTGGATTTCACGCGTCACGGCCCCGAACCTTCCGGACCCGCCACGGCCAGCACCGCGCCGCCCCCGCCGCCCGAGTACCCCATCAGCGACGCGCAGACCCATCCCGCGTCCGCCACCACCGCGCCGTTGCCGCCGCTGGAGGCGAGCGACGACGTGGTCGCCAAGGCGCTTGCAGCGATTCCGGGCGCGGAAGGCTTGTCGGAGCTTCTGCTTGCGCGCGGTCTGGTCCCGCACATCGTCGCAACCGTGGATGCCCTGCCCCGCCGCAGCATCGGCGCCAGCATCCTGCCGATGCGAACGCCCAAGGGCGTGTTCACGGTCGACAGCTCCGGCGATCATCCCGTGCTGGATGCAAGGGACTATGCACGCTACGAACCGTACATGAAGATCGTGGAAGACGTGGACGCGCGCACACTGGTGACGTGGTACGTGCATTGGTATCCGCTGTTCCAGGATGCGTATCGCCAGCTCGGTTATCCGCAGGGCTATTTCAATGACCGACTGGTCGAGGCCATCAACGACATGCTGGCGGCACCGAACGCGCGTCCGCCGGTAGCGCTGGTCGCCAAGCCCGACGGGCATTACGCATTCGCCGATCCGACCTGGGAAAGCCTTTCCGTCGGACAGAAGTTGATGATCCGGATCGGCCCTGAGCACGAGCGCGCGCTGAAGAACAAGCTGCGCAGCATCCGCGCGCTGCTGCTCGGCAAGGCGCCGGTATTCCACGCACCGGATGCGCCGCCGGCGGCCACGACGGCCCACGCGGCGTCGGAATCGACTATCTCCGCGCCACCACCCGCGACCACCGCGGCGCCCGCATCCCCGCAATAATCCGGCGATTGGATTTGTCGTTCCCGGGCCGGCCGCTTTGGGTGGACGCAACCGGAGCCCGGTTTTTCCGGAAGGTGGATGCGGGCTCCATCGCCGATGAAACCGGCGGATGGCCCCGGAATCACGAGGTGGTTTGAAGGAGACTCGTAATAGCCTTCGGGGAAACTTCATCCGTCGCCGAAGTGCAGCGCGGTCTGCCCCTGCGGCACGCCTTGCGGCCCGAAGCGCCGCTCGATGATGCGACCACTGCCGTGGTAATCCATCGCGATCAGGGTGGTCGCGCGCGTGCCGTAAACCGCGCCGCGCACGAACGGCGGCGACACCCGCCGTTCGAGCTCGAGGCCGATGCCCGTGTCCGGCAGTTCGGCATCCGGCGCGGGCATTTCGTCGGCGAGCGCGGCGAACAGCGGTTCGAAATCCTCGCCGTTCGCATCGAGCCACGATTGCAGCGCGGCGTTCGCCCGCCGCACCTTCGGCCACGCCGCATCCAGGTCGCCGTTCGACAAACCGTGCAGGCCCGGCGTGAGTTCGCGTGCGCGCACTTGTGGATGGTTGGACACGAAGCACGCCGATTCGTGATCGAACAGCAGCAGGTTGAATGGGCGATAGCGCACGGCAGCGACTTCCATCGCCTCGGCGTGACGCTTCGCCGAATCGCGGCCGCGCAGGAAATCCGAAACCAGCAGGCCGCGCGAAGCACGATCGTGCGCGGCGCGCGGATCGCGGACGTTGGTGACGACCGCCGCGCGTCCTGATGCGTGCACGCCCATCCAGGTGCCGCCCGCTTCCAGATCGCGGCCCGCCAGCATGTCCGGTGCATCCACCCAGTGCGCGAGCGACGCGGACGGTCGCGCGTAGGCTTCATCGCGATTGCCGATCAGCAGCAGGCGCCAGCGCGGATGGGTGTTCCAGGCCAAGGCGACGACACACATGTTCACAGCCTAGCGCAGCAAAGCACCGAACGATGCGCCAAACCGTGCGCCGTTGCCTGCTATGCCGTGGGCCGGATGCTAGACTCCGGGTAAAACTGCCGATCAGGAACAAGGGGCCGGCATGAGGACGAAGCTTGCACAAGTATCGGTGCTGGTGGTCGAGGATCATGACTTCCAGCGTCAGGTGGCGATACGCCTATTGCAACAGATGGGCGTCGGCTCGGTGCTGGACGCCCCGGATGGCCGCAGCGCGCTCGCCGAGCTGGGCCGGCAGGAACATCCGGCCGACGTGGTGCTGGTGGATCTGGATCTGCCGCACATGGACGGCATCGAGTTCATCGGCCATGTTGCGCGCGAACGCCTGGCCAACGCGGTGGTGGTGCTGACCGCGCTCGATCCCGCGTTGCTCAACACGGTGCGACTGATGGCGCGTGCGTCGGGCATGCGCGTGCTGGGCACGGTCGAGAAGCCGCTGACGCAAGCCAAACTCGCGGAAGTGATCGATCTCTATTTCACCGCTGACCTGCTGGCTGCCGAAGACTCGAGCCCCGACATCGACGAAGGTCTTTTGGCCGAGGCGCTGGCAAGCGACGCGTTCGAGGCGTGGTTCATGCCGCAGGTCGCGATCGGCAACGGCTTCGTCACCGGGGTGGAGGCACTGACGCGCTGGTCGTTGAACGGCCGCGCGGTGCCGCCAGTCCGCTTCATTCCGGAACTGGAACGCTCCGGCCTGATCGACGCGCTCACCGAACGGATTCTGGCGCAGACCTGTCGTTGGCTGAAGCGCTGGCGCGAGGCCGGCATGAAGCTCGGCGTTTCCGTGAACGTGTCGATGCACAACCTCACCGACACCGCCGCGGCCGATCGCTATCAGGCGATCGTGCAGGCCGCCGGCGTCGACCCGCATGACGTCACACTGGAGATCACCGAATCGGCGATGATGCACGAAGCCGTGCAGGTGTTGAACGTGCTGGCCCGCCTGCGCCTCAAGGGTTTCGGTCTGTCGGTCGACGATTTCGGCACCGGCTGGTCGTCGCTGTCGCAACTGGCGCAACTGCCGGTGACCGAACTCAAGATCGACCGCGGCTTCATCAACGGCGCCGCCGATGCACGCAATCGCGCGGTGATCGAGGCCAGTCTCGATCTCGGCCGCAAGCTCAAGCTGGTCACGGTAGCCGAAGGCGTGCGCAGCGTCGACGAATGGCAGATGTTGGCGGAACTCGGCTGTAGCCGCGCGCAGGGCGAATTGATCGGCATGGCCGTACCGGGCGACCAGCTCGGCGTCGCGATCGAGAAGTGGCGACGCCGCCAGCCATGAGGCGTTGGTTCTGGAAGGCCAAGTTCTGGAAGGCCAGGTTCTGGACGGTGCGTCGCCAACTGCTTCTGCTGTTCGGCGTGATGCTGGTCGCCGCCGGCTGCGTGCTGGCGCTGGACGCGGTCTATCAGCGAAACCACGAGGCCACGCTGAATCGCCTGTACGACAACGCGCTGGGCGGCCAGACCCAGGTGAAGGCGCTGACCGATTCCTACGGCATCGCCATCATCGGCGTCACCTTCAAGGTGCGCAACGGACTGATGACCTTCGACCAGGGCCTCGCCGCGGTCAATGAAGCGCAGAAGCGCATCGGGCAGGCATTCGAGGCGCTCGAAGCCGAAAGCATGCCGCCGCGGCAGCACGAATTGCTGGTCGCGATCCAGGACGAGCGCGCACCCGCCGACAGCGCGATCGCGGCCCTGCGCGAGCAGCTCGCCGCGCACAGCATGGACGGACTCGGCCATTTCGCAGACACGCGCCTGTTTCCCGCGCTCGATCCACTGCTGAGCGATCTCGGCCTGATGGCCGACCTGAAGATCCTCGATGCGCAGGACCAGTTGCACGACGACCGCGTGCACGCGCTGCGTCTGAACGCATGGCGCATTGCGCTGTCACTGGCGGCATTGCTGATCGTGCTGTTCGCGGGCCGGGCGGTGCTGCGCAACGTGTACGGCGGCATCGAACAACTGGTGCGCATGTCCCGCGGAATGCGCGGCGGCGATTTCGAGGTGCCGGCCGGCGTGCCGGTGCGTGGCGAAACCCGCCAGGTCGTCGACGGCTTCATCGAAATGCGTGAGGAAGTGAAGCAGAAGGACGCGGCGTTGCGGATGAGCGAAGCGCGCGCACACGAGGCCAGCCGCGCCAAGAGCGCGTTTCTCGCCGCGATGAGCCACGAGATCCGCACGCCGATGATCGGCATCACCGGGATGCTGGAACTGCTGGAACACACGCGCCTGGATGCCGAGCAGCGGCGCAGCGTCGCAATCGTGCAAAGCTCGGCGCAAAGCCTGCTGCAGATCATCGGCGACATCCTCGATTTCTCCAAGATCGAAGCCGGCCGGATGGAATTGGCGCTGCGCGACGTCGACCTGCACCGGCTGGTGGAGCAAGCTGTCGGCAATTATCTCGGCATCGCATCCAGCAAGGGCCTGACGCTGGAGCTCGCCATCGACGACGATCTTGCGCCCGCCTACGTCGCCGATCCATTGCGGCTGCGCCAGATCCTTTCCAACTTCCTTTCCAACGCGCTGAAGTTCACCCGCACCGGCGGCATCACCGTCCGCGTCGAGCGCATCGGCAGGCTGGAGGACGGCCGCGAGAATATCGCGCTGCGCGTACGCGATTCGGGCATCGGCATCAGCGACGAACAACGCGCATTGCTGTTCCAGCCATTTTCGCAGGCGGAAAGCGGCACCGCGCGCACGTTTGGCGGCACCGGGCTGGGGCTCGCGATCTGCCGGCAGCTCGCGGATCTGATGGACGGCACGATCGAGCTGGCCAGCAAGCCCGGCGTCGGCAGCACCTTCAGCCTCATCCTGCCGCTTGCCGAAGGCGATCCCGCGCGCGTGGACCCCGAACGCCATGTGGTGCCGGAGGAAGATTTCCCGACGCGGCCGCTGCCCGGCGTGGATGCCGCGCGACGCGAACACAGCCTGGTGCTGGTGGTGGACGACCACGCCACCAACCGCGAAGTGCTGACGCGCCAACTGGCACGCGCGGGCTTTGCCTGCGAAACCGCGGCCGACGGCGAGGAGGGCCTGCGCCGCTGGCACACCGGCGACTACGCGCTGGTGCTCACCGACATCCACATGCCAAAGATGGACGGTTACCAATTGACCGCCGCGATCCGCAAGGTGGAGCGCGCGGAACAGCGTGCGCGGACGCCGATCATCGCGGTCACCGCAAACGTCAGCAAGGGCGAAGCCGAGCATTGCATGGCGATGGGCATGGACGCGTTCCTGGGCAAACCGCTGCGCATCGCGCAAGTGTCCGCGCAACTTCGGCGATGGCTGCCGCATGTCGAATTTGCTGCCGACACGAATGCATCGAGCGGCGAAGCGCCGACGGCAACCACCACGATGTCCGACGACGAGGTCCTGTCCGCACCGTCGGCACCGGTCGATCGGACCGTGCTGAACGAAATCGCCGGCCACGATGCCACGCTCGCACGCAACCTGCTCCATGATTTTCTCGCCGCGGTCCGCAAGGACTTGACCGGCCTGCGGGCCGCGCACGCCGCCGCCGACCTGCCGGAAGCTACCCGTCAGGCGCACCGCATCAAGGGCGCCGCCGCGCTGGTGGGCGCGCGCGACGTGCAGCAGGCCGCGGCGGAAGCGGAAGTGGCGGGCCGCGCAAACGACGCGGACGACATGGAAAAGGCGTCGCGCACGCTGGACCGTGCCATCGACGTGCTGGCGCTGTGGGTGGAGCGCTGAGCGCGATCGTCCACGATCGCTGGCTGCCGGCGTTTCGACCGTGCCACGGCGGTCCGGAACGACCGTCCATGGCCCCACTTCTCACGACATCCGTTGCGAAACTTGCCGCGCAACCACGCGCGTTTCGATGAAACGCAGCGATAATCGCGGCGCATGCGCATTCCGATTTCAAGATGGCGACAGTGCCTGGCCACCATGGCGCTGTGCGCGTCGTTGTCGTTCGCCGGCACCGTCCGCGCCGACGAGCCATCCATCGCATCCGCCGGCGGCACACACGCCGAGCGCGAAGCCGCCGCCAAGGCCCAACTCGCCAAAGTACGCGCCGAAATCGCCACGATCGCCGAAGCGCAAAAAGCCACCGCCAGCCAGCGCGACGCGATCGATGCCAGGCTGGCCGAGCAGGCCGGGCAACTCAACCAGATCGCCAACGCGGTGCGCGACACCGACGCCGCGATCGCGGCCAAATCCGCTTCGCTGGCCGATCTCGAACAGCAGCGCACGCAGCTCGAAGACAAGCTTTCCGGCCAGCGCACCGCGTTGGCGGACCTGTTGCGGGCGGCCTACACGCTGGACCGGGGCAGCGATTTTTCATTGCTGCTGGGCGACGACGACATCGCGAAGATCGATCGCGCGCTCGCGTATTCGCGCTATTTCCAGCACGACCGTGTGGCGCGCATCCGCGCGTTGCTGGGCCAGGTTGCGCAACTTGACCGGGTCAAGCTCTCGATCCAATCCGAAACGGATGCGCTGAGGCAGCAGCGCGACCAGCGCAGTGCCCAGTCGATGCAGCTCGAACAGGCGCGCGCAGCGCAGCGGAAACTGCTGGCCGAGGCGGACGCGCAGCTCGCACGGCAGAAGGACCAGATCGCGGCGTTGCAGCGCAACGCAGAAGCGCTGGACAAATTGCTGAAGCAGTTGCAGAACGTGTTCGCGGACATCCCCGCCCAGCTCGGCAAGAACACGCCGTTCGCGCAACTGCGCGGCAAACTGGAACGGCCGGTCGCCGGCACACCGCACAACGGCACCGGCACGCTGGCGCAGGGCATCGTGATTGCCACCAAACCCGGCGCCGAGGTGCACGCGGTCGCGTATGGGCGCGTGGCATGGGCCAATTTCATGCGCGGTTACGGCATGCTGGTGATCGTGGACCAAGGCGACGGCTGGATGAGCCTCTACGGCGGCAACGAAGCGGCGCTGGTGGAAGTCGGCGACTGGGTGAAGCCCGGCCAACCCGTCGCGACGGTGGGACGCGATCCCGAACAGGGCGGCGCATGGTTCGGCCTGCGCCGCGACGGCAGGGCGGTCGATCCACACGGCTGGTTCGCCAAGTAGCCCCGGGTACGAAATGTCGGTGCGAGGCGAAGCGCCTACAATGAACTGCCGCGTCCGCGCGGGGTCTCCGTATCGGCTCACACGGTGTTGTCGCAATGATTCGAACTTCGCAAATCGGCTTGGGTAGCCTGCTGTTCCTCTGCACGGGGATGGCTTTCACCGCGCCGCCGCCCGGCCAGCCGCCCCCCGCCCCGGCACCTGCGGCCAGCGTCGCCACCCCGGCCGAGGCCTCCTCGATTGCGAAAGCAGCCGGCGGCGTGCCGAGCCTCGAGCAAATCCAGACCTTCACCCGCGCGTTCGAGATGATCAAGCAGGCGTACGTCGATCCGGTCGGCGACGACCAATTGATGCAGTCCGCGATCCGCGGGATGCTTTCGGGGCTCGATCCGCACAGCGAGTTCCTCGACAAGCCCGCCCTGACTGACCTGAACGAAGACACCTCCGGCGCCTATTCAGGGCTGGGCATCGAGGTGGCGCAGGTGAACCACCAGCTCGTGATCGTCGCGCCGCTGGACGGCGGACCTGCCAAGCGCGCGGGCGTCGTCGCGGGCGACGTGATCGAGGCGATCGACGGCGTGGTGGTGCAACCCGACGCGATCGGCACGGCGATGAAGCAATTGCGCGGACCGATCGGCTCGAAAATCACGCTGACGATCCTGCATCCCGACGGCGACAAGCCGGTGACGATTCCGTTGGTGCGCGAACGCATCCATGTCGCCAGCGTCACCACGCGGATGCTGGAACCGGATTACGCGTATGTCCGCATCAGCGAATTCCAGGAAGACACCGCAAACGAGCTGACCGACGCGCTCGGCAAGCTGCAGAAACAGCATGGCCCCTTGCGCGGCGTGGTGCTGGATCTGCGATCCAATCCGGGCGGGCTGGTGACCAGTGCGGTGGGCGTCGCCGACGATTTCCTCGATGCCGGGATGATCGTCAGCACGCGCGGCCGCCTGCCGCAATCCGATCTCAAGTTCACCGCGACACCGGGCGACCTGCTGGATGGCGCGCCGATGGTGGTGCTGGTCGACAACGGCACCGCGTCGGCGGCGGAGATCGTCACCGGCGCCCTGAAGGATCACCACCGCGCGCTGGTGATGGGCCGGCGCACCTTCGGCAAGGGTTCAGTGCAGACGATCCTGCCGGTCGGCGAAGGCGACGCGGTGAAACTGACGACCGCGCGCTACTACACGCCCGACGGCACCTCGATCCAGGTCGCCGGCATCACGCCGGACATCGTGCTGGGCAAGGTCACCGTGCAAGCCGATCGCAATCCATCGCTGGGCGACGACGAACACGAAAGCGATCTGCCCAACCATCTTCGCGGCAGCAAGATCGCCACAGCCCCGCCCGACACCGGCGAACTCGCGATCAAGGATTACGCGTTGTCGGAAGCGCTGCACGTATTGAAGGGACTGGCGCTGGCGCGGCGTGTCACGCGCCCCGCATCGGCCTCCACCAGCGTGCATTGATTTTTTTCGAAGGGTACCCGCGACCTGCATCAGGGGCGATCGCACATGACCCGCTGGATCGATTCCAGTTCGCGGCCGCGCGTCTCCACGCCGCCGCGCCACAGCATCACGCCGGCAACCGTCATCGGCACCGCGATCACCACGGCCGAAACGAGAAAACTGTCGAACACGCCCGCGACGCCCAGCAGGGCACCCAGAATGCCGCCGGCCTTGGAGCCCGCCGCGATCAGGCCGGAACCGGTGCCGCGCAGATGCACCGGATAGATTTCCGCCGCGTACGGAATCATGGTCGCGATCACGCCGCTGATCGCGATCAGCAACAACACGGTCGCGGCAATCGTGAATGATTGCGCGCGCAAGCCGCCCACCTCGATCGCGGCGAACGCGAGCAGCGCCAGCACCGTCAGCGCCACGAACAACACCAGCGTCTTGAAGCTGCTCCAGCGCTGGTACAGCCACACCACCAGCGCAATGCCGGGGATGGCCAACAACGCCGACTGCGCCATCAGCGTGCCGGCCGCGCGCGCATCCAGCCCGAGCTTGTGCAGGTTCGCGGGCAGCCACAGCACGAAGCCGAAATTCACCAGCCCCCATGCGAGCCCGCAGGCCATCAAGGCCAGCGTGATGGTGGCATGGCGGCCGCGCAGCATTTGCCGCAACCCGGCGCGCGGCTGGTGCACTTCCAGAACCGGCGCAGCGACCGCCGCGGTGTCCTTCACCAGCGCGCTCGACGAACCCGCGAAACGCGCCAGCACTGCGCGCGCCTGCGCCTCCAATCCTGCATTGGCGAGAAAGCGCGGTGATTCGGGGATGAAACGGTTGAGCACCACGATCAGCGCGCCGGTCGGCAGGTTCAGCAGCCACAGCGCGCGCCAACTGAAGGACGGCTCCAGCAACGCGGCGGCGCCCGAAGCGGCCAGATAGCCTGCCGACGTGCCGGCCCCACCCAGCGCCACCAGCAGCCAGCCACGGTGGCGCGCGGGCACGGTTTCCGCCATCAGCGTGAACGCGATCGGCAACATGCCGCCGGCTGCCGCGCCCATCATGAAACACATCACGATGTTCCATTCGAATGACGGCATCGTGCCGCAGATCGCGGTGCCCATGAACAAGAGCGCGGACAGCAGGATCGCCGCGCGCCTCCCGAACACGTCCGCAAGCCGGCCCCACGCCACCGATCCCACCGCGGTGCCGATCAGCGCCGACAGCGCGAGATAGCCCGCCCTCGACATGCCGATGTCGTACTCATGTGCCATGCCAGGCATCACGAACGCGATCGACGCTGGCTTCATCACGTCGATCGTCAGCGCCAGCACCAGCACCAGCACGAGTTTCCAGTGTTCGAAATTCAGCGGAACACCGTCGGCGACGTGCCAATGCAAGCCGTTGCCGGCGCGGGTGGTCATGCGCACCTGCGCGAGGCGCGGCATCAAACCCCATGCCGCCAGCAGCACGCCGGCGGGAATCAGCGCCATCCCCAGCAGCATTGCCGGATCCATCGCCATGCCGGCCAGATGGAAATGCATCGGCGCGGCCATCACGTACATCGGCAGGTGCAGGCACACGCCCGCGGCGACGACGAGGCAACCGGACCAGAACGCCACGGGATGATGGAAGGTGATGCGCATCGGCGAAAGAAGATGAACCAGCAATAAAGATTAGCAGGCGTGATGCAGATGAATGGCCACTGATTTGCGCCGGATGTATTCACGCGCTGTTGATAGGCGCCTGCCCAAGCTGATCACCACTGTCCCGACGGAGGTACCGACATGCAAAAGCACACGCTCGCTGCAGCGCTCTCTGCCACCATGTTGCTGGCCGGCGGCGCCGCTTTGGCACAGACCGCCCCCACCGCGCCGATGCAGACCACCACGACCACGACGACCACCCGCGTCAGTTCGCCGGCCGGCGCACTCAGCCAATCGGCGATCAAGGCCGACATCGCGAATGCGGGATATCAGGAAGTGAAAGGCCTCGAGTTCAAGGACGGCGTGTGGCAGGCCGAGGCGCGCGGCGGCAACGACAAGTGGGTCGACATCAAGGTGGGACCGACCACGGGCAAGGTGTACGAAGCCGATGCACCGTCCCGGCTCAACGAGGACGAGATCAAGGCCAAGCTGACCGCGCAGGGCTACCAGGACGTCGATGACGTGGAGTTCGATGACGGTCTGTGGAGCGCCGACGCGAAGAACCCCCAAGGCGAGAAAGTGGACCTGCTGGTCGATCCGAGCGACGGAAGCGTGGTGGCGGTGAAGCAGGATTGATTGCAGCTTGATCGCCCGATCGACAACACGATTCGTTTGGATATGAAAAAGCCGGCGCGAGCAATCGCGCCGGTTTGTATTCTGGATTCCGGATCAGGCGCTGCGCGGGGGTGCGGACGGCGGAATTTGATCGTTGCGCTGCTCCTTTGCGGGCCGCTTGTTGTCATTCGATCTCAGTGGTGTCAGCGGCTCCACTTCCACCGTACCGCGGCGGTTCTTGAGGAAAACCGGATCGTAGGGATCGTCGCTTTGCCGGAACTGGCGGTAGGCGATCGACCCATCGATCGAACCACCCTGCAGGATCGCCGCGCCGGTGGTAGCCGTCTTCACGGGTCTGCCGCCGGCGTTGAGCGAAACCGGGGTATGTCCTCCATCGAGCACGCCGACCGAAAGCTCGCCCGTGGTGCCGCCGACTCGCGTGCCGGTCTGGTGGGTCTTCACCCACGCCCACTGTGCCTTGGCGCGCCGCAGCGCCACCGCGTCACCATAGGTTTTCCTCAACGATCCCCAGTGCTCATCCGTCTGCATGAATTGGGATTTGCTGAGCAGCGTCACCATCATGTCACGCGCCTGGACGTAACTTGCGTCGCCGCGCTCGGCGGCCAACACCATCCATGCGGCGCCGAGCGGACGATCCACTGGAACACCCTGGCCCTTGAAGTACATGACCGCAAGGTTGTACTCGGCTGGTTTGTACGCCCAGGAAGCCGCGACCTTGTACATGTCGATCGCATGCCGATAGTCACCCTTCCGGAATGCCTGCACGCCAAGCGCGAAAAACTTCACGCCGGGGCGGCCCTCCGATTCGGGAGTATTGAAGTTGCCATTCGACAAGTTGCCAGCCGCTGCGCCCGAGCCGTAATCCGGCGCGGCCACGATCCCCGACGCAATGCTGGATTGCGCGAGTGAAGGCAGCGAGAACACGCAAGCCACGCCGCAAATGACGGCAATGAAAATTCCCCTGCGCGAAGTCATAACGCACCTCCTCGTTCCAGGTCGTCTTCCACGACGGTGGGCTCCCTTGGGGCTCAGCAGATTTTTATACGCCGCGCCCATTCCAGCTGCAAATTGCGGTCGCCAACCCGACCAACGGCATTTCCCTACGCGTTTCGGCGACGATGCCCGCTAAACATGCGTGCGCCGATCTCCGAGCATGGCGATACCGAAAGCAATGGAGCCCGCCATGAAATTCCCAGTCGGCCAGCATGGTGACGCCACTTCGAAACCGCGGAGGCGTCCGTGGCCTGCGAAAGCGGCTTGCGCGATGCTTTTGTTGGCATGCGCGGTCACCGCGCATGCCGCTTCGATTTACAAATGTGTGGACGCGCATGGCCGTCTCGCGTTCCAGGACATTCCATGTGCCGGGCAAGCACGACAGCGCAAGCTCGAGGTGCTTCCTCTTCCGACGATCGGCAATGCCGCCGAGGTTGCTGCGGCGGAGCGTCGCAGGGATGCCGCGCATGGCCGGTACGCCTCACGTTCTTCACTCAGCACGCGCAAACAGCGTGCTTCGTCACGTCGATCGCGCGTGAAACCCGAAACGTCATGGGAATGCCGCGCCGCCGATGGCGAGGTGTTCTACAGGCATACGCATTGTCCTG